>MDSO01000012.1_pt1 | contig 41019 bp, 35 predicted proteins | sample 1005691 | NCBI WGS metagenome assembly MDSO01 (sample SAMN05526595, study PRJNA338239) | gut metagenome | isolation source: stomach gut content | host: Acanthurus sohal | place: Saudi Arabia: Red Sea | collected 2011-04 | reverse complement strand
TAGAAGCTATCGTTAGATAACGTAAGTAGAGCATGAAACTCCAATTTTTGAAATAAAATGAATAACTAAAGCTAAATCCACATTTCTATATCCGTTTAAAACTGCATAGCTTCTATATTAAGGCTCAGTTATTAAGGCTAAATCCACATTTCTATATCCATTTAGAACTGCATAGCTTCTATATTAAGGCTAAGTTATTAAGGCTAAATCCACATTTCTATATCCATTTAGAACTGCATAGCTTCTATATTAAGGCTAACTTATTAAGGCTAAATCCACATTTCTATATCCGTTTAAAACCATGGCGAGGAACAGGACTATTTCCCCGCAATTTTATAACAATAGCTGTCGCATTAATCCGCTCGGATGAAGGCTAAATTCAAGTGCAAAGATCAAGTACAAAACTAACTAACCTCTCAGTCAGCTTCGCTGACAGGGGCTGTCGCAATTAAATTCCAAATGACAGAAAAACGATGTAAACTTGTAAAATTTATAATTTACTTGAAAGTAACAAAAACTTGAATGCACGCTTTCTCCCTCCGTCAGCTTACGCTGACACCTCCCCCGTAATTTTGTTTTCTATGGGAAGTGTCGCCGAGAGTTATTATTAGATGACGGAAGCAGAAGATGATCCTTCGTTTTTAAAGTTAATGCGACAGCCCCCTAAGTGCAGAAGAGCCTTATTATTTAGAATGATTGATTAATGACACTGTCGACACATGGCCACCTGTTTCGTTTATCGAAACTAAAATTTCATTTTCGGCTTTAAGAAGATTTACGGGCACTTCAAATTCTACATAATCAAAGAAATTCCCGGTTTTATCACTATAGCTTAAATCCACAGTATCAAATTGATGCCCATTTATTGAAACATTCAATGGATTGCTAAATCCGTCCGTCTTACCAAAGTTTACTCTCAATATGCTACTCTCCACCTTATCGGTCGGTGCTGATACTATAAACTTGGCTGGCTCAGATCCAGTTGGCTGAAGAGTTCTATCTCCATAATAAGTATTTTTATTAAGTTGCTCCGTAATATTTGGATCCTCATTCAATGTAATTTTTATTATGCTAGTTTCCTCTACGTGCATAAATATATCTTCTAGGCTATCTATTTTTTCATTATCTACAAAATGCAATTCGCCCAAATCTAAATACATCGTAGTTCTCTCGATCTTATCTATTTTTTCATCATCCAACTTTAAATTGATATCTACATACGCTCTCTGCGGATTCATATTTGTCATCGCCACATAAATAACGTTGCCCTCTTGAACACTGTGAGCATAAATTTCGCTGTCTAACGCATTTGTAGAAATCGGCAATAGATCACCACTATACTCATCCCAAATTTCAAAGAAGTACTTCATCTTCGTTAAGCCCTCTTCTTGGTTAGGTATCAGTCGGCCATCCGGACCATATTGCCACAAAGTTTCAGGTGTTCCTTTTCTCCATGAAATCGCAGGTAGAATAAATTGGGTTACCATCGCAAATTTATTTGCATGATTCATATATCTTATCATGTACGAATTATGGTTCTTAAGCTTAATCCAATAATCCGGATCAGTTGGGCCAGCATGTAATGTGCCCGTTTCGGTGATTAACATCGGCTTTACGTTGTCTGTTAGCAACATATGATTATATAGTAAATCTAAATCAGCATCCAAACGTCCGGTTAAGTATCCGCCATAATTCTCTGGAGAATCGGGATCGTTTAAAATCAAATTTTTACTTTCATAAAAATGGTATGAATAATAATCCAAATGATTTTTCGTCTCATCTAAGAAATCTAGGTGCTCAAACGCACTTGCAAATTCCGCTCCATCCATATTCATATAGGCAGCAGACGGCCCACCAACCAATGTTTCTGGATGAGCTTCATGAATCGTATCGGCCATAATATTATGGAAATCCACTAAAACGTCCCAACCATATCCTGGTTCTGGATTAGTATGGTGGGACCACTCGCTTCTTAATGTTGATTCATTTTTTACTTCTATATATTTAGGTCCATTTCCATCCAATCTTTTGTCTATAGCTACGACATAGGCCGCCGCTAAATCGGCCGCTGCTTGAAAGTTTTCTACGTCTGGTGTACCTCTTCCGAGATCCTTTCCTTCATAGGTCCAACTTGGCCAGTTATCAAAACAAGTAACATACTCTATTCCTGGATAAAATTTATTTATCCCATTTACTGATATCGTATCTTTTACAAATCTATCAAAATAACTTAGGTCCGAATGTCCCTCATTATCAGGATCTTCTTTTAACTTGGCTCCTAAATAACTTCCTGTTTCATAAGAAGGCCCAAATTTCATTATTTGTCTTCCAGGTATAAAATTTTTCTCCGTAAAATATTCTGCTACCGTAAATGTATCCGCACCTGCTACGCCAGAATATAGTCGCTTAAATTTTTCTACATCTAATTTAGTTTCTCCTTCTAAACTTAAATGCTGTGTTGCATCAACATTTACACTTAATCCGTCCAATATCTCTCTATCTCCGCCGATTGTTTCCCACGCTTCTGTATCATAAACCATGGATACTCCACCACCATCATACAGAACTAAACTTGTAACTGACATTGGACCATTAAATTTAAATTTATATCCGGAAAACGCTTCTTCTCCTCTTTCTATTTCTTTTAGGTGATCTACGTCAAATGAATCTATCTTTATTTGGTAGGCTGTATCACTGAACCATCCTTCATGCACGTCTCCTGTCAGCCCTTTAGCTGGATCTATAGCTTGTATCGATTTCATAGTTTTAAATCCAGATCCATACGCTACAAATCTCTCAAAGGTAAAGCTTACTCTTAGTAAATCCGCTGGAATCTCGATCTCTTTAGATTCTCCTTCGGCTAATGTAAACGGCTCGATTGGAAAATTTACACTCGTTATCCTCTCTTCTAGATCATTTACTTGGTATAGCATTTTCGGATTATATTTTTCTATTATATCCGGAAAACTATTGTACGCTGCTTTTTCCGCCGCAATGGCCGGGGGTAATCCTGTAGCTTTTATGTAGTTCGTTGTGCCTAGCATACCTACTAATAATAATGGTAAAAATATTTTTTTGGATAATTTCATTGATTCCTCCCCTTTATTAATAATTTTTCGTATATAATGATACTACATATCAACAAGACAAGTCAATAATTTTTGAAAAATTTTCCAAATATTTTTACAACTTTAACTTATACTTACTCTATATTTACAGCTTCTAGTTTCTAGCTTTTGGCTCGCATCCTTTTAATCTCATAGGCGGGAACTTAAGAATCTTTCGGCGAAGCTAACTAATGGTGCAGACAACCTACTCCCATTCCAGCGAAGCTGACTGAGGGGTTCTTCTGGAGTAGTTACTCCGTAATCACCTTCTATTTTCTTAAATTCCCATGTATGCCTTTTAATCTACACTTCTAGTTTCTAGCTTTTGGATCGCATCTTTATTTCCAAAATCAATAACTCGTTGTAGTCAATATTTTAATTGATCCATATCTTTTTCTACCCCGATTCCTTCTTCATAACATTCTGCTACCTTTTAAAACTTATATTCACTCTGTACTTATACTCTCTAGCTTTTGAATCGCATCTTTATTTCCAAAATCAATAACTCGTTGTAGTCAATATTTTAATTGATCCATATCTTTTTCTACCCCGATTCCTTCTTCATAACATTCTGCTGCCTTTTAAAACTTATATTCACTCTGTACTTATACTCTCTAGCTTTTGGATCGCATCTTTATTTCCAAAATCAATAACTCGTTGTAGTCAATATTTTAATTGATTCATATCTTTTTCTACCCCGATTCCTTCTTCATAACATTCTGCTGCCTTTTAAAACTTATATTCACTCTGTACTTATACTTTCTAGCTTTTGGATCGCATCCTTATTTCCAAAATCAACAGCTCGTTGTAGCCAATATTTTAATTGCTGTATATCTTTTTCTACCCCAATTCCTTCTTCATAACATTCCGCTACCTTTAAAAATGCATTGCCAAAATTATGTTCTGTTGCTTTCATATACCAATTAAATGCTTGCTCCAAATTTTGTTCTACTCCATATCCATTCTGATAACATTGTGCTACATCCATTTGTGCGCTATAATATCCTTGTTTGGCTGCCCTTTTGTACCAAATAAACGCTTGTTTTGGATTTACCCTTGTATTCTGTCCATCTTTATAGTATGTCCCTAATTGATACTGCGACCTATTATGTCCTTGCGTTGCTGCTGCTTTTAACCACTCAAAGGCTAAGTCCTCATCTTTTTCAACGCCCCATCCTAGTAGATAACATCTAGAGATTTCATACTGAGATTGCGCATCACCTTGCAAGGCGGCCTTATAATACCATCTATAAAAATCCTTCTTGTTAAAGTTTTGTTTAGCTTGTTCAGCTAAAAGAAGCTGGGCCGGCAAATATCCTAATTCTGCAGACATATTATATAATGCTTGCACTTCATTTGTATCTCCCTTTTCATCATGTTCATTAGCTAATTCAAACATACGTTTTGCTTTGAAATTAAATAATTTCGGATATTTTTGCAAGTTTTCATAAAATGAATCATCTTCTCCCTCATATACATATACTATATCTTTATCTTGCATATATATTTGCAGTTCTTTGGTTAAGCCTTTCCAGTCTTCTTCGAATAAAAACCATTTAGATATATCGTTAGAATTTATAAACATAATAATTCTAATAGACTCTATAGGTTTGTTGTTAACATATATTGTTACAGACGATACATTATAATTAATTGTTACAAATAACATAAAAGCCTCCCTTATTTTATTTTTATAACTAATATATGTAAGACCTCGCAAAAAAAAAACAACTTAATTTTTTTATTCTTTACTGTAACTTTAAAACTTGTATGTGTATATTATAAATATAGTATAAATTGAATTATTAGGAGGAGGATTATACATGGCAGAAACTATTTCTATAATCACCAAACCAAAAAAAGGTTTAGACGAATCCGCTTGGACCATTATAGCAATGGGTGAACCTAAAAATTTATTGCTATCTAAAGTTTCTACAGATTTTCAAGATCCATTATTTCAACATAATATTAACTTTGCTACTCTCACTACATCTAAAAAAGAGGATGAAATAGTATTTTATATTTTAGAACCTAATTATCATGTTAGAGCCATAATTTATTTGAACGAACATAATCCGATTACGGTCGATAACCTTATAAATATTGTAGCCAACTTAAAAGAATATGAATTCAAAAATGTAGAAAATCTAGTAGAATATGAATTAAAAAATGTAGAAAGCCTAACAGAATCCGAATTAAAACATGTAGAAAAGCTAATAGAATCCGAATTGCAAAATGTAGATGCTAATTCTATGAGACTATCCAATAATCCGATTTGCCCTAATTTAAACAGAAGTGTAGGAGAATACATTCTCGGCAGCGCCAATCATGTAAACCCTTTCGTGCTAGATTTTGTTGTCTACTCTTTTGCTCTAATTCAACCCGACGGTTCTTTTAAAGTTTATTCACAAAAACAATTAAAGGATTTAGTCGCCCTAAAAACTCTTAACCCCAATCTAAAGGTTACCATGGCTATCGGTGGTTGGGCTGCCGACGGTTTTTCCGATGCAGCCTACTCAGCAGAAAGCCGATTTAAGTTTGCTCGAGAAGCCCAAAAATGGGTAAACGAATATAATTTGGATGGTATCGATTTAGACTGGGAATATCCTGGTAGTAGCGCCGCTGGTATAAAATCTAGAAAGGAAGATAAACAAAACTTTACCCTTTTATTAGAAGCTCTTCGCATGGTTCTTGGGCCAAACAAACTTATCACCGTGGCTGGTATCGCCGGCGATAGCTATATAAAAAATGTGGAAATTAGCAAGATTGCAAAATTCATAGACGCTTTCCACGTTATGACTTACGACTTTACTGCCGGCAATAGTGGCGATTCAGCCAAAAAACATCAGGGCAATTTATATACTTCCGAACTTAGTCTATCTACCATCAGCGCCGATCTGTATGTCCGAAACTTAATGGATGCTGGTATGCCTTCTGAAAAAATATTACTCGGCCTAGCTTTCTATGGCCGACAAGGCATGTTCATGACTAAAACTTATGACGAAATAAAAAGGGACTATCTAAACAAAAATGGCTATAAAGTCAAATTCGATAACGTTGCCAAAGTCCCTTATATCATCGATCCGAATGGTAACTTCTTCTTGTCTTTCGAAGATGAATTATCTATCTATTACAAAGGAGAATATATTATCGAAAATTGCTTGGGTGGCTTGTTTAGTTGGCAATCCGCTTTCGATCAATCCAATGTATTGGCTGCTGCTATGAATTTATCCGTTACTAATCCGCCTGAATTGGAGAAACTGCTTAAATCTTACTATGTTTAAACTTAGTACTTAGACAGACTGAGGGATTCTTATGGAGTTGTCGCACCGCTTCCCTGCAATTTTGTGACAGCTCCCTTTTCAGCGAAGTAGGAACAATATCTAAGTTGGCCAACAACTTAAATATGATTCGCTAAAAGGGGAGCAGGTTGCCTACACTCTTAGTTCGCTTCGCAAAAAGATTCTTAAATTCCCGGCTATGCTCCTAGAAGGAGAGTCTGGTCGGAGAGCCTTGAAATAATAAAAGACTTGTAGAATATCAATCATCTACAAGTCTATTTTTTTAAACTGGAACAGTTAACAACTTCCAAGTTTTTGCTGTGATTATCGTCTTCGGTGCCAAAACTTTCGGCTTAGAAAAAGAAACAGATTTCGAGCCAATAAATTTCAACGTAGTCGGTAGTGTAACAGACTTAAGCGCCGGACAATTAGCAAACACGGCTGATCCAAGAATCGTAACTCCTTCTGGAATTATCATTTCGGTTATAGCCGAGCAATCGGCAAAAGCACTGTCCCCTATTTTTGTGATCGAATCCGGTATCTCAAAACTCGAAATGCCTGCACACCCTTTAAATGCTGCATCTCCTATCTCGGTCGTTTTCGGCGGTATTTTTATTTCTGTTAAAGCCTTGCATCCTTTGAATGAACTTTTTCCGATAATAGTTACTGTGTCTGGAATTTTAATTTCGCTTAAATTCCTGCAACCTTCGAATGTTCCATTCTCTACGCTTGTCACCCCTTCTGGGATTTCAAAGCTCTTTATTTTTGTACATCCATAAAATGACGCATCTCCTAAGAACTTAATATCTTCTGTCATATTTATATTGGTTAAATTTCTGCAGTTGAAAAATGCATTGTTTCCTATATGCGTTAATCCAGGCGGTATCTTCACCGATTCCAATGCTGAACAACCATAGAAGGCTTTCGACCCTATCGTTACTACACCCGGCGGTATGATCACTTGCTCCAATTGTGTGCACTTTCCAAATACACTGGATGCTATGTTTGTTACCCCTTCGGGTATTTCTAATATTTTATCTTCTCCTTTATATTTTGTTAAGCTCTTATCTACTATCTTAAATCCGTCTATCTCTTCTTCTTCCACCATCACTGTAAAGTTTTCTATATTAAATTCTATTTCAGGTCCAAATTTCGTCCTTACTAATATCTCTATCGCTCGGATTGCTATCTCTTTTGGCCACTGTCCCTTAGTAATCAACTCTTCAGCAATGAGGTTCATTACTATGTATTCCGTTTCGGAACTTACGTGTTTCATCACGGCCGCCAATACACCTGACTGAATCGATGCTAATACTATATTTGTATCTGCTGTTTTTAGCCTCTGTTGTACTAACTCCATTAACTTATCGTTCTGAAAAAATATCTTGCCTCCATATTCTTCATAGATATCTCTGAGGACTTTTACCGTTTCTTCCATGTATTTTTTACCTCCATTGCTCTCTGTTCTTTTGATTATTATCTTACATTATTTTTAGATAAATTGCAATAAAAAAATCAGACTTTACCATATTATACACTGAAAATTTTTACCATATTTTTTTCCTTAAGCTAAAAATTCCTCCGTTATTGCTATACTCTAATATAAAATGTTTGGTGGAATGAATAAAATGTTGCATTTACATAATATATCGATTATTATAATTTCATGAGGGTTAAAACGTTAACCTCGCAGTCAGCTTCGCTGTAAGGGAAAACTTCCACAGAAATAGAAATCCTCGTAAAATAATTCGAAGGAGTACCTTTCATTTCCCTGTAGTTGATACCCCCTAGCCTCTCAGTGTCAGCTTGGCGGAGAGCCTTTCGCCGGCCCCTTAGTCATTTTATCTTTCGCTGACAGGGGCATTAATTTAAGACAAATCAATCTATAATGAGGTAATTATAACATTATTTTAAATATGCTTTAGAAATAAAAATCGCAGCAAACGAACCAGTGCGAAAGATGGTAGAAATTTGCGAAGATTTAGATTTTGGCAATCTACTAAAAGAGTATAGAAGGAATTTATAACTTCGTGGCTAGAATCTATTCAATAAATTAGATTAAAGTATCACTTTAAGTCGCTATTATCCATAACCTTGCAAGCATTGATAATAATAGAAATTTCGTTTAAAGTAGCACTTTAACTTAATCAATTAACCGCATAAAAAGTATTGACAGTAACCAAAAGTTATGTTACACTAAATTTAGTGTTTTCCGTCGATAAAATAGGCAATGTCTTACATATAGTACTCGCTATATATGCGAGTCTTTAATTCTATAAATGTCAATAGCTAGCCGAAATAAAGGTCATAGCAACTATTGGAAATTAATGTATGCTATATTATAGCTAAGATTGTTTATATAAGGAAAGGAATTTGATATAGTGATTAATTATAAAGAATTTGATTCTAGTTTATTATTCGAAATTAAAGCAATATATGATGATTCAGGTTGGTCCGCATATCTGCAAGATAATGAAAAATTAAAAAGTGCATTTGACAATTCATTATACCTTTTCGGTGCATTTGACCATGATAATTTAGTTGCTTTTATCAGATGCGTGGGTGATGGAGAACATATTATTCTAATCCAAGATTTAATAGTGTTATCAACATATCAGAAAAAAGGAATTGGGACATATTTATTGAAACATTGCTGGGACAAATATCAAGACGTTAGATTATTTACGTTATTAACTGATATCCACAATGAAACAAGTAATCATTTTTATCAATCTATGAACATGAAAAAATTAGAGCAAGCCAATTGTGTTTGTTATTATAGATAAATATAGATATTAAGCTTAAAGTAACACTTTAAGTCGACACAATAGATAACATTTAAAGCATTGATAACAATAGAAAATTAAGTTAAAGTAATCCTTTAAGTTCTTCGCTATGTATATAAATCCTTTAAGTTCTTCGCTATGTATATAGTGGAGAATTTTTTTATGCATTCCTAACCTCTCAGTCACTACGTGACAGGAACTGTCGCATTAACAATTCCAAATATTAAATTCTAGATAACAGAAGAATGATGCAAACTTGCAAAATTTACAATTTACTTGAAAGCAATTAAAACGAAGTAATCACAACTTGTAGAACCCCTCAGTCAGCTAAAGTTGACACCTTCTCCTAGCATGAGAGTCTGGGCGTAAAACCTATACGGAGAGCCTAGTCAATAAAAACGGATCTTTGGAAACCTCCAAATATTTTTTTTATTTCAGATCTAATTCTCCAACCTATTGATCGGACAAATATTTCGGTCGAAGCTGATCCGGATCATTTTCTTTTGTATTAATTCTATATCAGATTGGTCGGCTAGCAATTTCCCTACCTATTTTCTATCTACAATTCGATTATTTTCTCAGGCGAGCTTAAGTACTCGTGACTCAATTATTTTTTATTAATTCTATATCATGTTGACCGGCCGGCAATTTCTCTACCTGTTTTCCATCTACTTTGATAACGTCGAATCCATCCCAAGTCAATAAAGTATCTTTAGTTGCGAAGTAGGATCCTTTAGAGTTTGCTACGAATATACTTAATGATTTATCCGCTGTGAAGTGTATATCATGGTTAGCAAATTCGGTTGTATTTTCTACAAAAACCCATTTTGTCTCTTCGGCCTTTTTTCTAAATACAGCGCTTTCGCCGTCAAAGGTTATGTGCTCGCCAGTTTCTAGATCAATTTCTTTCGGTCCTTCTTCTATGCTGTTGAATATATAATCGTACGTTCCGGATGCAAATCTTAATTTTCCGACCTCTAACCCTTTTTCTTCGTATTTGCTAAAGGCTGGCCCCCAATGTAATATATCTGAAGGAACTAGAAGGGTGGCTAAATTAATGTTTTTGTCTGAATCGGATTTATACTTTGGAATTAGAACTTCTAAATCTACCTTATTATTGCCACTACTAAATGCTGCGCCTTTTGTTATCTCTACCGAATCCGGTTCTGATATCAAAAAATAGGACAAGTATACATTATGATTGCTAAGTCTATTTATCGTATATGTATAATGTTCATTTGGTACCACTACATTTCCGTTATCAGTTAGTGGTCTATGTATGACACTTGCGATATCGGTTACACTTTCGGTGGCTATATCATCAAAAATTATAAAATATCCAAATGCACCGTCACCCATTGGAACTCTGACTAAACTTCTTTCATGTTTAGCGTTCGGTATCGCTTCTCCTGAATTTGTTCTGGCATAATCTAAATTTGTATTTGTAAATCCAGACACTACTCCGCCTCCACTTTTGCTAACATGATCATTTTCCTTGCTCGGACTTTTATAATTTTCATATTCGTAATCCACCAATACTGTATTCGCAGAAAAGGCTGAGTTATTGATGTAATCCCATGTATATCCATCTAACCCTTTAGCCCACCCATTATATCCAGAATTTATTGTTAAGTATTCTCCATAGGCCGTAATATTTACCGAATTCGTTTCTTTATGCGCATGGCCGTCTGTTCCGTCCGATGACCATAAAAAAGCAGCTAATGATTGCGGGTCTCTTATATCTTCGTAGAAAAATGCGCCGGTTTCTTCAAAGATAGCACTGGTAGGTGCCTTGGCCTCTACTTCATTTTCTTCAAACATTAAGTAGGCCAATAAATCTACCGCATTTGGTAGTCCCTGCATTCTCCATTTAATTATTTCAGCCGTTTCTTCGCTAAATAGATGTCCTAAATACGCTGTCGGATTTTCGCCAAAATAATCTTTCACTGTTGTTGATACCGAGTTGGTATCGCCTATAGCCCAAGTTAATCTCATCGGAGTCATGGAATAGCCGGCTAGCCAATGTAGCCCTTTTGCAAATAGCTGATCTTCTTCATATAGATTCGGCCCAGTTTCAGTCTGTAGAGTTAGGTACGGTAAAATAGATTTCGAAATATTTCCAAATGATCCAAACCTCGATACAGCATAACCAGCGCCAGGATTTATTGTTCCGTCTCCATTTATATACTGCTGGACGAATTTATTATAATGATCTATCGTTTTTTCTATTTTTGTTTTATCATCTATAAATAAAGCCCAGGTGCCTCTTACTCCTACTTGAGAAATTTCATGACCCTCTCTGTGATCCCAAAAATACTGCCCTACATCATTCATTATCTCGGTCACTTGATTAAATTCTGCTTCTGTTATGTACGGTGCTATACTATCCAAGGATACCAAGCTAGTAATGGCTAATGCTGCCGGCGGTATCGTTTGATTCCATTGTGCCCCAAAAGTTACGAAAATATTTTTAAATAAGTTGACCTCTTTTTCTTTATTAAAATACTCAATCGCTTCTAAAATATTTTTTGTATATATATCCTTGTTCGTGGGATCCGAAAAAAATAAGATCGTATTCACATTTATAATTTCTCGGAGCATATTGCATGCGTCCTTATATGTCTTCGCATTTATGCTTTCCGGATACTTCAATTCTGGCAATCGATCTTTGGCCTTTTCGGCCATATAAGACCATGGAGCTGTCGTAGCTTTATTCTCTAACTCTTGATATTCATCGGCTTTTACTATCAATCGTGGGTGTTCACTTTGTGTTGTTGCATAACATAGTGATCCAGTAGCTAACATTGTAGCTCCAAAAAATAAAGCTTTCACTATATTATTAATTTTTTTGCTCACCAACTACCTCCTGTTTTTTAATTGTAAATATATATTATTTTTATATTTATGATAATCTGCACTTTTTTTTGAAAATTTTTCTCATTCTCTTATATACATTCTATAACTACACTCCAACAATAAATTATATGATTAATTTTTCTCTATATGCTTTTTTTATACGTTGTTATTTGCAACTTTTTTATATCAAAAACAAATCTATATATTTTTTATCTATTTTTTTGAACAATATTTATGTTCTATTAGTATAAACTCATGTTCTTAGCCTTAATTTCCATTTTGCTCTTTCATAGAATTTTTTCCCATTTTCTAAATAGAATTATGTTGAGTTATTAATTTCCTTTTGGTTATGTGGTTCATTTGCTAAAATGTCAATAAAATACTTATTAGCAAAAAAAAATATAAAAAATTTTCAAAAAGGTCTTTACAAACTATTTTTCATCTGATATAATAGCACTATAAATAAGAAATGAAACGCCTAAGCGCCTGATTTATGGAGAGGTGTCCGAGTGGTTTAAGGAGCTAGTCTTGAAAACTAGTGATTCCGAAAGGGACCGTGGGTTCGAATCCCACCTTCTCCGTCAGTTAATCCCCTGCTATGTTGTATAGCGGGGTTTTTTGTGTCTTATTTAAAGGAGTAATAATTATTATGAATATAGAATATAAACAAGCCATTATCCACGTATTAGATGAAAAATCAAGTCAGCCCATTATTTCTAATGGTACTTTAGAAATTTATGCGGATAATGAAAGTTTTTTAACAAAACATATGTTAAATCTCTTTGATAATATAAATGTTTCACCAGCTCAATTCAATGATGATTCAGATTTATTGGATTTAATTGTTAACTTCCATGATGGATCTTTTTTAGATTTTTCAAAAATTGTAGCACAAAAGTTTTACGACTATATGCGTAAGCTTTCTTCTTTTCATGGTGGCGATCTCTTATTTACCCATTTTATAAAAGATGATCTTTCTTATCTCGGTATTTTTCTATTAAATTACAAAGATGAATTTACTCATAAAATAAATATTAATAGCGCCGGGACCGGAACTACAGAAATTATTAAGTGCCATGGTATTTTACCAAGCAAACAAAAAGTTACTGAGGCTGTTTTAATTAATTTAGAAACTAGACAGTTAAACATTCTAGATAAATCCAAAGAACCTTATCTTTGCGACCTTTTGGATTTAGATAAAGAAATGTCCATTAAAGAAAAGATAGATGTTATTGATGAGGCGACCAGGGAAATTATTTTAGAAAATTTTGATAATCCTACTGAAACTTTGGCTAATTTTAAAACGCACATAGCAACTAATATTATAGAACATAACGAAATACCCGTCCAAAAAATAATAGATGATACCTTTTTCGATTTGGATGAAATAAAAGAAGCTTGTCAATCTAGAATTTCGGAATACGGATTAAAGGATGACAAGATTGTAATAGAAAATGCTAAGGAAGCCAAGAAATATGTATCTCATCAAATTAAAACGGATACTGGTATAGAATTAAAATTACCTACTGAATTAGCTAATAATGTTAACGTTATCGAGTTTCTTCCTAACGAAGACGGGACCACGAATATTATTCTAAAAAATATTTCAGAATTTTTTAGTAAATAGATGAATATAATTCGACTAAATGGTATATAATAATGTTGTATCTTATTTAAGATATTTAGGATTAATATTTTATTTAGCGAATTAATCCTAAACTAAGACCACTGATAATATTTTATTTTTTGAATTTAAAATGTTGTCTCAAGGTGGTGATGCCCAGATTATTTCTGGGCAATTATTATGTGTAGCAATTAAGAAAGGAGGAATCGAGCATGGATAAGCTGAAAATGAAATTGTTCAAGACTCTTATACTAAAGTACATGAAAGAACATATAGTAATAACAACGGTATTAATTTTTCTAATATGTTCGATAATATGTAATATTGCATCGGAATTAATCATAGGCACGCCATATTACAACGATATAGTACATATATATCCGATAGCAATTTTAAGTAGCATACTTGATCCGAACGGCATAAGTAAGGCTATCATGGGAATAGTCGGCGCCATTGTAGCGATAAGTACGGACGTACTAATAGGATTTATAATTGGATTAATCATAAGTAAAATTGAAAAGATCCGAGATAAATCATTAATTATAGTACCAATTTTAGCGGCAGTGTATTTTATAGTAATTTGTTTCCAATGTATGCCAATTATATAAATTTTATTAGATCGGTCACTAGACTGGTCTTTTTTTTTTGCAATTTTACATTAAATTGCATTGTAGTTTTTTAATTCTATTGTAGAATGAATTGATATTTTGGGCTAAAAATATTTTTTTATATTCATCTTTTTCAACATTTTAAATAGTGTGATTAATTTTTTATTTATATTCTATTGACTTTGCAAGAATTTATTGTTATAGTTTCATAAAGTAATTATTATTAATAATTAAATTAGAGAGGAGTTTAAATATAATGAAATTTAATAAAATATTAAAGTCAGCATTATTTTTAAGTTTAATCTCAACGATGTTCGTTGGATGTTCGGGAGGAGAATCGGATACGATCAAAGTTGGCGGAAGTTTTGATGTTACAGGAGCGACCGCACAATATGGAATACCAGCAAACAATGGAGCGCAATTAGCCATTAAAGAGTATAATGAAACGGGAGGAGTTTTAGGCAAACAAATCGAGTACATATTTGAAGATAACAAAGGAGTCCAAACGGACGCTGCTAGTGCTTACAAAAAATTAGCAGACAGCAAGGATGTCATAGCATTTATAGGATCCGATATTTCTGGAACTACAGAGACAATTGCTAACTTAGCAAAAGAAGATGGAATACCCATGATTACGCCATCAGCCACAAAGATGGAGATCACATCTATTGGGCCAAATATATTTAGAGCTTGTTATATAGATCCGACACAGGGCGAAATTCTAGCCAATTTTGCGTCTGCTGAACTAAAAGCGGAGACGGCGGCTGTACTTATCAATAATGAAAGTGATTATTCTGTTGGCATAGCCGAGGCTTTCATTGAAGAAATAAGTGCTTTAGGCATTGACCTAGTGGCCGAAGTAAACTATGCTGCAGCAGATGTTGACTTCAAATCTATATTAGCTCCTGTTTTGAATACTAATCCTGATATTATTTTAATTCCAGATTATTATGAAACCGTTGCTAAAATAGCTCCCCAAGCCAGAGAAATTGGTATAGAAGGTACTTTTCTTGGTGGAGATGGTTGGGACGGCGTAACTGAAATGATCGGTACGAATGCTACTCCAATTAACGGTAGCTATTTTATTAATCACTATACTACAGAAGACGAATCAGAAATTGTACAAGATTTTATCACAAACTACACTGCTGAATACGGCGAAACTCCCAACGCTTTCGCTGCTCTCGGTTATGATGCAGCCCGCTTATTATTAGAAGGTTTTTCTGCAGCCGGTACTATCGAAGATAGCTCAACCGTTGTGACCGCTATCCAAAATATAGACGTAGAAGGAGTAACCGGACGAATAACATTCGACGAAAATCGTAATCCTCAAAAGTCTGTTGCTGTTATCGAGATAGTGGACGGCCAAAACAAGCTTCTTACAAAATTTGATTCTTCCGCTAAGTAAGTAACTTTTTAGACACGGTATATACTTACGTGTCTTTTTTTGGATTATATAAAAAAGGAGTTGAAATAATAATGGATTACATGACTTTATTTATCCAACAAGTTATAAATGGCCTACATATCGGTAGCATATACGCATTGATTGCACTCGGATATACTATGGTTTACGGTATTGTGAAACTAATCAATTTTGCTCATGGCGACATTATGATGGTTGGAGCTTATACAGCCTTTATTTTTATGACTACATATAATCAAAATATTATAGTAGCCTTAATTATCGCTGTTCTTTTTTGTTCAATATTAGGTTTTACAATTGAAAAAGTAGCCTATAAACCTTTAAGAAAAGCGCCAAGGATGTGGGCTTTAATTACAGCTATAGGTGTTAGCTTTTTTCTAGAATCAACTGTTATGGTTTTATTTGGGGCTAATCCAAAACCATTTCCGGCACCACAATCTAGCTTAATAAAAATTGGTAATTTACAATTTAGCCAGTTAATGATTATCTCATTAGTATTATCCGTAATTTTAATGTTATCCTTAGAACGCTTTATTCAGACAACTCGGCTAGGGAAAGCCATGAGAGCTTCTTCCGAAGACGCTGAAGCGGCGGCATTAATGGGAATTAGCGTAAACAAAACAATATCTACTGCTTTCATTATTGGTTCGGCCCTCGCCGCTATTGGCGGAGTTCTATTTGCTGTTGCTTATCCACAAATTAAGCCCATGATGGGTGTTATGCCTGGCCTAAAAGCCTTTATAGCAGCTGTACTTGGCGGTATCGGTATTATTCCTGGTGCTGTGTTGGGCGGATTTTTATTAGGTTTAATCGAATCTTTAACCAAAGGTTTTTTATCTGCTTTCTGGCCAGATGCAACATTATGGGCTGATGCTATTCTTTTTAGTATATTAATTTTAGTTTTACTTATTAAACCTTCTGGAATACTCGGAAAAAATATCAGAGAAAAAGTGTAAAAGGAGGCTATTTTCATGAAAAAATTAGTCAATCAAGTTAATTCTAAACTTATCAATCCGGCCAAAGAAAAGGTTGTCGATCCAATTAACTTAAGAATAAAAAAACAAAATAAATCCATGCAAAGATTTATTTATGCAAGTTTAACTATAGGTTTCGTTTATATTTTATTAATACTTGGAATGCTAACTGGCCTAATAGATAGCTATCTTAGCGGAATTATTGTATCCATTATGATAAATATAATTATGGCCGTTTCTTTAGCTTTAGTAACCGGTTATCTCGGCGAATTAGTTCTCGGCCATGCAGGATTTATGGCCGTTGGTGCGTATACAGCAGCAATTTTGACGATGCAATTAAATTTACCGATGATAATCGAGTTTCCTATTGCTATAATTTGTGGTGGGCTCTTATCTTCTTTGGTCGGTATAATAATCGGCATCCCTGCTCTTCGGCTAAGAGGAGATTATCTCGGCATAATTACATTGGGCTTTGGAGAAATAATCCGAATCATTTTAAATAATCTAGACATAACCAATGGGGCCAGAGGGTTATCCGGAATACCGCATTACAGTAACTTTAGTGTTACGTTTTTTGTAACAATAATCGTTATCGTAATATTATATAAATTAATTTCATCCAAAACTGGCCGTGCTATAGTAGCGATTAGGGATAATGAGATAGCGACAGACTGCATAGGAATATCAACATTTTTTTATAAAACCTTAGCTTTTTCATGCGCTGCTTTTTTTGCTGGGGTGGCCGGTGGATTATATGCACATTATCACACAGTATTAAATCCTGTAAGTTTTGGCTTTATGCAATCCATAGAAGTTTTAATTATCGTGGTTTTAGGTGGGATGGGAAATTTATTTGGCACAATAATTGCTGCTGTAATTTTAGGTATCCTAAATGAATTGCTACGCTCATTTAGCGAATATAGGATGATTATGTATTCGTTAATTTTAATTATAATGATGATATGCAAAGCTAAAGGGATTACATTAGCTATAATCAAAAGTAAATTTGCGAATAGATCGCCGAAAAAATCTAAAGGAGGAAAATCCGATGCTAGAAGTTTCAAAAATTAGTGTAACATTTGGAGGAATAAAACCTGTAGATGAATTCGATTTAAAACTAAATAAAGGTGAATTAGTCGGATTAATCGGCCCAAACGGTGCTGGCAAAACAACAGTATTCAATCTTTTAACCGGTGTATACACTCCCAGTCATGGCACTATAAAGCTAGATGGCAAAAATTTAACTCGTTTAAAACCTCATCAAATTGTAAAAAAGGGAATTACCCGAACATTTCAGAACATCAGACTATTTAAATCTATGACGGTAATAGAAAATGTTAAAGTGGCCTTTAATAATCAACTACACTATAGCCTATATGATCGGATATTTAATACAGTCAAGTATAATAAGCAAGAAAAATGGCTACATAAAGAAGCAATGTCACTTTTAAAAATTTTTGATTTAGACAATGAAGCAAATGAATTAAGTACAAATTTACCATATGGAAAACAAAGAAAATTAGAAATTGCTAGAGCCTTAGCATGTAAGCCTAAAATACTGTTATTAGATGAACCAGCAGCCGGAATGAATCCGAATGAAACCAATGAGCTTATGGAAACTATTCGGCTAATCCGAAACAAGTTCGATATAACTATTTTATTAATAGAACATGATATGCGCTTAGTTATGGCCATTTGTGAACGGTTAGTAGTAATTGAATATGGCAAAATTATAGCCGAAGGTACGCCAGAAGAAATTAGTAAAAATCTGAAAGTAATCGCAGCATATTTAGGCGAATAAAGGAGGTGTTATTATGTTAAAAGTTGAAAACATGAATGTATATTACGACAATATTCAGGCATTAAAAGACATAACTTTCGAAGTTGGAAAAGGTGAGATCGTAACGTTAATCGGAGCCAATGGATCCGGAAAAACTACTATACTTCAGGCTATAAGTGGTATGGTTACACCAAGATCCGGAAATATATTGTTTGCAAATCAGAGCGTAATAAATAAACCGTCTAATGAACTGTTATCATTAGGTCTTGCTCATGTACCAGAAGGTCGGCGAGTATTTTCGAAAATGACCGTAGAAGAGAACTTAGAATTAGGGGCCTATATCATTAAAGATAAAGATCAGATAGCAGAGGACAAGAAAAAAATGTTCATACAATTCCCAAGGCTTTTTGAACGAAGAAGGCAATTAGCTGGAACGATGAGTGGTGGAGAACAGCAAATGTTAGCCATGGCTCGAGCATTGATGTCTAGGCCATCCATAATGATTATGGATGAACCGTCTATGGGACTATCCCCCGTTTTAGTGCAAGAAATATTCAACATAATATTTGAAATTAATATGGAAGGAACCACAATTTTGTTAGTAGAACAAAATGCGAAAAAGGCTCTTCAAATAGCTAATCGAGGTTATGTACTAGAAACAGGAAAAATTGTTTTAACCGGAACTGGTAAAGCACTTTTAAAAGATGAAAATGTGAAAAAAGCTTATTTAGGTGGTTAAGCCGAGACTTTTTTAAACGAAGTCACACATTCTCCCCCCCTACCCCCTCTCCCGGAGGGGGGTCCCACTTCCCTTGAAACTAGTGGAAACTTAAAGGCACGCTTTCTCCCTCCCGGAGTGAGGCACCACTTCCCCCGCAATGTTGTGAAGACGGAGGGGGCACCGCTTCCCCACAATTTTGCGAAGACGGAAGGGGCACCGCTTCCCCACAATTTTGCGAAGACGGAAGGGGCACCGCTTCCCCACAATTTTGTGACAGCTCCACTTCCAGGCATACATGGGAACTTAAGCAAATTAACTATTATTACCACCAACTTAGAATTTAACGCCATTTTCCATTAAAATCTTGCGTACTTCTTTAATCTCGGCCAAAGTTTCTTCTTGCGAATCTACTTCAGGTGGCAAATGCTCCGGTAAAATTTCTTCCAATTCTTTGCCAAATCTATAAACAACCATTCCAGCATGACAATCATGGCCATATCCACAAGTATAGCATGAATTATAGGAATTAACTTGCATCTTAGCAATTGTTTTAATATTGCTAAAATTAAACGAATGTTCTATAACTCCTACTACTGGATCATGCATATCTCTTTTATAGCAAGTTGTAATTATAACACCTAATTTATCTTTCAATGCAAAATCACTTCTATGTCTAAATGAAAAAGTTCGTTCCAAACATGCATGGGCTAGAGCATTTATGGTACCAAAATAGTTTGGAGCGCCGAAAATAATTAGGTCAGCATCTTTCATTTTTTCGCCGATTTCGTTCCAGTCATCTTTAACTTTACAAGTATTGTCTGCAGCACATGCGGTACAGGCTATACAACCTTGAATCTTTTTTCCGGCCAAAGAAATAATCTCTACATCTTCTTTGCAATCTCGCAAAAGTTCTGTTATAGCTTGATGAGTCATTCTTCCTTTTCTAGGACTTCCACTTATAGCTAATATTTTCATCGTTTTCCTCCAAATGTTTTTTTATAGTTAAAATAACAAAAATTGTTCTACATATTTCATTTAGGCGGTTAACCAAAGGCTCTCTTTTTAGAAGAGCTGTCAGCGAAGCTGACTGAGAGGTTGTAGTTAAAATAATAAAAATTGTTCTACATATTTAGACCAGGATCGTTCCGAATGGGTGTCGCCGACACCAACATTAAGATCAATGTTTTCAATAGGCACGCCCAACTCCAATAACGTCCGAACATATTTTATCGTATCGTTTACATAAATTTGTGCTAACTCTAGCTCATTGGCCAAATGACCTTCTTCTGTACCGACATGGACAAAATATTTCATATGCTTATTCGCTTTATTGGTTTTTAAATAATCTATAAATTCATTGTTTTTATACACCCACGATGCTATAGAAAAAACTCCGACTTTTACAAATTTATCCGGATATTTCGATACAATAAATGCTGTAACTAATCCGCCCATCGAACTTCCGATTATAGAGGCTTCGGCCGTCCGATATTTACTTGCTATAAAGGGCATCAATTTTTCTACAAAAAATTCAGCATATTCGAATGCTTTTCCGCCTATCTCTTCATCACCGAATTTTATCGAACTGCTTTGCTTAAACGGTAGGTATTCTATGGCCCGTTCTTCTTCTGCATTGTCCATGGCCACTATTATATATCCTTCACTCTTTCCTTCTGCTTCTATTCTTGTTACCGTGTCTAATACTTCCCAGCTTCCAGTTCCAAAGGGACCTGAACCATAGAATACCGCTTTGCCATCATGAAAGTATACTACTGGATATGCTTTATCATCAATGTCATATTTATTTGGTAAATATACTCTTATCTTTCTGGTTATATTTTTTTTCAAATATGGTGTTTCTAAAATATGTTCTTCTATTTTCCACATATTTTTTTCTCCTTTCTATATAATTTAGATAAATTTTACAATAAAATAGCTTTTTTTGCAAGGGGCATAAATTTTTTATAAGCTTTATGCTTAATCAATTCACCAATTTTCTTTTATTTGCAATTTTTACTTTATAAAACGTCTTATTATTTTTTGCAAAATATTAAATTTTAGTCGTATTTCTTTAATACTGAACATAATATAGTTAGAGTTCATCTTTAGTCGATATAATTTATTTAAATATTTGCAATTTTAATTCTTTGAAATATCTTATTTTTCATAATTTTATATTTCAACTTGAATTAGTCTTATCAAAAAAAATGTAAAAGCTGACGGTATGTACTAAATTCACTTCGTATTTTTTTAAAATAATGCCTAATATTTTAATCATAAAATATGATTTACGATACTATAATAACTATAGAGAGTATCAAATATAATTTTAATTAATAATCAAATTCCTAATGAGTCATTTTATAACATTAGATAATATAAATTTAATAAAATTATAGAAGGGAGAATTAACCATGTTAAATAATAAGGTAAAAATCCAAGTTAGAAATTTACAAAAAAGTTTTGGGAAAACAGAAGTTTTAAAAGATATGAGTCTTGATATTCATGAAGGTGAGGTAGTCGTACTAATTGGACCTTCTGGAAGCGGAAAATCAACATTTTTAAGATGTTTAAATCACTTAGAAAGTGCTACTGGCGGAACAGTTTTTGTAAATAATGAAGAGGTTACTAGTCGACGAACAGATATAAATCAATTAAGAGAAAAAATAGGCATGGTGTTTCAACATTTTAATTTGTTTCCACATAAAACAGTAATCGGAAATATCACAACAGCACCCATAGATTTGAAAATTCTATCCAAAGAAGAAGCCTTTGAACGAGGAATGAGCTTATTAAAGCGAGTTGGATTAGAAACCCGAAAAGATGCTTATCCATCTCAATTATCCGGTGGCCAAAAACAACGAGTAGCTATCGCTCGAGCCTTGGCTATGAATCCTGAAATCATGTTATTCGATGAGCCAACTAGTGCGCTGGATCCAGAAATGGTTGGTGAAGTTTTGGCCGTGATGAAAGAGTTAGTATCGGATGGGATGACTATGGTTATCGTAACTCATGAAATTGGTTTTGCCCGTGAAGTAGCTGATAGAATAGTATTTATGGATAATGGCCATATTATTGAAATAGGATCTCCCGATGAAATTTTGGATAGCCCTAAAGAACGTCGTACCATAAATTTTTTAAACAAAGTTCTTTAACAATAAAAACCTCTCCAAGTTGGAGTAGTCCTAAATTTTAAGCAAAGTTCTTTAACAATAAAAAAACTCTCCGTCAACAAATCTGACTGAGAGTTTAGAGAGGTGTTGTTATTAAAAATTCGACATCATTGCAACAAATGAAGCCTGAACTTGTTTATAAGCATCTTCTACTGTTTTCGGCTGTACTGTAGACCATGACAATATTGAGTTTTGCCATGTAGCCCAAACTTGATTCCATTCTAAAACTCTTGGTCTCGGCACAGATTGCTTATATGAATTTATTGTAGCTACTATTATTTTCTTATTGGTTTCATCTATATCTGATTCTAAATAATTTTCCACGGATACATTTTCTAAGATTTTGCCAGTTTGATTAAATAGATCAGCAGCGTATTCTGGGTTTACTAATTCTTTTATCAGTTCTTCGGCCAATGCCATTTTTTCAGCATCTTCCTCGATTCTAGCATTTATAACTAGGCCCCATCCGCTCTGCCAATGTTTCAAAGTATCACCGTTTACTGTTACGTCAGTCAAGGCTAACACTTCCAGATCTTTTCCGGCATTTGTTTTTTCTAGCATACCAGTTGCACCCCATGGGCCGTCTATTCTAAAAGAAGCATCACCGCCGGATCTAATTTCTGATTCTATATATCCTATGTAGGCAGCAGAATCCCACAAATCTGTTGCAGCAGCATAATGACCCTGCCAATATTTAAATAACGATGCGAACATTTTTTGTTGTTGTTCTGTCAAATCCGAGTAATCTTTAACTAAATCACTGTATAAAATTTCTTGATCATTTCTGTCTAACAAGGTTAAACCTACCGCGTTGGTAAATGCTAATCCAAACCATGGTTCGCAAACCGGAACTAACATGTCTTCATAATTTAGATTGCTGAATTCTATCGGCCCGGTTATGCTAACTTCATTTTTTTCGGCATTCGCTTTATTGGCAAATACTATTAAAGTTTCTATATTAAAAGGAAATCCTAAATAATCTTCTCCAACTTTAAAGGAAGCACCTAGACCTGATTGAAAATCCGACCAACCACCTACTTCTTCAGCCATTTCTAAGGCGTTAACTTTGGCTAATACATCATTCCTTGCAAATGAATCGACTGTGTCTGCACCTATTGCAAATACATCCGGAACATCTTCGTTTGTTACTGTAGTCATGCTAATTAATTCATAAACATCGAACGAACTCAAATTATAAATTTCTATTTCGGCATTTGGATTCTCTTCTAACACTCTTCCTATGGCCGATTCATAATATTCTTTATGTAGTGGATCCACTTGTATGCTTATGCTCACTTTCTCATCCGTGTTACTTTCTTGTGCACAACCAACAAATAATCCTGTTAATATTAACGTTATACATCCAAATTTCTTCATTTATTATCTCCTTACCTCTTAAATTTTAAAAAAAATACGATGTCCTATACATATGTACACCTCATTTAATTCCTGTACTTTTACGCTCGACTTTCAATTGTTGATAAATCAACACTAATTTGCAATTGCTTTGTTATCTTAACGCAATATTATTATTATCTACTTAATTTTAGTATACATTCGCAAAAAATTCATGCTTAAGTTTTACTGTTCTTTCCTTATATTAGCACACTACTGCATGTTTTTCAATGCATTTATTGTTTTATTTATAAATAACTTCAGTGTTTTTATTCCTATTCTCAATCTCTCAGTCACTTCGTGACAGCCTTGCAGTATATATTAAAAATCATTTATACTAATATTACAACATAAAAAATCAGGAGGAACTTATGATTTCAAAAAAAATGCAAGAATTAGTAGCCGGTAGCTCAGTTATACGAGCTATGTTTGAAGAGGGCAAATTAATGGCCCAAAAATATGGTGCAGAAAATGTATTTGATTTTAGTTTAGGTAATCCAAATACAGCGCCACCGAATACATTGATAGAAGATATTTGCGATATATTGAAAAATAATCAATCTATCCATGGTTATATGAACAATTCCGGATATGAACAGACTAGAGAAACTATCGCACAATCTATAAATTGCAAAGACGGTCTTAATCTAAACTTTAAAAATGTTTGCATGTGCGTAGGCGCAGCAGGTGGCCTAAATATTATCTTAAAAACCATATTAAATCCTTTAGACGAAGTTATAGTCTTCGCACCATTTTTTAGTGAGTACAAAAATTATGTAGACAATTTTGATGGTCACTTAAAAATTATTCCGGCTAATCCACCTAGCTTCATGCCAGATCTGAAAGCTTTCGAGTCGGCTATAAATAAGAATACGAAAGCAATTATAATTAATACGCCGAACAATCCTACCGGTGTCGTTTACGACGATGATACTTTAGCCGGATTAGCCCATATATTAAATCGTAAGCAACAGGAATTTTCCCAGGATATTTATCTAATTTCCGATGAACCATATCGAGAAATCGTTTATGATAACATTAAAGTCCCTTCCATTTTAAAATTTTACGATAACTCTTTTATTGCGTATTCTTACAGCAAATCCTTATCTTTGCCAGGTGAACGCATCGGTTATGTTGTTGCTAACTCGGCCATGAAAGACTTGGACGAAATAATGTCTGCCCTAAATGTAGCAAACAGAATTTTAGGATTTGTAAATGCTCCGTCCTTATTTCAAAAGGTTGTTGAACGCTACGTCGATGCACCAGTTAATTTAGACTTATATAAATCTAACCGAGATATTTTATATAAGCATTTAGTTTCTTTAGGTTTTGAGATAAATAATCCGGACGGAGCATTTTATTTATTTCCTAAAAGCTTAATATCCGACGATGTAGCTTTTTGCAATGAGGCCAAAAAATTCAATTTATTATTAGTCCCGGGGAGCGCCTTTGGTTGTAAAGGATATTTTAGAATCGCCTATTGCGTAAGCCCCTCTACTGTTATTAACTCTCTTTCTTCTTTTACAAATCTTGTGGCCCATTTTAAATAAAAAAATCCACTAAATTATTTTAACGCTAAAGGAAAGGTTAGTACAATGGACAATATTTTTGATAAATTAAGCAAAACGTGGGATATAAATAGCGATAAGAATACTTATAAACAAGAAATATCTCATTTAATTCATCAACTCTATATACAGGATGATTTTGAAGACCTTATAATTCTTAGCCAACGCATCTTAGATTTATCATTTAAATTTAGTGTTTGTAAAATTCGATACGCAGACGCTCTTATCGGATCCGAATTAGTCTTGAAAGAAATTACAGAACTGCATGGTATATCCAAAATTTTTGTGTGTAACCAAGACTTTGTACATCCTGATAATTTAGCCAGTTATAACGACTCCATTCTCACTCTAAGCTTATGGTGCGAAATAATTAGATACAACGAAAATAATTCCTTAGAACCTATTGAACTTTTACACAATGGTCAACGTTTTGAAATTCAAAATCGACTTATTGAAGCCTATCAAATTATTGAAATTTGGGAACTAACCGGTGATAGATGGTATCGTTTCATTCAAATTGCAAAATCTATTTTACAACAATATGATAAGCAAAAAAGTTTATTTGAATATATTTGTGATTTATTCGGCCATTTATGTAATATCTTCATTTTTTATATAGATATAGATATGCCAATCTATTTAGAACGTTTTGTAAAATTGGTTGTACAAGAAAATAAATTAACTACCATACAAATACCAGATATAATTAATGCTCAGCCTCAAAATATTATTCTCTTCGATTTAGCTTTGGATATTTTAGAACAATGGTGTATCCTAAAATACCCATCCATAATAGAGCGAAGTAAACTAAACCTTTTAGTCAAAAATCGAGTTTTAGAGGATGGTTGTATTGACGAAACTAATATTATTAAAATCTTGCATAAGTGGAACGATCTAGAAGACATCGAGTTTAACTTTAAAATTTTAATTAACGATCTAACTATGTTACTTTTAGACAAAGACGATTCTCTAAAAATGGGTTGGGATACATTCAACTTAACTAAACATTTAATTTCTAATATGATGACTTATAACGAAATAAAAAATAGATGGTTTATAGAATTAGAAAGTTATGAACATTTTTTAGAACTAGTCAGTATCCATTTTAATTTGCAACTGAATTTAGCCAAAACATTTATAAATAATTTTGCTAATTATGAAATACGGCATCTATGAGCAATAGTAAATAAGATAAATATTAAAAAGCCAGTCCTTATTACTAAGGGCTGACTTCTTCTAGTTCTAAGTTTATGGGCATATCGTCTTGTAGATTTTTCACTACCTCTATTACAGATTGATTTTCGAATTTATTACTAATAAAAGTAACAGTTTGTGCAGTCACTATTGAAGCTATTACATAAACTGTTGCTATTAGTGAAATATTTTTTTTCACAATAAAGATGCCCCCTTTACAACTTATTTAATTTATTCAAGTTAACTAACTTATTAAAAGTATTGACAAAATTTTAGATCTATATACTTAGATAAATAGTTTGGAAAATTTTTTATTAGATAAACCTCTCAGTCAACTTCGCTGACACCTCCCTCTCCGAGGGAGGCACAAAAAAAGCCCACTCCATCTAGGCAGTAGGCTTTTGTAATTTTAATAATCGGGGTGACAGGACTCGAACCTGCGGCCTCCTGGACCCAAACCAGGCGCTCTAGCCAAACTGAGCCACACCCCGATAAAAGCGCGAGACGGGAGTCGAACCCGCGACCCTCTCCTTGGCAAGGAGATGCTCTACCACTGAGCCACTCGCGCACTTCTCTTTTACGTTCTTATAATAGCATAAATTGTCGACCTTTGTCAACACCTTTTTGAAAATTTTTTTATTAATTTTTCGACATCGCTTTTCATCCACCAATTTCACTCCATCATCTACTTATTTAATGCTGGATATTTCTTTCGCTCTCATTTCAAACCCTATTAATTTCCCATAAGCATTTTTTCGTCCACCATTTTTACTATATCATTTACACGTTTAAAGTTGGATATTTCTTTCGTACTAAATTCAAATCCATATTCTGTTTCTATATTCATAACTATTTGATATACATCCAAAGAATCAGCATTTAAATGTCTAACAAAATGACTTTTCGGCTTAATTTTGTCAATTGGTATGTTCAAATTACTACTAATAATTTTTTTTATAATATCAATTGTCATCTAATCACCATTTCATTTTTTGTATATTATATGTATTCTATAAGTAAATTGATCCACCTTTATTTAAAACCCTCAATAATCTATATGATAAATAGAATAAGAGGGCTTTTTCTTCAATTACTTCTCTTCTTCAAATTTCATACTTATTTTCTTCACTAAATCTGTCTTTATAAATCTTTCTACTTGTAGTATAGCTCCTTTTACTTCTTCGGATTTTGAATTTCCATGGATCTTTACTACTAAGCCTTTTAATCCTAATATTGGTGCTCCGCCTTTGTCGTTATAATAGAATTTGCTTTTTATATTCTTTAATCCGCTTTTCATCAATAGCGCTGCTATCTTTGTTTTAACACTTCTTGTAAACTCTTCTTTCATCATGCTAAATACCCAGTTTCCAAAGCCTTCCATGAATTTTAATATTACATTCCCAACAAACGCATCACAGACTACTATATCGGCTACTCCACTCGGTATTTCTCTAGCTTCTAAATTGCCCATAAAATTTATATTCTTATCTTCTTTTATTAATTTATAGGCCTCTTTTGTTAATTGATTGCCTTTCTCTTCTTCCGTTCCAATATTCACTAATCCGACGACCGGATTTTTCACATGTAAACATTCCTGCATATAAACTGTTCCTATTTTTGCAAACTGATATAAAAATTCCGGCTTTGCATCTACGTTTGCGCCACCATCTACTAGCAAAGAATAACCTTTTTTAGTTGGCATTAACGGTGCGATTACTGGCCTCTTTATCCCTCTTAATCGACCCACGACTGATGTAGCCCCCGCTACCAATGCTCCAGAATTTCCTGCGGATATTATTCCTTTTACTTTTTCATCTCTCACTAAATGTAATCCAACCGACATCGATGAATCTCTTTTCGTTCTTACGGCTGAAAATGAGTCTTCCATCGTTATTATATCTTTTGCGTCTTGGATTTCTATCCTACTTTTATCTACTTTGTATTTATCTAATTCCTTTTTTATAACATCTTCTTTGCCGACCAATACTAATTGTACTGTACACTTTTCTTCTTTTAACGCTTCGACACACCCTTTTATTATTTCACTTGGTGCGTTGTCTCCGCCCATGGCATCTATAGCAATCTTTATCATTTTCTTATCCTCCTTTTCAAGTACATTATGCATTTATTTATTCAAAAAAAAGACAGCCGAAGCTGCCTTCTAAATTAGTCTAATCTATCTTAATAACTTCACGTCCAGCATATGATCCGCACGCTTTACATACGTGATGTGTCATCATAAGCTCTCCACATTTTTTACAAGAAGCTAAGTTAAGCGGAGATAGTTTCCAGTTAGCTTTTCTAGAGTTTCTTCTCGCCTTAGACGTTTTTCTTTTTGGTACTGCCATTTTTTTACACCTCCATTTTTACCACTTACGGCTATTATATATTATTTAGAGGTATTTTGTCAACTTAATATCTGCTATTTATTGCCTTTTTTGCTAAAGCTTTTTAGATATTTCGACACTTTTTCCTTATACCCTACTAAACTTTTTTCGATTTGTTGTATTGATTTCTTCATATCCATTTTATCCATTTTGCGTATACCTCCGTATAACTTCATCCATAGTTAATTAGTTGTTAGTTGGCTATTTCAAAATTATCCATAGTTAATTGGTTGTTAATTGGCTATTCCAAAATTTTAATACAATCTTCTGCGATCATCAATTCTTCATTGGTTGGAATTAAGAACATTTTAATTTTAGATTCTGGTTTTGTAAGTTCCATTTCTACGCCACGACTTTTATTTTTTTCAGGATCCAATTCTACACCTAAACCTTGCAGTAAATCAGCCATTTCAGATCGCATTTCCGTATTATTTTCGCCTAAACCGCCCGCAAAGCAAATCGCATCTACTCCACCTAATAAGGCTATATAACCACCGATATAAAATGTTAATCTATGCTGAAAAGCATCCATTGTCATCCTACATACAGGATTTCCATTTTTTACGCCATTCTCTATTTCTCTGAAATCACTTCCTATTTCAGATAATGCTAAAGCTCCTGACTTCTTATTCAGAATTTCGTCCATGTCATGTGCGCTAATTCCTTCTTTGTCCATTAAATATGGTATTATGGCCGGATCTATGTCACCAGATCTGGTTCCCATTATTAGGCCTTGTAATGGTGTCATTCCCATTGAAGTATCTATCGATTTTCCGCCTTTTACTGCACAAACCGATGCTCCGTTTCCTAAATGACATACAATAATTTTTGTTTCTTCTATTGGTTTACCTAACATTTTTGCCGCTCGTTGAGATACATAATTGTGCGATGTTCCATGAAATCCATATTTACGTACTCCGTACTTCTCATAAAAGTGCTTCGGTATTGCGTACATAAACGCTTTCGGTTCCATCGTTTGATGAAAGGCTGTATCAAACACTGCGATCATCGGAACTTTCGGCATCAATCTCTTACATGCAGAAATTCCTAGTAAATTAGCCGGATTGTGCAATGGTGCTAATTCCGAACAGATCTCTATAGCATGAATTACTGACTCGTCTATTAATACCGACTCATTAAACTTTTCTCCTCCGTGAACTACTCTGTGCCCTACAGCGCCGATGTCTTCAATCGAGCCAACACACTTAGTATCTCCAGTTGTCAACATTTCAACCATTTTTTGAAGTGCCATTTCATGGTCGGGGAAATCACACATAACTTTTACTGCTTCAGATCCTTCTGTAGTGTGCTTTATAAAAGAGTCATCAATCCCTATTCTTTCGCAAATTCCCTTTGCTATTATACTTTCATCCACCATATCCAGTAACTGATATTTTAACGAAGAACTTCCACAATTTACTACTAATACTTTCATTTATTAATCTCCATTCTGCCACGTGGAATTTGCCACATGAGTCTTACTTTTAAAATTTTAATACGTGAACTTACCACGTTGGTCTGACCATTTAATATTAACGTTTAACAAAATTTTCATCTTTTTGTTTTAGTAGTTTATATTAATTTCTATCTATATTATATTATAATTATATAATAAATAATAAATTATATATTGTACATTATCTATTATATTGCATAATATCAATATTTAGTACATTTATCAATAACTGTTGCTAACATTTAGTAGTTATGATTCTCGTCGCATAGAAGAAAGTAATTGCTACAAAATCCTCTTAAGAATATTATTCTCCTTCACATTGCAGGGCGGTAATCGCCACTACATAAACTATATCTTCAGCGCTACATCCTCTGGATAAATCGTTTACAGGTTTTGCTATACCTTGAGTTAACGGACCGTAAGTTTCGGCTTTAACTAACCTTTGAACTAATCTTCTTCACATTGAAGGGCGGTAAGCGCCACTACGCCAACTATATCTTCAGCGCTACATCCTCTGGATAAATCGTTTACAGGTTTTGCTATACCTTGAGTTAACGGACCGTAAGCTTCAGCTTTAGCTAACCTTTGAACTAATTTATAACCGATATTACCTGCATCTAAATTTGGAAAAATTAATACATTTGCTCTACCTTTTAATTCACAATTCGGAGCTTTGGCCGTACAAATTTCAGGAACGATAGCCGAATCCAGCTGTAATTCACCAGAAATTAAAAGATCGGGACATAATTCTTTGGCCAGTTTTGTAGCCTGCACCATTTTGTCTACGTCAGCGTGAGCTGCGGATCCCATTGTTGAATGAGATAGCATTGCTACTTTTGGTTCGTGGTGCGTTAATTGCCTAAAGCTTTCAGCCGAACTTTTAGCTATAGCTGCTAATTCTTCAGCGGACGGACTTTGATTTAACCCGCAGTCTCCGAAAACAAAAACTCCATTATCACCGTACTCACAATTTGGTACTATCATCAAGAAAAAGGCTGAAACTATTTTTGTTCCTGGTGCCGTCTTCAATATTTGTAACGATGGTCTCAAAACATTAGCTGTAGAGTTTGCGGCACCGGCCACCATACCGTCTGCTAAACCTTTTTTAACCAGCATAACGCCCAAAAATAATTCGTTAGTTGTTAACAGTTCTCTTGCTTTTTCTAAAGTCAAACCTTTGGACTTTCTCAATTCATATAATGCAATTACATATTCATCCATTTGTTCAAAATTATTCGGATCTATTATAGTCGCTTTGGATAAATCTAAGTCTGCTGCATCTGATTTAATTTTTTCTGGATTACCAATTAATATTAACTTCGCAAACCCCTCTTTTAATATTTGATCCGCCGCTTGTAATGTTCTCATATCGTAGCTCTCAGGCAATACTATTGTTTTTTGCAACTTCATTGCTATTTCTTTTGCAGAATCCAAAAATGATAACTCTGTACCATTGGCCTCGTCTTTTCGTTGTGAACTTTGATTTATTAATTGTTTTTTTACCGTTTGTTTTACAGTATCTAAAACTGACATCTATTAAAAACCCCCTTTACTTATAACCACTAGACAATTAAAATGTATACTTCAAAAATTTATTATACCTAAAATTTGTATTGTATACAATACCTATTTTCATTTTTCAAGGAGATTTTCATGTACATCACAGCTATCATAGCAGAATATAACCCTTTTCATAACGGTCATTTATATCAACTATCAAAAATAAAAAAAGATTTAAAGTCTAATTATATTATTTCAATCATTAGTGGTAACTTCACTCAACGTGGATTACCCACCATAATTGATAAATTTCATCGCACAAGAATGGCCTTAGCCTCTGGAGTAGATATGGTAATCGAATTACCCACAATACACGCAACAGCTAGCGCCGAATTTTTTGCACGTGGAGCTATCTCTATATTAGATAAATGCAACATAGTAAACTCACTTTGTTTTGGAGCCGAAAGTCCGGATTTAGAATTATTTAGACAAATATCCGAATTATTGTTAGACGAACCATCCGGCTATAAAATTCATTTAAATGATTTATTAAAGTCCGGGTATAGTTATCCAAATGCAAGAAGTCTTGCTATTTGTAAACATTTTAACAATCCTTCTTTAGAACAATTTATATCTAGCCCTAATAATATTCTTGGTATAGAATATTTAAAAGCACTCCAATACTATTTTTCCCCAATTTTACCAATTTCTATACAACGAGAAAGAACAAATTATAAAGATAAAACAATTTATTCCAATTTAGCGTCTGCTTCTGCTATTAGAAAAGCCTTGGAAATCAACGAAATTGAACAATTAGCAAATGCTATGCCAAAAGAATGCTTACAGATATTACTAGAACATAAATATCCGGATATGAATAAACTGCATGATTTAGTGTGCTATAAATTAATGGCTAGCCCAAAGTCTGAAATCTACTCTACCTTTGATGTGCCCAAAAACTTAATTAATTCTCTCTATAATTCTCTCGGCCAAGTAACAACGTATAGATCTCTCGCCGAAAGACTAACTTCTAAAACCTATTCCAAAGCAACCGTATATAGATCGCTTCTAAAAATTATTTTAGGGATTTATCCGGATAAATTTGACGGTGATTATGTAAGGGTCTTGGGTATACGAGAAAGTAGTAAAAATCTTTTATCTTTGCTATATAAAAAATCTAAGATTCCTATTATAACCAATGCAAAAGCAGCTACGAATAGCCATTTTTCTGATAAACAGCTTAACTCTTTAAATACGGATATTTTGGCCACCAATTTGTACAGTATATTAAATGGCGATAACATTCTATATAATGCTGATTTTAATAAAAAATTCATCATCTATCCATCTTAATCATATCAGAATATTTTATTTGCTAACAGCCAGCCACTTTTATTATTTTTTCTTTGCTGACAATCAACTCTAATTATTTTTAAATTTTTCTCAACATCTCTATATCTAAACGCTGGGCTATACTTTTATCCGAATATCTATTCTAATCGCCGGACTGTCCTTTTATTCACCAAGCTTAGGCAAGGAAGCCCTTGCCTTTAGGCGTAGGGAGGAATTGCCCTAACTCCTTGCATTACTTTATTTTTTATGATATTATAAAGACAAATTAAATTTGAAAATTATTGAATTTATAATATCTACTATTTTAGTATTTGTTATTTCTTCTACCTTTTTCATCAAGTCACCTCATGTATTAAGCATATGCATTATTTCATTCGGAACATACTCGGTTACATCCTTTTTAAAATACATAAGCTCACGTATCATACTCGAACTAATGAAACAATATTTTGGATCGGCCACCAATAAAAATGTTTCTACCCCTTCTTTTAAACTATTATTTATCAACGCCATATTTTGTTCATACTCAAAATCTTTGGAGTTACGAACACCTTTTATAATTATATTTGCACCTACTTTTTCTGCAAAGTCAATCAATAATCCATCATAAATATAAACTTCTACGTTGTCCATATTTTTGGTTGCCGACTTAATCATATCTAAACGTTTTTGGACCGGAAACATCCCATCTGCTTTATTGTGATTGTGCCCTATCGCTACTATAACCTTCTCAAAAAATTTGCTGGATCTAGAAATGATGTCCATGTGCCCCATCGTAATCGGATCAAAACTCCCTGGATAAACTGCTGTTTTCATTTCATATCAAATCCTTTCAAAAATGCTTAGCCTAGTTGTTGGATATATTCTTTCTTTAATTAAGTTTAATTTATTTTCAAAAAATATAGTCGGCGCATTCGTAGCATCTTCTATAATTAGTTTGCCTCCTGTAACTAAAATATCATTTGTTAATAGAAAATCAACTATTTGATTCAACTCTGGATAATGATATGGTGGATCCATAAAAATTATATCAAAATTTTCCTGCTGCTGTTTGATGAATTTTAAAGCTTCATGAATATCTATTTTATACGTTTTTGTCAAGTTTTGCAACCTAATTTTTGATAAATTTTTCTCCAAAATTTCATATGCTACCTTATTTTTTTCTACAAAAGTAACTTTATTTGCACCTCGACTTAGGGCTTCTATGCCAATTTGTCCACTGCCACTAAAAAGATCTAAAAAATTCGAATCAATTAAGTCAAAATTTATTATATTAAATAACGTCTCTTTTATTCTATCTGTTGTTGGTCGGGTGTTTAATCCATCCGGTGTAAATAATGTTGTTCCTCGAAATTTTCCACTTATAATTCTCATAAATATTCTTCCTTTTATATTATTATTCTTAACCTCTCAGTCGAGGGGTTCTTATGGTGCTCTAACTCCGTACTTTGCATACTAAGATTAATAACAAAAACTTTTATGCACACTTTCTCCCTCCGTCAGCTAACGCTGACACCTCCCTCCCGGAGGGAGGCACCGCTACCTCGCAATTTTGTGACTTCTTAAGTTCCCGCTTATGCCCCTGGAGGGAGAGCCTTAATCTACTGTAATTTTTTTGGTGGCTAATCTTTTTTCTGTGCTCTCCTTTAATAATTTATAAATTACTGCTGCTAGTGGTACACCTATGATCATTCCGGCCACGCCTAAAAAGCCAGAGCCGATTACGATCGCTAACATTACAAAAACTCCTGGTAGTCCGATCGAATCTCCAACCACTCTCGGATAAATTATGTCCGCATCTATCCGTTGTATAACTAGAATGAATACTATAAACCATACGGCTATCATAGGGTCACTCGGATTATCCATAAGCACTATAAATGTTGTTGGTATAGCTCCAAAAATTGGGCCAAAAATCGGAATAATATTTGTCACTCCAATTATTACACTAACTAAAACTGCATACGGTAATTCAAAAATTAGCATGCCGACAAAGCATAATATACCTAAAATAAAAGCTTCTGTGATTTGACCGCTAATAAAATTCGTAAATGCATCGTTTGTAACATTGGATACATATAAAATTTTGTCTACTTTTGCTTTTGGTAAAAAGGCGTATAAAACCTTTCTAATTTGCCTAGATAATTTTTCTTTTCCGGCTAAAAAATAAATTGAAAAAATAACAGCAAAAATTGTATTCGTTATGCTCGACGTAATTGCTGCTATAGCATTTAAAACGGCTGGTATCATATCAGTTAAAATTGCAGTGACAAAGTTCACAATACTCATCCAAGCATCTTCTAACTGACTATAAACTTGTTCGTCCACGGATGCAATCACAGTATTATCTATGCCCTTCAAATAAGTTTCTAAGCTCGTTAAAATTACTTGAATCTGAGAAGGTACAGTAGCTAGAAGTTTTTGTATACTTTCCCATAATTGAGGCACAACTAATATAGTTATTATGCTCACAACACAAATAACTATTACATATGATAACACTAATGACATAGTTGATTTTACGGATTGTATAATATGTTTATCTTTTTCACTTATTTTAAATAATTTATATCTAAAGAAATTGTAAGGTCCTTTTAATATATACGCTATAATAAATCCGGTGGTTACCGGTGCGAATATTGTAAGTAATATTTGCCATGTGTCTTTGACAACATGTAAATTTAAAATAATTAAGTATAACAATACAGCATAAGTTATGATAATCATATATTCTTTGATTTTTTTATTGTCCATTATTTCACACTCCTTTTCTTTAATTAGATTTTCATGATTATATCACAAAAAACCAATCTATTGCAAACATTTTATTCCATAAATGAAAAAAACTACCGTCTTATGTTTAACGGTAGTTTTTAATCTCTTCGTCAGCTAAAGTTGGTACCTATTCAATCTCTCAGTCAGCTAAAGTTAGTACCTATTCAATCTCTCAGTTAGCTAAAATGGTACTATTCAATCTCTCAGTTAGCTAAAATGGTACTATTCAATCTCTCAGTTAGCTAAAATGGTACTATTCAATCTCTCAGTTAGCTAAAGTTGACACCTCTTAACCTCTCAGTCAACTTCGTTGACAGCTCTTCTAAAAGGAGAGCCATGGCGGAGAGGCTGATCGGAGAGCCTATTTATTCTTTACTATATGTTTCTACTAGTTTAACGACGGAGTCTGCTTCCTCCGGATTTTTTATACCTCTAACTTTAAAGCTCATGCCTTTTGCAGACATGTTTTCTAATATAATTGGTATTTCGTCAGCCATTACTCCGATTATTAATCTTTTCCCTGCATCTTGGATTCGTTTTAAGGTAGATAAATAAGTCGATGCTTTTGGTTGACCGGCTACATGGGTCCACTGAATAACTTTTAATTTTTCAAAACTCAATAAAATATCTAGATGCCTTTCTTGTTCTATACCATCAAAATGGTATATTGGATAATCCAAAAAGTCAATCTGCTCCTTTAGCTCATCATAAACAAATTCTTGGAACATATCTCTGGAAAACATAACCGACATGTCACATTGCATTTGAGCCATTTTTCCTGGGGCCAAAAGATGCATCCATGAATGACAAGATCCATTATTGACTTCTTTTAATGCGTTGTAAAATAATTCTGTACTTTCTTTCCAACCTTTGTTTACAATTTTTATTGCATGCTTTAGTTCATCTGGATCGGAAATCATGTCCATTAGTACATTGTCAGAACCGTATAGGTGGCCGATAGCATCTAAAGTTCCGCAGCTATCTGGCATTCCCACAAAATAATCTCCTTTCGATAAGTCGGCCAAATCCGATGCTATCTTTACATGCTTTCTCATAATATCCGGCCTAAAGCTGTTATCACAATCTTCTAAGCTCTCCCATACTGGATCGAACCACAATGTTTCGGACGATAATGTCGGTACAGATCCAAAGAAGTGGCAGTGCCCACTTGTTCCAAAATTTAAAAATATGGCCGGTATTGCGTCTCCAGCATAGTAGGTGTTTTCCATTCTTCTTATGTTAGCGTCATGTATTGTTTGCGGATCAAACCAAAATTTCTCTAAATAGTTTTTATCATTTCCATATTTTTTTTGGTCAAATAAACTATTATTTATTCCTTTTTGCTTTGGTACCTCCATTGATACTAAAGCTCGATCCATTAATTCATTGGCCCAAAATGCATCCATTCTTTTTCTAACGATATCAATATCTTCTTTAAATCTCATATTTTACTCTCCTTAATATTATATTATCTGGATGTTTATTATAAATTTACCCCATTTTATCCCAAAATATGTTATAACATTTGATTTTATTTTAAATTTTCCTTCGTTAAGTGGACCTATTATAAAATAACTGAATGCGTAGAGCTAGTGGGCTGATTTTAACTTATTTTTATCTTAATTATACTAAAATTTATATGTTTTAACCAAAAAAAATCGCTTTTGGGCATTGACAATTTGGTCTATTTAACCTTATATTTGACAAGTAATTACTTTTTTAAAGGAGGAAATTATGAAAATTATTACAACTACTAGGCAACTTCAATGGCAAGAATTATCTACATCAGGTTTAGACACAATTAAATCCACTCTCTCAATTAAAGATGCGGGACAACTATGGGATGGTTTTGGAGGATGTTTTAACGAACTTTCACAAATAGCCTTATTAAAATTACCCGAAGATCAACGAAAAGAAGTTTACGATTTCTTATTCAGCAAAAACGTAGACGGCCTTAAATTCGATTTTTGTAGAATCCCTATCGGTGCTTCTGATTACGCTGAATTTTGGTATTCTCATAATGAAACAGACGGCGATTATGAAATGAAAAATTTTTCTATAGAGCGTGATCATAAATATTTACTTCCTTATATCAAAGAAGCTCTAAAAAGAAATCCATCCATGAAATTTTTCGCATCGCCATGGAGTCCACCGGCTTGGATGAAGTATCCAAAGGCCCATAATAACGGTACTTTGCTACAAACCGACGAAAATTTGAAAGCTTATGCTTTATACTTGGCCTTATTCATAGAAGCTTATGAAAAAGAAGGGGTTACGATTCATCAATTACACATTCAAAACGAGCCTGTTTCTAGCCAAAAATTCCCGTCATGCATTTGGACTGGTGAAGAATTTTCAAATTTTATAGCAAACTATCTTGGCCCTATTTTTAAAGAACGTAATATCAAAACTAAAATTTGGTTAGGTACTTTAAATGGTCCGGAAACAGATAATCGCAAATTATATACTCGCTATGATAACTATGCCAATCTTGTTCTTCACGATGAAGAAGCTTATCCTTACATTGAAGGTGTATCTTATCAATGGGCCGGGAAATATGCGTTAGAAATAACAAGATCTGCGTTTCCAGAAAAAAAATATATGCAAACCGAAAATGAATGCGGTGACGGAACAAATAGCTGGAATTATGCTATGTACATTTTTGAGATGTTTCACCATTATATTTCCAACGGAGTTTGTGCATATATTTATTGGAACATGGCGTTACCTCCTGGTGGAGCAAGTACATGGGGATGGCATCAAAATAGCATGATAGATATAACATCAGAGCATTATAAATTTAATTATGAATATTATGTAATGAAACATTTTGCAGCCTTCATTCAGGTTGGTGCACAACTTCAAATCTTGGATGGCCACTTTAATGCTACATCGATATGTTTTAAAAATCCGGATAACTCTCTTGTTCTTATATCTAAAAATCCATTTGAAAGAGAAGTAGAATTTGAATTTGAAGGTCAAACAATTATTTTACCTCCATTTTCTATCAACACAATTTTATTTTAAATATAAAAGAGACGTGGCTTTTATTTTACCACGTCTCCCAAACTAAAGTATTTCAATCTATTCTATTCACTCTATGCTACTTGATACTTTGTCCTATTGTGCTTGCGGAGCATCCACTGGACAAACACTTGCACATGCGCCACACTCAATACATTTTTCGCTATCTATTACATATTTGTTAACGCCTTCTGAGATACACTCTTGAGGACATTCAGATGCGCAGGCACCACATGAGATACAATCATCGTTAATTACGTATGCCATATTTAACAACCTCCTAATGTTTATATTGTTTATTGTTATACAGTATTATATATAAAATCGTTAAGTTAGTCAATTATAATTTTTAATACCAATTTCATTGCCAATTGCATAGTTATTTTTCAAGCCAATTTACTACTAATTGCATAATTATTTTTTACGCCACTTTACTGCTCGCATAATTATTTTTTACGCCTCTTTACTGCTCGCATAGTTATTTTTCGAGCCAATTTATTGCTAATTGCATAATTATTTTTTACGCCTCTTTACTGCTAATCGCATAGTTATTTTTTCAAATTTTTTAAGGCTTCGATTGCTTCTTCAAAATCTTGTTTGGCAGCCTTTTTGTACCATCGTTCTGCTTTATTTATGTTAATAGGATAAACGATACCCTGCTCATAACATTGGCCTAAAAGATATTGAGCGATAGCGTTATCTAATTTGGCGGCCTTTTCTAAATATTCTACAGACTTTTCCCAACTGTGCATTACGCCTATTCCGGATTTATAGCATTCGGCCAATTCCAAATACGCATCGTCACTTCCATTATCGGCGGCCGCTCGTAGCCAAAGTACTCCATAGAAATCACTTTGTGGTACGCCCTCACCACCTAAGTAAAATGCACCCATCATAACTTGTGCCAGTGCTAGATTTTGCTCTGCGGCTTTTCTGCAAAGTTCTACAGCCTTTCGTATGTTTTTTTGTACTCCTTCACCCTCATAATAGCACATAGCTAAATTCATTTGAGCCATAGGATCTTGTAAATTAGATGCTTTTTTAAAATATTCAATAGCTTTATTTTTATTTTTTGCTACTCCATCCCCTTCTCGATAACATTCACCCAAGTCATTTAATGCTAGTGTATGGTTTTGTTTAGCAGCTTTTTCGTATAATTCTATAGCTTTATGAATATCGTCTTTTACGCCCTCACCAAATTTGTAATATAAGCCTAAATTATATTGCGCTTCGGCCAGTCCTTTATTGGCAGCACGTTGATAATATTCAAAAGCTTTATGTTTATTTTTATTTACTCCTATACCAGCTTCGTAACAATCACCCAAATTTAATTCCGCTTTTGCATAACCTTGTTCTGCTGATTTTTCATACCATGAAAATGCTAATTTAAAATCTCGTTTAATTTCAAATCCATACTCATAGCATTCACCTAAATTATTTTGAGCCTCCGCATTACCATTTAAAGCATCTTCCATAATTTCATTTAGAATACTATTTAACGTTAACATTTCTTCGTCTCTATCCGAAATGCTCAAATGCTCCATATTATAAATTTCTCCTTTAGGATGAGAAATTTTATTAATAGCAGTCGGCGTTCTCGGAGTCGTTTTTTGCTTTTTAAATTCAATAATTGATGCCATATTTTTCATTCCTTTTCTTAATCTTAGTTTATAAATGATTTTATACTAACAAAGTATTAACTTGGCCAAAGTATTGTATGTTATACTAAAAAGAATTCATTGGGCCAAAGTATTCTAGACAGCTAAAAAGTATTAACTGGGCCACAGTATTCTATATTATACTAAAAAGTGTTAACTGGGCAAGGTATTCTATGCAACTAAAAAGTATTAGCTAGGCCAAATTATTCTAGACAGTTAAAAAGTATTAGCTGGGCTACGGTATTCTAGACAGCTAAAAAATATTAGCTGGACCACTGTATTCTAGACAACTAAAAAAAATATTAGCTGGGCCACTGTATTCTAGACCACTAAAAAAATATTAGCTGCACCAAATTATTCTAGACAGCTTAAA
>MDSO01000011.1_pt1 | contig 41808 bp, 28 predicted proteins | sample 1005691 | NCBI WGS metagenome assembly MDSO01 (sample SAMN05526595, study PRJNA338239) | gut metagenome | isolation source: stomach gut content | host: Acanthurus sohal | place: Saudi Arabia: Red Sea | collected 2011-04 | reverse complement strand
ACGAGGACGACTCCACAAACAAGAATGATTCCACAAACGAGGACGACTCCACAAACAAGAATGATTCCACAAACAAGGACGATTCTACAACCGAAGGTCCGGTTACAGAACCGCCTATTGATATCTCGGCTATTGGAGCTACTTATCTCCCAGTTGAATATGGTAAAGACGGTCGTATCGAGTTTATTATCGTTGCTAAGAATATCGCTAAAGTTGAGGTTATCACAGCCACTATCATTAAACCAGAATTAACGGAAGACTATCAGTCTGTGTTTGATGAAGTCTGTGATATTATTTCTGATAATTTAGTTCTGTCTGAGTATTCTTTCTTAAATGATCATGGCGATAATGGTCAAACCGCTCTGAAAGCTATAGAAGAATTAACTAAGTCTATTGCTTTACATAAAATAATGGCCCAAGGTGACACGGAAGAAGTGGCCAAAAAACGAGAGCTAGTAGAATATATCGACTTTAGCGCTAGTACAGATCCTATAGAAGGCGATGACACAACAACCGATAACGTCTTCGAATTTACTTTAAATCTTACAATGAAAGATATTGATGGAAGAGAAGACACATTTAAAACTGATAGACTTTCAATAGCTTTAGTAAGTCCGTCTGAAGCACCGACAGATCCAACCACCCAGGAGTCTCGAGATGCGTATAACACAATCTTGGAACATTTATATCCGCAATTATTTTCTCCAGAACCAGATCCAGATACAGAACTAGTATTCGCAACTCATCCCTTTTTCGATACTATAAGGCCAGTAACGGATTGGGGCCTTACTAAAGATATTGTTGACTCTTGGAACGAAGATGTCTCTACACCTATGTCTAATGTAGAATTTTACACCAAGGGTACAGAATTTGCTCAATCTAAACTAAATCAAATAAGTGAAGTAGATGATTTAACGAAATTCGATTTTAAATTATATCCTGTAAAAAAGACTTATGTTCCGCCCACAGGGGACAATGCTGGTCATGTAAACTATATACTGATCTCAGAAGCTATTAATAGAATAGAGCATATTTTAGTAAAAATAAATAAGCCCGATCCACAAGGCGATTATAATCATATTCTAAATTTAGCTATCGAAAAGTTAATGGATGATACTATTTTCGGTAAATACAAAATTGCTGACGATAGAGATGAAGATCAACTTGCTCAGGATTTAGCCATGGTCGCTAAAGCAGAATTGTTAGGGCTAACTTCCGGTAATGATCGAGCTTTAGCCGAATATATTGATATAAAAGTAGTGGTTCACGAAACCATTTCTGGGAATCCAGCATTCATAAGTGAGAGTATACCTACTAAATTGGCCCGTTTTGACATTACTTTAACTTTAGTCGATCCTCAATCTAACCAGATTACCGAAGTTCTATTAGAAGAACTTAGCGTTCCTTTATATAAATTAGATCTAGAGGAGGTTTCCGCCCAAACTGCGTTCACCACACTTATGAATTCTGCTCATGCTTGGGGCCTTAATATCGCTAATACTCAGTCTTGGAGCACCTTTAATGATATTTCCGCATTCTATACAGACTCCACAACTTATTTGGATAATAAATATCAACGAATATTAGGGAAAGAAAATTATATAGAGATATTTAAGCCAGATCCAGACGACGAAACTGCCGAACCAGATCTGGTAGAAAAAATTGAAATTATCGATAGAATTATCCCTATAGCCAGAACCTATGTGCCAGCAACTCCTTCTTCTAACGGATCCATAGATGTGATTATAGCATCGACCTACGCAGCCGATGCTGAAATCTTTACTATTCCGATTAACTTGGCTCCAGAATATCAAGAAGTTTTCAATGATATCGTTGCTTTTCTTACACCTCCAAAAGTTGATGATGAATTAAATCCGACGCCAGTCGACTATCCTTTATTTACTGATAATGAAATAGAAATTATGGATAAGCCGACTACCGATGAAATAGCTGTCGGTATCGAAAACATGATGAGGACGTTAGTCCTTACTTCTGAAGAAATCGCAGGGGATAAACGTGTCTTGGGTGAAAAATTTAATCTTACGGTTAAGCCCGGCATCTACGATGCTCCAGAAGCGGATCCGGATCATGGGTACTTAGAATTTGAGCTTTCAGTCTCCTTAGAAGAACCGATAGCTAGAACTGTTTATACTCACACTTTTCCAGAAACAATCGTTGTTCCTATTTACTTAAAAGCTGGTAATGTCGGTCAATTCGATAGATTAGTATCCATGCTAAATGAAGCCGATTGGGGACTTAACAGCTCAATTACAGGCGAATGGAGCATAGAAAATGATAGCGCCTCTTTCTACGAAGATGCTAGAAACTTTGCTCTCGGAGCAATCAAAAATATTTTAAGTTATGATAACGAACTAACCGTAGACGGTGCTCCAGCCTTAGAAACGGTCGTAGATGATATTTACCCATGGGCCTATAGCTTTACAAAAGCAACAGTTGGTGCCGACGGCCAATTACGATTCAATGCTATTTCGAGATATTTTAATACTGCTAAAGAAGTGGTCGTTACTATTCCGAAGCCACCGGTAATAGATCCAGAACCAGAAGGACCACCAAATTTAGGGCCATTTGTAGCCAAAACATTAGGACTTAGAACTACGATGGAAATTAGCTACTTTGGAGATTTATACATGATGCAGGGTATTGACTATTTGGTTAAAGAAGCCGTAAAAAGAAATTCTATCCCAGAATTAATTTTGAACATCGGTGGCAAAAAAGATTCTGCTTCTATCCAGCTTCATGGTGGCGTTTTAAATACTCTTCTTATTAATGACCGATCTATCTTGACTGTAAAAAGTAAAGCAGGCCAAATAGAGTTTTCTACCAATGCTTTGCGTTCCATTATTGCTAAGGCTTTAAAAGGTGCTGTCCAGGAGGAGGATGAAAATGATCCAGAGAATCCAGATTCCGAATTAATATATGATAATCCATATGATATATATTTAGAATCGTTGCGTAATACTGATAAGCTAAATAACGACTCTATAGATGAAGTGCCGGATCCAGATTACGATGCGGTTATTCCTCCTGGTCATATGATTGAAATAATAATTGATATGGATGCTCGCTTAACAGATGATCAAGAAGACACTATTTGGGATCATCCATACTGGTTAATATCCGTAGAAATAGATGGAGAACAGTTCGATGACATTGAAGGCGTGATGGAATTAATCTTACCTTACGATATGGAAGGTAGAGAACCGAGGGATGTTCATTTTTATTCTGTAAATTCTTATGGGGAGTATAACCAACTAGGTATATCCTATGATGAAGATGAGGAAGAAATTAAATTGGATGTAAAAGAACTTGGCATTTTTATGGTCACTGAAGAAAATGTTAGATTAAACGATTTATTAGAAGATAGAGAAAAAGATCTTCGTAAACGTGAGGAAGAAGCAGAGATTAGGGAAAAAGCCGGAGAAAACGTATTAACAGAAAAAACACAATTGTTTGATTTTGAAAACCCTTTCAAAGATATTAATCCATCCACCTGGGGCTATAATGAAATATTAACACTGTATGCTTATGGTCTAATGAGTGGAGAGTCAGCAACATCTTTTAATCCAAACGAAATCGTCAACCGTGCCACTGTCATTCAGTTGCTATATACTTTGGATGGCGAAAACAGCCAATACAATAATGCGCTGTTCAATTATTATACCGATGTAAACGAATACGATAACATTCTCCGTGCTAGCAATTGGGCCAGAAATACCTACATATATCAAGGAGAAAATAATGAATTTTTATCGGATGAGCCTCTTACGAGAGAGGATATGGGCGTGATATTATATAATTATATGGCCTACAAAGGCTTGGGCCAGAATGTAGCAGTTAACCTTTCCAGGTTTAGAGATCTAGAGGAAATTTCTATAGAGGCAAGACATCCACTGGGCGTTTTAATTTACAATGGCCTATTGTCCGGTACCCCGGATTACTACTTAAACCCTCAAGATAATCTGACTAAAATGGAATTGACAGCATTCATATATAGATTGATCGGATTAATTAACTACTATAGATAAGATGTTAAATTTTAGATGACTATGCACGCTTTCTCTCTCTTGAATGGAGGTCAAGGTCAAGTGCAAGACTTCATTCATCTCAAATTAAATGATCATTATCTATTTCCGTTATATAGAGACAGCTCCCATAGAAAACAAAATTGCGAGAGAGGTGTCAGCGGAGTTGATGTAGGGAGAAAGCGTGCATACAAGTTTTTGTTACTTTTAAATAAATTATAATTTTGCACGTTCGCATTCTGCTTCTGTCATCAAAGGTCAAAGCTAACTAACCTCTTAGTTTAATTGTGGATAAATAATATGTTAAATAATTCCTGCGCCCCTTGCCAAAAACTTGAAAATCAAGTATATATATACATGAAATAATTTTACGCTCGAAAGGACAAATTGAATAATGTTAGATATATGCTTATTAGGAACAAGTGGCATGTTACCATTGCCCGATAGATACTTGACTGCTTTATTGTTAAGGTACGGAGGAAAAAAAGTTTTAATAGATTGCGGTGAAGGTACTCAAGTAACGATGAAAATCTTAGGTTGGGGCTATAAATCTATTGATATAATTTGTATCACCCATTATCATGGTGATCACATTACTGGATTAGCCGGCTTAATCCTAACCATAGGTAACTCCGGTAGAACAGAACCGTTAACTATAATGGGTCCGCCAGGACTTCATAAAATAGTCTCCGGGTTACTAGTGATCTGCCATGATATACCATTTAAAATAAATTTAGTAGAGTTGGAGATGTATAAAAAAACGATTCAGATAGATGAATTTTTCATTACAGCTATACCGCTTAATCATAAAGTACCATGTCTTGGATATTCTGTAGAAATTAAAAGAAATGCTAAGTTTTTAGTAGAAAAAGCCGAAAAAAATAATGTACCCCAAGTTGCTTGGAGATATCTACAACAAGGTGATACCGTGCAACTAGATGGTCAACAATATACACCTGATATGGTCTTAGGAGATTCTAGAAAAGGTTTTAAGGTCAGCTACATCACTGATACTCGACCCAATGAAAAAATTGTAGAAGCAGTAGCTCAATCCGACTTATTTGTTTGTGAAGGTATGTACATGGATTACTCAGAATTAGAACAAGTTAAAAAATATAAACACATGCTCGGTGTCGAAGCCGCCGAAATGGCTAAGCAAGCTTGCGTAAAGGAACTTTGGTTAACTCATTTTAGCCCAGCTGTTCCTACTAGCTCTTTAGATATTACGAATGTTAAACAAATTTTTGAAAATACTCAATTGGGTACAGATAGAAAAACATGTACTTTAATTTATAGCGATGAAGAAAGTTAACCATAGACTTGGATACAGACAATGTACTCTAGGCTATAGTAATGAAGAAAGTGAATCACACAGTTGGGTACAAATAGAAAAATATGTACTCTATAAGTTATAGCGATGAAGAAATATAAAAATAAAATATTTTTCAGGGGGGATTTTTTATGAATTTTTTAAAAAGATTATTAGGCTTTACTATAGGTGTCGGTTTAATTGCTACTTCTGTCATTTATACAAATGGCTGGATTCCAGGCTTCGCTCCAGAAGATGAGATGTTAGTTAAATATCAAACAAAGTTTGAAAATACAGTTGCAGACTTTAACAAAGGTTATCCAGCTTCTCCAGAGGAACTTGTTGAATTATATAGCGATTTATTAGAGGTTTGTTATGCTGAAAAAGCCGAAGAGGAGAATATAGAACAAGTTGTGCCTATGCTGAGAACTCTATATTCTACAGAACTAAGTCTGCTAAATGATGAGACAACTCAATTAGAGAAGTTCATCGCTGATGTCGATAAACATTCTCAGCAAGAAAATTATTTGTTGGCTAGCGAGTTAGTTAGAGTAGAATATTTAGGTAACGAAGAAGTTGATAAGTCAAAAATCACTGTTAAACATACCATGAGTAATATCCAAACTACTAGAGATTATACTATTCAAAAAGAGGAGGATGGTAGATGGGCTTTAGCAAATTTTAAAGATGTCCAAATACAATATTTTACCCCGACAGGCCGAGATCTACTCGGTATAAGCGAGGAAGAAGGTAAAAAATATGAGAAATCCAAAGATGATACTTTCGAAGGTGATACTTCAGAATCTTTAGATTAAATTTAACCTCTTAGCCTATCAGGTTGTTTCGCTACGGTGTACCACTACATCTTTACAAAATTGCGGGGGAGAAAGCGTGCATAAAAGTTTTTATTATTAATCTTAGCATGCAAAGTACGGAGCTAGAGTACCATAAGAACCCCTCAGTCAGCCGCGCTGACAGCTCCCAACCTCTCAGTCACTGCGTGACAGTTCTCCTAGAAGGAGAGCTATGGCGGGAAGCAGGTTGCCAGCCCCTTAGTTAGCTTAACCAAAAGTTAATTTTCTTAAGTTCCCATGTATGGGAGCAGGGGCCAACAACTTAGATATTGTTCCTACTTCCCTGGAGTCTACGGACACCCCTTTTTGCTTGAAACAAAATTTGTCACTTTAATGCAACAGCCCCCTATAATATAAAATGATAGAGAATATAATATAAAATGATAGATAATATATAAAAGATAGGAATTTTGATATGAAAATATTAGCAATTGAAACTTCATGTGATGAAACCGCAGTTTCAATAGTAGAAAATGGGCGAAAAATTATAACAAATGTAATAGATTCGCAAATAGATAAACATAAAATATTCGGCGGTGTAGTGCCAGAAATAGCTTCAAGAATGCATATAGAAAAAATTACCGCTTGCGTTAAAGAAGCTTTAATTAGCTATCCAGAATGTGAAACTGAAGCACTAAATAGCAACCTCGGATGCGCCGACACTAAGTTGCACGAATTAAAGGAGCTGGATAAAATCGATGCTATTGCCGTAACCTATGGCCCCGGATTAGTCGGTGCTCTCCTTGTTGGATTAGCCTTCGCTAAGGGGTTAGCATTCGCAACGAATAAACCATTAATCGGAGTACATCATATAGAAGGTCATATAGCAGCAAACTATTTAGAACATAAAGATCTCAAGCCTCCCTTCTTATGCTTAGTAGTCTCCGGTGGACACACCCACCTAGTTGACGTAATAACTTATACTAAATTTAACGTAATAGGCAAAACTAAAGATGATGCCGTCGGCGAAGCCTATGATAAAGTAGCTAGAACCCTAGATCTAAAATATCCAGGGGGGCCGAAAGTAGACCGATTAGCTAAAGAAGGCAATCCGGATAGCATAAAATTTCCACGAGCCATGATAAATGATGGTTTCGACTTTAGTTTTAGTGGCATAAAATCTGCCGTACTAAACTATGTAAACGCTGAAAAAATGAAAGGTAACCCAATAAATAAAGCGGATGTAGCAGCTAGCTTTCAGAAAACCGTAGTAGATATTTTGACGCACAAAACTATAAAATATGCAGTTGAAAATAATATTAAAACTTTAGTTATGGCCGGTGGTGTGGCCGCTAACTCAGGTCTTAGATCTCAAATGTCTAAAATGGCTAGCGAAAATAATATAACCTTGTTTTATCCGAGCTTGTCTCTGTGCACCGACAATGCGGCCATGATTGGTTCGGCTGCTTATTACAACTTCTTGGATGGTATTCAATCCACCCAGAGTTTGAATGCTACACCTAGTTTAATCGTCGGACAAAAACCTCTTGTGGGATTTTTTTAATAAAGTTATGAAATAGACTTAGAGGAAATTGCAAGGGGCTATCGCACTAACAATCTAAAAATCAATTAAAATACTTAGTGATGATTCTTCCGATTCCATTCATCAGCTTTGCTTGAAAAGATCAAGGTCAAGTGCGTCGCTTCGCTCTTTTACTCTATCCGTCCGCTTCGCGACCACCTTCCTCAAGAGGAAGGCTAAGTGCAAATAAAATAGTGAATTGAGGTAAAAATTTATGCAATTTCATTCAGATAAAAAACCAAACGTAATTTGGATATTAACCGATCAAATGCGAGCTAGTGCTATGAGCTTTCGTGGGGATGAAAACGTTAGCACCCCGAACTTAGATAACATGGCCAGAGAAGGTGTAGCATTCATAAATGCGGTCGCCGGCACACCATGGTGTTGCCCATTCCGTGGCGCATTATTAACTGGGCTTTATCCTCACCAAAACGGTGTTACTGAAACTCCAAAAGCGCTCGATCCATCCATTGACACCATTACTAAACCGTTTAAACAGGCTGGCTATCATACAGCCTATATCGGAAAATGGCACCTAGATGGCTCCAATAATGTAACCCACTATATTCCTAAAGATCGCCGTGGTGGTTTTGACTACTTCATGGGCTACGAAAATAACAATAATCAAAATGAATGCTACGTCTTCGGTAATGACTCCGAAGAGCCAAAAAGATTAGATGGTTACGAAACCGATGCCCTAACTAATATGCTACTGAATCATTTAGAAGGCCATGTTTCTCAAGATGACTATAAACCTTTCTTTGCGGTCTTATCCGTTCAACCACCGCACGATCCGTTTATAGCCCCAACTTATACAGGTGAAGGCGTAAGATATTATCATAATCCGGCTAGCATTAAACTACGTCCTAACGTTCCTCCTGGAAAATGGTCCGATGAAGCTAGAATCGATTTGGCCGGTTATTACTCCATGATTGAGAATATAGATACAAATGTTGGTCGCATTAGAATGGCTCTTAAAAATCTCAATATCGATCGTGAAACTTATCTTATCTTTATGTCCGATCATGGTGATTGTCTAAACTCTCATGGCCAATGGAATAAATCTAGCCCCTGGGAAGAGGCGATCAGAATTCCTTTTATCGTTTGCAGAGTAGGCACCGGTGTGCATCAACAAACTGGCGAAAGAGATGCTGTAATTAACCATGTGGATATTGCTCCGACTACTTTAGGCTTGTGCGGTATTGATATTCCATCCAATATGGTCGGGTTCGATTATTCTCCTCTTTGTATCAAAAAAGATCAACCAGAGTATCACGAATTAACTTCTGATTTGCCAGAATCGGCTTATCTACAACAAATTCCAAGGAAATACCATGCTCATACAGCCAATAAAGAATGGCGAGCGGTCGTTACTAGAGACGGATTTAAATATGTTTGCTACGATAAACAGGACGTCATGCTCTTTAATCTAAATGATGACCCTTATGAAATGGCTAATCTATGCCATGATACAACTTCTCAGCCAATAAAAGAAAGGCTGCATGCTATTCTTCAAAGTTATATTCAGGATACTGGAGATAAATTTGACCTTCCCGACATTACTCTAAAACGAAGAAATAAATAAGAAATTAGGAAATGCTACAGCGAAATAATAGATAGGAAATGAGGAAATGCTGCAGCGAAAAAATAGATAGGAGATTATTTAAAATGCAGAAACGAAAAAATATTTTATTTATTTTAACTGATCAACAAAGAGCAGATTTTTGCGGTTGCTATGGTGCCACTTGGCTCAAAACACCTAATATAGATATGCTCGCTAGCGAAGGTGTCTTATATAAGCATGCTGTCACTCCTTCGGCCGCCTGTGTTCCGGCTAGAGCTTCGTTGTTAACCGGCCGATCGCCGATAGAAAATAGGGTCATAAACAATGCTCAATGGTTACGTCCGGATCACACTGATATGAATATATTCACTTGGCCACAAATTTTAGCTAAAGAAGGTTATCACACAGCTTCTATCGGTAAAATGCATTTTTATCCTTGGGATATTAGTGAAGGTTTTCAATATAGAATAATTGCTGAAGACAAAAGACATAACGGTATTCAAGACGATTATTCAATGTTTTTGAAAAAGCATGGCTACGAACGTGTTCATGGCTCAATCTCAGAAGGCTATTACGAAAACTTAGGCGCTACCGTTAGCCACCTCCCAGAAGAACTACAAATTGATCGATACGTTTGTGATCGGACTTTAGAATATTTGGATTTACTAAACAACCAGAATAATCTAAATGCTAAAAATCAAAAAGAAGAAGTACCTTTTGCTATGATGATTGGCTTTCCAGGGCCACATTGCCCATATGATCCTTCTCAAGAAATGTTAGATAAAATGCAAGATAGTGATGATATCCCGAATCCAGCACCTAGAACCAAAACGTCCGATACTCTTCGAGACCGAAATATAAGGGATAATTCTCTTAGCTGGAACGGCGTTGATATAACTGAATTTTCAATAGAAAAAGCCCATAAAGTTAGACTTCACTACAGCGCCTTAGTTCAAGCAATAGATGAATATTTGGGCCAAATAATTGCTAAACTAAAAGAGCATAATATGTATGACGACACCATTATTATTTTCTCTTCAGATCATGGAGACTATTTAGGCGATTTTGGAATGGCTGGCAAAGCCCATTTCTACGAAGGTGCTATTAGAATCCCTATGATAATTAGAAATCCAGGTACCCAACCTCTAGAAATAAATCATCCGGTTTCACTAACAGACATTTTCAATACAATATTAAATTTTGCAGGTCTAAATCCAGTGGATACATTCGACAGTACGACGTTAGCTCCGTTCGGTTCGTCCGAAAAACGTGAAGATATTTTTGGCTGCATCGATTTAGGTTGGATGCTATTATCCGGACAGTTTAAATACTGCGTGTATTATAATGGTACCCAGGAATTATTCGATATATCATCTGATAAGCTAGAACAAAATAATTTATTGGAAGATGAAAACTATTCTCTTCTAGCCAAACAAATGAGGACAGAATTAGATAAGCGCGTCTTCGCCGCCATTTTAGCCGGAACAGCTGATAACGTCGCTCAGGAAAAATTAGAAAATAGATCTAGATCCGCTAGCAATCCTTTTAGCCATCATGGTTGGGAAAGAACATATCCTAATAAAGTCGATTTTTAAAAAAATTGTGCAACTAAAGCAGTCAGGTTTTTAACTTCGCAGTGAGCTAAAGCTGACTGCTTTTTAACATCTTAGTAAGCTAAAATGGACTGCTCGCAACATCTCAGTCACTGCGTCTTTTGCGTAGTCATCACTCCAGGAGAGCATTGGCTGAGGAAAAGAAAAATTTCGTTTTAAATCTATTGACAACCATTACTACTTTATGTTACGATAGCGGGGATTAAGTATGTATATATTTGACACTCCACACGCCTAAAGGCGGAGGATTCTAAAGTGATTAAAGGACATACAAATTCATTTCTGAGCGTCCAACCTTTAGTTAAGGGTATGCCATTACCCTGCATACAACAGGACATATAGTCTTGTATGCAGATACACTTTTACCATGTATTCGAGACTGAGTCTTTAAGAAATCGTTTTAACGACTTTTTCTTGTCGTGTTTCACTTTAGAAACATTTTCGATGCATTGAATATTTTACGTTAGAAATGACTACTTCTAGCAACCATCTATATTCAGGTGTAGCTATAGTGTAGCAAAAAAACAAAAGATATAAACATCTTTTGAAAAAAAATTTTTAATAGCCTTATATCCCCATAGCTAAAGCTAGGGGCTTTACGGCTTATCTGGTAATATAAGTATATTAAAGCATAATTGCGATAATTTCAATAGATATATCGAAAATATAAAAGTAAATTATTCCATGTACGTGTAAGTTAATGTAAAGTATAGTATAAGAGAGAGTAAGTTACTTTACATATTAAATTTAAGTTTGAATACAGTACATAATATATAAAATACGAAAAAGGTATTAAAGATTATCTTAATAAAAAGTAAGTTTCTAAAGATTGACTATTATTATAGAAGATAAACTTCTAAAGATTGACTATTAATTTATAGAAGATAAGCTTCTAAAGATGGACTATTATATATGAAGATAAGCTTCTAAAGATGGACTATTATATATGAAGATAAGCTTCTAAAGATGGACTATTATATATGAAGATAAGCTTCTAAAGATGGACTATTATATATGAAGATAAGCTTCTAAAGATGGACTATTATATATGAAGATAAGCTTCTAAAGATGGACTATTATATATGAAGATAAGCTTCTAAAGATGGACTATTATATATGAAGATAAGCTTCTAAAGATGGACTATTATTATAGAAGGTAAATTTCTAAAAATGGATAATGATCTTCAATTGTCATAGCATAGAAGATAAATTTTTAAAAACGGACAAGCTGTATATAGATAGAAGGTGGTAAAAAAAATGGGAGGTTTAGTTGCTTTTAGCTTAGCATTTTTAGCTGAAGGGATTGGAGTAGGAATAGGTATTATTTTATTATATCTATTCGATTTAAAAAACAAAAGATTAATTGGGATGTTATTTGGATCTACAGCAGGTATAATGTTGGCCATGATATTTTTTGACATACTACCAGAAGCTTTTGAAAAAGGAAATTTTTATTTAGTAACTTTAGGTGTATGCTTAGGCATGGCATTGGGATTATCCTTGCAGTCTATAACACATTCATTAAACGAGAAATTTCAAATAAGTCACAATGGAAATAGCATTAACGATACAAGATTAATAAAAACCGGATTATCCTTGTTGATTGGAATAGCGATACATAATATTCCAGAAGGATTTGCATTTGGTTCACTCAGCATAACATCTTACGATACGATAGTTAACTTTGCCGTTGTGCTATGTTTGCACAGTATACCAGAAGCCTTAGCTATAGCTATACCGTTGAAAAGGGCAAAAACAAGACCATATTTATTATGCTTGTTACCAATCAGTTTAGGTTTTGTTATGGGCTTAGGTGCAATCCTAGGATATGTATTGAGCCGATTAAATGAAATATTCATAATCTTATCATTAGGAATGGCATCGGGAATTATATTATACATTATTTGTGAAGATTTATTACCAGAATCAAAACACATTTGGAATGGCCGAATGACCAGCATCGCCACTATAATGGGTGTATTGGCTGGTTATTGGTTAATTCATTTTTAAATGAGCATATTGGCTGGTTATTGGTTAATTTATTTTTAAATAGGTTGGTTGCTTATTGGTTAATTTATTTTAGATTTGTTGACTAGTTATTGACTAATTCATTTTTAATAAAAATTTTATAGTTGACTTATATTTTTGTTAGATAAGAGACATAATAAATAAGAATCGTAGTGTGAGATTGCGATTAAATAAAGTCAAAATAAATTGACGAGGTGATGTTATTATGTCTAATGAATCTCTAGCAACTCAACAAATGATTAATTGTGGTGCTATGGCCGGGAGCTGTCCAACTATTAATTATGACGCAAACGATTATGTAGGAACTTGTTGCGTTACAGATGATTGTTGTGAACCTACGGACTGTTGCGGAACTGTGAATTGTTCTGGATCTGTGAATTGTTGTGGATCTATGAATTGTTGCGAATATGTAGCTAATGACTGTTGTGAAACTAACAATTGTTCCGAATTTGTATCCAATGATAACGACAACGAACTAAGTTCTAATAGTTTATATCAGGTTGTAGAAGTGGACAGGCTGACGGATGATTGTTAAGTTATTTGAGTAGATTATTAAATTTAAACTTTTCATAATTAATAAGAGGAGGGCGTTTTGGATGCCAAGACTATATTGTAGCGTATCTAATTGTTTGCATAATGCAGATTCATGTTGTTCACTTAGCTTAATAGAAATTGACGGTGTTGTTGCTCAGTGTTCTGAAGATACAGCCTGTGGGAACTTTGCTGAAGGATTCGGAACCATGAATAATACAGCAGATGCTAATCCAGTTTTAGAAATAGTATGCGAAGCTACTAACTGTTTGCATAATTTTGATAGCCGTTGTGTATCTGAATTTATTTCTATTTCTGGTATGGGGGCCACCAATTCTATTGGTACAGAATGTTCTAGTTTTTGTGAAAATTAATAAACTTTTATCTAAAATAGATTGACACATATAAAGGTATGTAGCAAAATATTGCTGTATACCTTTTTTCATAACTTTTTTTCAGACAACCCTTTTTTTCCAGATAAGCCTTATATCCCCATAGCTAAAGCTAGGGGCTTTACGATTTGTCTGGTAATTAGAGTCGAAATGAAAGATGAAACTGAAGAACTTATACATAGACAGGAAGATAGTTCATTTATATCTAAAATTTTTTAATTTTTTTATATTTTTATACAAAAAAAGCATGCTACTAAAAAGGCATGCTCTTTTTTATTATTAAGCCATATTATTAACTAATATAGCAAGTGTAGACTTCTTACGAGCAGCCGTATTTTTGTGATAAACACCTTTTGCACACGCCTTATCAATCTCTTTTACTGCTACCTTTAAGTTGTTTACAGCTGTATCTTTCTCGCCAGCATTTACGGAAGAAATTACTTTTTTAGAAAAAGTTTTAACTGCTGATTTGATAGATTTGTTTCTTGCTGTCTTAGTTTCTATTACCTTAATACGTTTTTTTGCTGATTTGATATTTGCCATGTTTTTGATCTCCATTCAAATTTTTATATTAGACACGGTTTTTTTGGGGAATAGAGTAATCATTACATTATTTTTTCATTATAAGGCCAAGTCTTTCAAAAGTCAACATTAAATTATAAATTTGTCCAAATTAATCTCTTTAGATTAGGTCAATAATTTTCGGAAAATATTTATCCGAGATATGATCCATACGATTATTGTTGATACTAAACTAGTTATGACAAAATATATGCTCACAACCTTTATAGGGGATAAATCCAAATATAAAAAACTGCTAACTATTTCAAGTACTATTACATGTATAAAGTAAACCCCAAATATTATATCCGACCAGCCGTGTAAAAACTTCTGTGTTCTTAATGTATACTTTATGGGGCAGTACTTAATAAATACAAATATCCCCATTGCTACGAAGTAATGATTAAAACTATATCCTCCATTATATATTAGGTTGATTCCTTCTATCGAGGATGCCCTGAAATTCCCAATTATCGCTAATCCACCACCTATTATCGTACTTAAATATATTATTATCCTAGTTGCTTTGCTAAGATTCACTTCACCTAATATATATCCTAAGATGAAATACCCTACATAGTTTTCAAATACTGGATACTTTACTTGCCAACCTAATCCACTTACCCTGTTTATGACCGGTACTATTGTTTGTGCAAAAATAATTATGAAAAATAATCCTATCGTCGCTTTAATGCTAATGTTTTCTATTATTATCTTTAAAAATGGTGCTACGAAATATATCCCAAGTAACATGTATACAAACCACATATGATAATAATGGCCTTCATTAAATAATCCACTTAAAAATGCTTCAGAACTAAATTTTTCACCAAGATATATCATGCTCCAAAAAAAATAAATTATGTTCCAACTTAACAGTGGAACTAAAATACGTAAAAATCGCCTCCGATAAAATGCTGTTATCCCTAATTTGCTCTTTAATGCTAAATATCCACTTAACATTAAAAATATCGGAACACCAGCCCTTATTACTTCATTTATAATCAAAAATAACTTCCAAGATATGCTCCCATAAATCGATGCTGATATTATAAATCCGACCATAGCATGTAACCAAATAACACATTCTATAGCAATAATTCTTAAAATATCTAAGTACGTGACTCTGTCTGGCATGTTATTCTCATCCTCCTAATATGTGCAGTGAACTTAAAGTAGATTATTAAGTAGACTTAAAGTAAATTATATAACATCTTTGTTAGTTAAAGCTGACACCTCTTAACCTTTCAGTCACTGTGTGACAGCTCTCTAACCTCTCGGTCACTGTGTGACAGCTCTCTCACCTTTCAGTCACTGTGTGACAGCTCTCTAACCTCTCGGTCACTGTGTGACAGCTCTCTCACCTCTCGGTCACTGTGTGACAGCTCTCTAACCTCTCAGTCACTGTGTGACAGCTCTCTAACCTCTCAGTCACTTCGTGACAGCTCTCCCAGAAGGAGAGCCTAAAGCCTAAATACATTGTAAAACCTGCTTTCCTTAAAGTCAATGGTCCGCCACAATATATAGTGCATAATAAAATTTTCTTTTGGTTAAGCTAACAAAAAAGGAGGAAATTTATGTCCGAAAAAAAGTTTTTGCCCTTAACAGACCTTGCGATAGAGGTTGGTGCTATATTAGAAAAAGACGAAGACGATGACATAGACGGCATCGATTTACAAATAGATACTTTCGAAAATTATAAAAAAACTCATATCGAAGTCTTTACCGAAGAAGGTGAAGAAATTATAGGTAAGCCTATTGGCCATTATATTACTATAGAATCTGAGCATTTAAAAGAAAATGATCCGGAAATCCATAAAGAGATTATCGAAGAAGTAGCGGATTGTCTTAAAGGTCTCTTACCCACTCACACCGGGACATTAAAAGTCTTAGTGATTGGCTTAGGTAACAGGCAAGCTACCCCCGACACTTTAGGTCCCTACGTATGCGATAAAGTCCTAGTTACTAGACATCTAGCCGAATTTGTCCCGGACGCTATTGATGAATCCGTTTGTCATCTCAGTAGCTTAGCTCCGGGTGTTATGGGCTTAACAGGCATAGAAACGAGCGAAGTTGTAAAGGGTGTGTGTGACCATATAAACCCGGACTGCATTATAGCTATCGATGCATTGGGCGCAAGAAGCGCCTCCAGAATAAATTCTACTATTCAAATTAGCAATACAGGTATTTCTCCAGGGGCCGGCATCGGTAATAAACGTAAAAAATTAAACTGCGAAACCATGGGCTGTCCCGTGATTGCTATCGGTGTACCTACCGTCGTTGATGCTGCAACTTTAATAAACGACACCATGGACACTCTCATCGAAAGCATGTTAGCTGAATCTATCAATACAGAATTTTATTCTATGCTTCGAGATTTGGGTGACCAAGAAAAATACTCTCTCATCCGAGAAGTGATAACTCCAACTATTGGTAATCTATTTGTTACCCCAAAGGATATGGATGAGGTTATTATGTATTTAGGCAATGTTATAGCAAACGCAATAAATATCGCTGTGCATCCTGGAATTACTATTGACGATGTCAATAAATATAGATATTAGTAATAAAATCTTGGACTTGCGTATAGAATATATAATAGATTGCAAAGGAGGAGTCGATATATGCAAGCCCAAATTATATCCATAAAAAAATACTTTAAGACAACATTTATTTATCATGCTTTACTTTCATTGTTTTTATTTGCTACCATGCTTAACACTTATCATGACATGGAAATTAAAAATGAAAGTTCTCAAGACTTATTTTTTGTTAAAACTGCCCTACCAGCTTTGGACACAATTTATACTACCGAATTTGCATTAGAGACTTATATAGATAACATAACCGGTATACTAATAAAAAGTCCTTTGAGCTATATACATACAGCAATGCCATTTACTAAAATGTTACCTATTCAATTTAAAAGTGGTGGGATAGTAAGCTTTTTTACCCTCCCCGAAGTTCATGAAATGATAAACTTGGACAAGAATAATGAATTTACCCCAAGTTTTTTAGAGCCAGAAGCCCATGAAGTAAATACAGAATTGCTAAATAATTATAAACATCTTTTAGCCGAGTACTACAGTGGTGATACTTCCTTAGAAGTGGATGAAGAACTTTTAGAATATTTAGGTTTTGATTTCGAAAAAATGGCCCATCAGCCTTTAAATATTAATACTGATGTAGATGGCCCCCATGTCCTAATTTTCCACACTCATGCTTTTGAGCTTTACGAAGGTGAAGAGAATGGTTATTACGCTGATAACGGTGTTGTAAAAGTTGGTGAAGAACTTAAAAGAGTCTTAGAAAGTAAATACGGATTGGAAGTTATGCACGTCAAAACCATGTTCACTCCAACCGTAACAAACGCATACGAAGAAACTGAAAAAGTTATTGAAACAATAATAGATATTAATCCGTCCTTACAACTAGCTATAGATATTCATAGAGATGGGTTACAACCCGGATCCGCTAAAGTCGTTGCCGAATTTAATGGCCAGGATACCGCTAAACTGATGTTTGTAAACGGTCTCAGCCTAAAAAGAACTATGTCCGGAGATATAGTACCACACAAAAGTTTGGATAATCCATATTTGCAAGATAACCTGACCCTATCTCTTCAAGCTTATATTCAGGGATTAACTTATTATCCTGAACTTATGCGTAAGAATTTTTTAAAGTCTTATCGCTATAGCACTCATATGTTGCCCTATTCTATGCTTATAGAAGTCGGTTTCAATAATAATACTAGACAAGAAGCCTTGAATACTGTAGAACCTCTTGCTGACATAATCGGTAAAGTCTTCGAACTAAAAGAAAAATAATCTACACTTGCAAGATAACCTGACCCTATCTCTGCAAACTTATATTCAAGGATTAATTTACCAGACAAGCCGTAAAGCCCCTAGCTTTAGCTATGGGGATATAAGGCTATTAAAATTTTTTCAAAAGATGTTTATATCTTTTATTTTTTGGATATACTTTAAATACAACTGAATATAGACGGTTGCTAAAAGTAGTCATTTTTAGCGTAAAATATTCAATGCACCGAAAATGTTTCTAAAGTGAAACACGACAAGAAAAAGTCGTTAAAACGATTTCTTAAAGACTCAGTGTCTCGGATACATGGTAAAAGTGTATCAGCATACAAGACTATATGTCCTGTTGTATGAAGGGTAATGACATTCCCCTAACTAAAGGTTGGACGCTCAGAAATGAATTTGTAATTTGTCCTTTAATCACTTTAGGATCCCTCGCCTTGAGGCGTGGGGAGTGTCAATATCCAGAACTTATGCATAAGAATGTTTTAAAGTCTTATCGTTATAGCATCCACATGTTGCCCTATTCTATGCTCATAGAAGTCGGTTTCAATAATAATTCTAGACAAGAATCCTTGAATATTGTAGAACCTCTTGCCGATATAATCGGTAAAGTCTTCGAACTAAAAGAAAAATAATTTTCCTCAAACAAAAATGGATTAAGAAATCTTTCTAAAAAAGATATATCTAATCCATTATTTTTTTCGTAGATTTTGAATTAAACCTTTATATCTGTAGTTTTGCCTACTACCTCAATAATTTGCTTAAAGCCTTCAGTTTATTTTAAACGGTTCCTTAATGATTTGGACACCAGTGTTATATTTTCTCGGCCTACTTTTTCTATAAATATCCTTACAGCAGATGGAAATATGCCGGACCAAACAGGAAAGCATAAATAAGATATATCTAATTCATTATTTTTTTTCGTAGATTTTAAATTAAACCTTTATATCCGTAGTTTTGCCTACTATCTCAATAATTTGCTTAAAGCCTTCAGTTTCTTTTAAACGGCTCCTTAATGATTTGGGCACCAATATTATATTTTCTCGGCCTACTTTTTCTATAAATATCCTTACAGCAGGTGGAAATATGCCGGCCCAAACAGGAAAGCATAAATAAGATATATCTAATTCATTATTTTTTTTCGTAGATTTTAAATTAAACCTTTATATCCGTAGTTTTGCCTACTATCTCAATAATTTGCTTAAAGCCTTCAGTTTCTTTTAAACGGCTCCTTAATGATTTGGGCACCAATATTATATTTTCTCGGCCTACTTTTTCTATAAATATCCTTACAGCAGGTGGAAATGTGCCAGCCCAAACTGGAAAGCATAAATATATCGTGTCGTTGTTTGGAATGGGTACTTCAAAATTTACATCCACTATCATCCGCTTTAACGATGCAGCACCACCTTTTAAAAAACCAGCCATTCCACTCCAATCTTGATTATCAGTTAATCTAGATATGCTACCTTGTGTTTGTTCGGCTATAGATTTGGCTATCGTCTCACAATCTCCTGTCCTTGAAAAATAATATACTCTTGTCATTTCAATTCTCTCCTTTATTTTAGAGACTCAACTCGAATTAAAACTCTACTTATTAACTTTTTGGTCATTCTTACTCTTCTTACTTTTCTTACTCTTTGTTAAAAAAAATCTTTTCGCAAGCTTGGTCGGATATATTATATACTTCTTGTTTAACGCTTTATCTGCTGCTTGCAGTTTTTCAGGTATTTGAATGTTTTGTGGACATCTTGTCATACATTTTCCGCATTCGATACATAAATTAGCCCCAGACTGCTCAACACCCATTATTCCACCCACAAACTTTTGTGCGTAAAATACTTTAGGGATTATGCCTCCAAAAAATGAGTTGTTATTATATTCCGCAAAAATTCCTGGAATATCTACGTTTACTGGACATGGCATGCAATAATTACATCCTGTACACGGTACTAACATTAACTCTTGATATACTTTCTTTATGTCTTCTATTAATTGTAACTCTTTCTCTGTCATACTATCCGGTTGAGTGTTGTTAGCACAATAAATATTGTCTTTTATATGATTGATGTTATTCATCCCGCTTAACACAACGGACACTTCTTTGTGATTAAATATCCATCTTAATGCCCAAAATGCAGCCGATCGCTTTGGCTCAAAATTCTCTATCATCTCTTTGACTTTTGTCGGCGCTTTCGCTGCTAAATTTCCACCTCTTAGTGGCTCCATTACTATTACTCCGATGTTCTTCGCATAAGCATATTCTAGGCCAGCCGTCCCTGCTTGGTTCGTCTCATCTAAATAGTTATATTGTATTTGACAGAAATCCCAATTATAGTCGTCTATTATCTTTGTAAATTCTTCCGCTTTTCCATGAAACGAAAATCCTACATACCTTATACTACCATTCTTTTTGTGCTCGTCTATAAATTCTAAGATACCTAACTTCTTTAGGTCTTCCCATCCTTCTAAACTACCCAATGAATGCATTAAATAATAATCTATATAATCTGTATCTAATCTCTTCAATTGTGTTTGGAAAAATGTTTCGAATTGTTCTGTCTTGTTTACTAAATACACTGGCATCTTATCTGCTATAAACACTTTAGAGCGAATATCATTTTTCTTTATAAATTCTCCTAGAATAACTTCGCTCTTACCGCCATGATATGGATATGCTGTATCAAAGTAATTAATTCCTTTCCCATAAGCAAATAATAGCTGTTCATTCGTTAATACTTCATCTATCCGCCCATTCTTGCTAGGAAACCTCATACAGCCATACCCTATAATTGATAAGTTATCTCCACCAGGGATTAGTTGTCGATATTGCATTGTAAAACCTCCTAAAAATTTATATTCCTTTATTATATATATAAATATTGTGTCTGTCTACAGCTAGAGTAAATTTCCAAAATTAATTATGTACCTCTACTGTCAGAGTAAATTTCAAATACTAAATTACAAAGCTTGTGCATAGAATATCATGAATATTAAAGGAAAATATTAGAATTACAAAGGAGTATTTTGAATGAGTTATAGAAATTCGTGGTTTAAAAACAATGAGCCAAATGAAAATGGAAAATATTTTTGCGTAAAATGTGCAGGCGAATTTTCTAAGGCTGAAATAGATATAGACCATATAATACCAAAGAGAAAAGGTGGAACGGACGACTTATGGAACCTACAATGCATGTGTAGACATTGCAATAGAAGCAAGGGACCTCGGCAATCTTCTCGTGAAACATTAAAGGGTGTTTGCGGTGCCATTACTCATGGAGATGCATTAAAACTGGCTAATTCAATGTTTAACCGAAAAGTGAAAGATCTACGGGGCATTAAATATAAGCGCAAATAAATTCTATGTCTACATATTTGGTCCTTCTAAAATTAATTAACTAAAGAAGGATCAATTAAAAAATTATAAAAATTCTTAATATGAAAGTATTAACTCTTTATTGTTTGGCTATAATTTATGAAGGATTTAATTTTAAAATTAAAAATTTTACGGAGTTACTTAAAAAATGAAAATTTTGTATACATCTAAATGGCTAAAATTAGAAATTAAAAACTAAAAACTAAAAATTAAAAATTAAGGAGTTACTTTAAGATGAGAATTTTGCACACATCTGACTGGCATTTAGGGAAAACCTTAAGTGGCTATAGCAGAATGGAAGAACAAGAAGAATTTTTAAAGGATTTTGTTCAATTGGCCTATTCTAATAACGTTGATCTAGTTATCATTGCTGGGGATATTTTTGATTCATCCGATCCTCCACCAAAAGCTGAAGCAATGTTTTATAACACCTTAGAACAACTTTCTAAAAACGGTGAACGCTTGGTTTTAGTTATCGCAGGCAATCATGATAACCCAAATAAACTAGTTGTAGCAAACCCTTTTACTAAAAAACATGGAATTATAGTTGTGGGTAAGCCCAAAACCATCGTCCCTGAAGGCCTTTATGGTCAACACTATGTTAAAAATTCCGGTGAAGGTTTCATAGAAATCGATGTAAACGGCGAAAAAGCCGTTATTCTAATCGTACCTTATCCAAGTGAAAAACGATTGAATGAAATCGTTGTCGACAACATTAATGGCGGACAAGCTCAATCCTATGTACATCGTATGCGTACTCTATTTCAAAAAGGTTCCGAAAAATATAGATCTGATACCATAAACTTGGCCGTTAGCCATTTATTTTCCAGCGGTAATGAACTCGATTGTATTTCTTTAGGTAAAAATTGCTTCATTCCTGGTAAATATTTTCCCCCTAAAGCTCAGTATATAGCCTTGGGTCATATCCATAAATCTCAAATCGTCCCAGGTACTAATAATCGTGCTAGATACTCCGGCTCCCCTATCCATTATACTAAACAACATCTAGATGAAAAAAAACTTTGTCTCTTAGTTGATGTTAAAGTCGGTCAGGATTGCTCCGTTACCGAACTACCACTCAAAATTTATAAACCTATCGAAATTTGGTCCTGTGATAGCGTTGCCGCCGCTATTGAAAAATGCGAACTAAATCAGTCAAAAAATTGTTGGGTCTATTTGAGAATAAAAACTGATAGGCCTATCTTAAACATGGAGAAGAATAAAATGAAATCTATAAAAAATGATATTATAAATATATTTCCCGTATTTCCCGATCAATCACTCTTAGATGAAAATTTTGATCCCTACCTTCTTGCTGAAGAACAAAATATTTTGAATCTATTTAAAGCCTTTTATCTAAAGCGTACCAATAATATTGCCAACGACGATACTATAGCTTTGTTTAATTCCTTCATGGAAGAGGTGTAAAATTCATGAAACCTATCGAACTCACTTTAAAAGGTCTAAATAACTTTTCCGATACACAAGTTATAGACTTCGTAACGCTCACTAAACAAGGTCTTTTTGGTATATTCGGTCCCACGGGTAGCGGGAAATCTACTATTCTAGATGGTATTACTTTAGCTCTATACGGTGAAATCGCTCGAAAAAGTGATAACTTCATTAATGTAAACTGCAATATAGCTGCTGTAAAATTCATATTTTCTATAGTCGACGATAACTCAAATATTATAACCTACATGGTTGAAAGAGAATTTACTAAAACCTCTAATGGAAATAAATCATCAGCTAGATTGAGTAAACACCATAATGATCATTGTATTGTTTTAGCCGAAAAAGTAAAAGAGGTAAACTCAAAATGTGAACAGCTTATAGGTTTAAACTTCGAAGATTTCTCTCGTACCGTTGTTTTGCCCCAAGGTCAGTTTAGTGAATTTTTTAAACTAACAGGTCGTCCAAAACGTGACATGTTAGAAAGACTTTTTAATTTAGAAAAATACGGTAACGTTTTAACTGATAGAGTCAAAGATAAATTAACTTCAACACAAAGTAAATATGATTTTCTCACAGGTGAATTGTCCACCTATGACAGTGAGTTATTATCTAGTTTAGAATCGAAGAATACTGAATTGCTTGAGCTAAAAAGCCAGCAGTCTAAGTTAAAAACTGATCTGGAAGACGTTACAAAAACTTATGAATCCTGTAAATCGATCTGGGATAATCAAGAAAAACTATCTTCTTGGCTGAAAAAAAAGGACTCCCTGGATAAACAGAATAAGGAAATAGAAGACGAACAACTAAAGCTAGATAAAGCCAAGGTTGCTGAAAAAATTTATCCATTAATAACTAATGTAGAAGAGATTTTGAAAAAATTAAATACAACCCTAGATCAACGCCAAAGCTTAGAAAAAGATATGCTAGAGGTTGAAGCCATGCAAAAAATATCTGAAAAAGCTTATGAGCTAGCCTTAAAGCAAAAGGATACAGATCAACAGGATTTAATTTTAAAAAAAGCAAATTTACAGCATATCCAAGAAATTGTCTCTCAGCTGAATATTACCTTAAAGGATATTTCTCGATTAGAAAAAGAACAAGCTCTTCTCTCGGATAATAAAAAATTAGAATGTGACAAACTGTCTTCTATTTTATCCGACTTGGAGAAATTAGAAGAGACTATTAAAAATAAACAACTAAAATTGAAAGAATTATCCTGTGACTTGAACTTCAAAGATACTGTATTCAAAGGCTGTGATTTATCCGGACAATACACTAGATTGGAAACCGAATTAAATAAAAAAACACTCTCTTTAAATAATCTCTCTAAGATGATAACGGATTTAACTACGAAACAAAATTCTTTAATCGATTTAGGCACCAAAACTAAAACAGCCTTGAATGAAGCGACAAAACAAAAAAATGATTGGGATGCTCAACTGAAAGATTTAGAAATAAAACATTTAGCCGATAAATTACGCTCTAACCTACTGGATGGCCAGCCTTGTCCTGTATGTGGATCCACAGAATATAATGCTATCATAATAGAAAATGTTTCTCTCGATAATATTAATATCCTACAATCTCAGATTCAGAATGTTAACTTATCGGTTAAAAAACTCGAACTCGAACTTCAATATGTTACCGAAAATTATAAAGTTACTTCAGCCAGAATTAAGGACAATCAATCTATTTGGACTAATCTTGAAAAGGAAAACCAAGAACTAGCCAACAACTTAAATTTATTACGCAATGAATTACTAAAAATTTCAACCCAAATTAATGTTAATATTCAGGATTTCACTACTAAACGCCATGAAATAGAATTGAATGAACGATCTGCTTTTGCCTTAAATCAAGATATAGCTCAAAATCAACAGGTATACCTCTCTATAAAATCCAAGCAAACCCAAATAGATGCTGTCATAAATGATTATAATAATAAATTAATCGCTTCCCAGACTTCTATTAAATCCAAAATGGAACAGGTAGAATCGTTTAAATCTAAAATTCAAAACGAAACTGGTTCCGAAAATATCCCAAACGTCGATGCTATCATCAATGATTTGGATAAACAAATTCAAAAAATTAGGCTCAATTTCGAAACGGCTCAGAAAAATAAAAAGGATATCGATGATAAAATTATGGCCATAAGCCAATCTCGAGCTTCTATTTTAAATACTTTGCATTTATTATCCACAGACTACGAATCAGCTTTAAATAAACAAAACGAACAATTATCACTTCATCAATGTGATGTCCAAATGGTTAAGAACAGCTATTTAGATGATTCCAATAAACTTACTTTAGAACAAAAAATTTATAACTATACTGAAGAAAAAAATAAAGTTCTCGGCGTTATTGAATCTTTAAATGAACACTTAGTTGAAAAAAAAGTTTCATCCCAAGAATGGAAGCAGATCCAATTGATTAAACACAGCATGGAGTCTCATTTGGCTAAAATGAATGAAAAAGAAATTCTATTAACCAATGAAATAAAACTCATGTCTGATAAAAAACAAAAGTTTGAAAAACTATCCGCCGATTTTATAGAAGCTGAAAAACAACTCTTAAACTTAAAAGCTTTGGCTCATTTATTTAAAGGTAAGCGTTTTGTTGAATTTATTGCTACAAATAAACTAAAATATATAGTCCAAACAGCCTCTAAACGCTTATTAGAAATAACTAATGAGGAGTTCGGCATGGACATGAATAACGATAATGAATTTATTATAAAAGATTATAAAAATGGTGGCGTAACCAGATGTCTTTCCTCATTATCTGGTGGTGAAACTTTTTTGGCATCCTTATCCTTGGCTTTATCCTTATCCAGTTATATGCAACTAAAAGGTTCGACTCCTTTAGAATTATTTTTCTTAGATGAAGGCTTCGGTACTTTGGATAATCGTCTCCTTGATACTGTCATGAACTCTTTAGATAATCTGCATGGTGATAAATTAAAAATAGGTATTATCTCTCACGTAGAAGCAATTAAACATAGAGTGCCTATTAAATTACTCATGTTATCATCTAATGATTCCGATAATAGTCGCATAGAAATGACTTAATTAAAATAAGCTAACTAGAATTTTAAATCCATATATTTTAGCTTAGCTTTTAAAATTTAAATCAAAATAGTACAGACTCTCAAAAAAATTTTCAGAATATTTGACAAAAATATAATAAATGTTATAATTTATCTATATACTTTATAAAGAGAGGTGATTGATTACAGCGCAAAAATTATTATAATAGAGAGGAGCTAGACTATGTTAAAAAAATTATTTAGCAAAAGGAAGAAAAATTCAATCGATGACTTATATTTAGAACAAATGAAAGCTTCCCTTAGAAATAAAGACCTTCCTATTGTAGTCTTAGATAATTCATGGCATCAAATTAAAACTCTCATAGCTGATGATAATTTTCAAAAATTAGAAGAACAACTTATGGATACATTAAAACGTCGTGGAGAACTAACCAACAACATTAATAAGTCCGCCGTTTTAAAAAATAAATTGCTTGCTAAAATACTTGAGATAAGTGATAAACTTAACAATAATGTTGCCTTGGCCAATAATCCACGTTTAGAAAAAGATATCACTTTAGCTAAAGAAAATTTAATTAAATTAAATGAAGAGGTAGATCTATTTAAATTAGAATCCATGATTATAGAGGAAGAATTAAATACATATAATTTATTATTAGTAGAAAATACTATTGTGAAAAGTTATAATATAATGACTCAGTACCGTGATAAGACCTTGGCCTTAGATACAGAAATAGATTATTATAGAAATATCCTCTTGGAAAAAAACGAAGAAAGAAAACGTTATGCAACAGCCTCTCAGGAATTATATGATTATATGCATAAAATTGTTGGACGTAACACCGTAGAAAAATTAGATACGATTATGATGAGAGTTGATAAACAGTAATAATAACTATAGGTATTGATATAATCGAGATTGATAGGATAAAAAAATTAGATAAGATTGAGAGAGTTAATAAAAGGTGATAGTAGATATTGATATAATCGAGATTGATAGAATAGAAAAATTAGATAAGATTGAGAGAGTTGATCAAAGGTGATAGTAGGTATAGGTATTGATATAATCGAGATTGATAGGATAGAAAAAGCAAATGCTAAGAATGATAAGTTTTTAACCAAACTTTTTACACCAGAAGAAAATGAGTATTTTAAGAGTAAAAATTACCGATCCGAATCTATAGCCGGTTTGTTTAGCGCTAAAGAAGCAGTAAGTAAGGCTCTTGGAACTGGTTTTAGGAATATAAAAATGACTGATATCCAAATCGGTCATACACAATTAGGCCAGCCCAAAGTCATACTAACAGGAAAAGCGTTAGAACATTCGCTAAAAATGAATATAAATAACATTTCTTTAAGTATATCTCACTGCAAAAATTATGCTACTGCTTATGTTATTATGGAGAGTTGTTCATAAGACATATTATGTTATAATATATTTAAATAGAATAGATATTTTTTTAAGGAGGTTTTATGACGTTTTTAAAACCTAGGGTTATAGCCGAAGTTAATTTAAGAGCTATTAGGCATAACTATCGAGAAATCCGGAAAATTATCCCCAAAGAAGTAAAAATTATGGGTGTAGTCAAAGCCGATGCTTATGGTCATGGAGCTATTCGTGTTTCAAAAGTTCTTCAGGATGAAGGCATCGACCGCTTAGCTGTAGCCATCGCTAAGGAAGGTGAAGAACTTAGAGTTTCGGATATCAAGTTGCCTATTTTAGTTCTAGGCTATACGCCTAAAGCTGATGTAGAACTACTCATCGTTAATGATCTTACTCAAACTATTTTCTCTTATGAGATGGCCGAATATATTTCTACCGAAGCGGGAAAGTTTAATAAAATTATTAACGTTCATATTAAAATAGATACAGGCATGGGTCGAATAGGCTTTTTGCCAAATACTAATAGTATTATTGAAATAAGAAAAATTATGTCCTTGCCTAATATTAATGTAGAAGGTTTATTTACTCACTTTTCTACTTCCGATGAAGAGGATCCTTCTTATACTAAAGAGCAGTGGAGTATATTTAAAGGCTTTATAAATGAACTAAAAGATTTCGACATCGCCATTCCCTTTGTTCACGCAGCTAACAGTGGTGCCATTCTTAATCATACTCACACTTATTTGGATATCGTTCGTCCAGGTATATTATTATATGGTCACTACCCTTCAAAATTTTTAGAGAATTATAAATTATCTTTAATTCCTTCTATGACATTAAAAACACAAGTTGTTCACGTGAAAGAATTAACGGAAAATAAATTTATTAGCTACGGTAAATCTTTTAAGACTAATCAAAAAACTAAAATTGCTACTCTCCCTATTGGTTATGCTGATGGTTATCCGAGAAACTTATCTAATAAATCACATGTATTAATTAATGGTCAATTTGCTAAAGTGATTGGAAAAATATGCATGGACCAATTTATGGTAAATGTGACAAATCTTACAAACGTTAGTGTGGGTGATGAGGTTGTTTTATTTGGTTTTCAATATGACAAATGTATTCGTATTGAAGAATTAGCAAGTATTTGCCAAACTATTAATTATGAATTAATTTCTACTATAGGAAAACGTGTCCCACGACGTTACATTGACTTATAGGAGTATAAAAAAAATCTTGTAGGGAATACTAATCATAGATTTCCTACTCTTTTGAGGTGATTTTGTGAAAGAACTGGTCTTTAATGGATCGAAAATTATAGAACAAGTTAAAAACTTTGACAAAAATCTTTTGAAAACTATGAAGAAAGGATATCTTGAGATGGCTGAAATTAATTTATCTTTATCTAAATTATATTTCGAAATAGAAAGAGAGGCCCAATCGTATTATGACGATATGTAGCGGAGTGTGGTAAAATGATAGTTAAACGTGGTGATATATTTTATGCGGATTTAAGCCCAGTTATAGGATCCGAACAAGGAGGCATTAGACCTGTACTGGTTGTTCAAAATGAAATGGGTAATCGATTTAGTCCTACCGTTATTTGTGCAGCAATAACTTCAAAAATTAATAAAGCAAAACTTCCTACTCATGTGGAAATTGACGACAAATACTATGGTATTGTTAAAAAGTCTGTGATTTTGCTAGAGCAAATTAGGACTATAGACAAAAAAAGGTTAAAGGAAAAAATATGCCATTTAGATCAGGACTTGATGAAACAAGTAGATAAAGCTATACTTGTGAGCTTTAGCATAGGTACATAGACTACTTGTTTTGACGGCAAAAAAATAAAGGACTAGATTTACTAGTCTTTTTTATTGACAAATTTCAAAAATAATTTCATAATATATATAGCATGCAGAAGAACTATATATTAGAAAGAGGGAAATGTATGGAGCAATCAAAATTAACACAGCAAGCGCAAGCAGCAATAGACTACGCAGAATATATAATGATTTCCTTTAATCATAAATACCTTGGTACTGAACATATGTTAGTTGGTTTATCTCATGTAGAAGGATCTATTTCTAAAACAGCTCTTAACAATCAGCAAGTTAAAGAAGATGACATAATTAAAAAAATTCGTGAAATTATCGGCAAAGGTAGCATAGCTGATAAAACTCAGGCTGGATTTACACCAAGAATGAAACTACTGATTGAAAAAAGCGAAAAGCTAGCTAAACAATTCGGAACCACTTCGGTCGGAACAGAACATTTATTGATGGTTTTATTAAAAGAAACTCAGTCTGTCGCTATACGGATATTAGAACTTTTAAAAGTTGATATAACAAAACTCTATATTAGCTTGAATAATATTGTAGTTGGTGATAAAATTAAAGACATCAACTTTAATATCAATAGCATGAAAGAAAATAAAGCTAGTTTGACTCCAACTTTAGATAAATTTAGTCGTGATTTTACTCAGTTAGCCGTAGATGGGAAATTCGATCCAGTTATAGGTAGAGAAGTAGAGATAGAAAGAATAATCCAAATTCTCTCTCGTAGAACAAAAAATAATCCATGTCTTATCGGAGAGCCGGGTGTAGGAAAAACAGCTGTAGTTGAAGGTTTGGCACAAAAAATTATATACGGTTCTGTGCCCAGTACTTTAAAAAATAGACGAGTTGTTTCTTTAGATTTAGCTAGTCTAGTTGCTGGTACTAGATATAGAGGTGAATTCGAAGAAAGAATCAATAAAGTAATCAAGGAAATTGTTGATGCTGGCGACTTAATCCTTTTTATAGATGAACTTCATACTATAATCGGTGCCGGATCGGCCGAAGGAACTATGGACGCTTCAAATATTCTTAAGCCTTCTCTAGCTCGTGGAGAACTTCAATTGATAGGAGCAACAACTTTAGCTGAATATCGTAAGTATATCGAAAAAGATGCTGCTTTAGAAAGACGCTTCCAACCTGTTATGGTTGAAGAGCCGACTACAGCAGAAACTTTAGAAATCCTTAATGGCATAAAATCTCATTATGAAGACCATCATCAGGTTACCATATCCGAGGAGGCCCTAAAGGCTTCTGTTAAACTTTCTAAACGTTATATTAATGATAGATTTTTGCCAGATAAAGCTATTGACCTTATTGATGAAGCTGCCTCCCGTGTTCGATTAAAAGCTTATACTTCTCCTGTAAAAATTAAAGATACTGAAAAACTGTTATTGGATACTGCCTTAGCAAAAGAAGAAGCTATAATCGACGAAGAGTATGAAAAAGCAGCTGAGATTAAAAAACGAGAAAACGAACTTCGTGAAAAGCTTATAAAACTTACCAAGGATTGGGAAGATAAACACGAAAAAAATAATCAGATCGTTACCGATGAGGATGTCGCAGACGTTGTTAGTAGTTGGGTAAACATTCCGGTTAATAGGCTAAAAAGCGAAGACACTGCTAAATTAAAGAATCTCGAAAAAGAACTTCATGAAAGAATTATCGGCCAAGATGAAGCTATCATAAGCGTAGCTAAAGCTGTTCGTAGAGGAAGAGTTGGATTGAAAGATCCCAATAGACCTATAGGTTCATTCTTATTTTTAGGTCCAACCGGTGTCGGCAAAACAGAATTGACTAAAGCTCTAGCCTTTACTTTATTCGGTGACGAAAACAGCATGATTAGGGTAGACATGAGTGAATATATGGAAAAACATTCTGTATCCAAACTAATCGGTTCTCCGCCTGGTTATGTAGGCTTTGAAGAAGGTGGCCAGTTAACTGAAAAAATCCGAAAAAAACCTTATAGCGTAATCTTATTAGACGAAATCGAAAAGGCCCATCCAGATGTCTTTAATATGCTTCTACAAATTTTAGATGATGGCCATGTAACTGATTCTAAAGGCCGTAGAGTGGACTTTAAGAATACTATCATTATTATGACTTCTAATATCGGTGCCACTCAAATTACTTCTCCTAAAAAAGTCGGTTTTGTTGATACTAGCAACGCTGCCCAAGAATATACAGACATGAAGAAAATGGTTATGGAAGAAGTTAAAAAATTATTTAGACCAGAATTTTTAAATAGATTGGATGAAACTATTGTTTTCCATCCTTTGACTACTGAGAATATAGAAGAAATTGCACAAGTTATGACTAAATCTCTTATTAATAGAATCTCTAAAAACGTCGGAGTAAACTTGAAACTTTCAGAGACGGCTATTAAACTGTTAGCTAAAAAAGGCTATGACCAAGCTTATGGCGCAAGACCTTTAAAACGTGTAATCCAGTCTGAAATAGAAGATCAATTAGCAGATAAAATGCTAGAGGGCAAAATTTCAGAAGGCGATAATGTGAAAATTAAAGTTAAGGAAGAAAAGTTGATTTTTACCAAATAATATGAGGAGGATTTTAAAATGGCAATAGTAGAAGAGTTAATCCGAGTAAATGATGACGGTTCATTAAGTTTTGGGAACTATTTATTACCAGCAAAGGATAAAATCGAAGACTTTATAATTGACGGGGTAAGTTTTAAAGCAAAGACTTTTAATGAAGTAACAAAATTAAAAAGAGAAGGCCAATTAGTCTATGAATCCATACCTGGAACAGCAGTGCACAATTTTTCAATATCGGATGATAAAATTTACTTTGATATAGAGGGATATGCGCCGACTGGAATAACTCTAGAACTCACACCTAGTACGACTTATCAGTTTAAGGTAGATGACGAGGAAGTAGCCCTAGTAAAGACAAGTACAACAGGAAAAGTAACTCTTCATATTGATGCTGTCGAGAATCCACAGGTTGTAGAACTGATTAAAAAATAAATTTCAAAAATTAAAAGGGAGCCTTCAAAGCTCCCTCTTTTTTGCTATATCTATTATATTTATATAGATGTTATCGAGAATCCACAGATCGTAGAATTGATTAAAAAATAAACAGGGAGCCTTCAAAACACCCTCTTTTTTTTACTATATCCATTATCTTCAATAACGATTACTGATGACTATTAGTCCAATTTATCGGTGTTTGACCAGTACTAATTAAAATTTCATTTGCTTTTCTAAAATGACCAGATCCTAAAAATCCTCTATGCGCTGATAATGGACTCGGATGAGATGTTTTTAAAATAGGATGTTTCGTAATCAATGATGATTTCTGTTGCGCAAAACTGCCCCAAAGCATGAATACTACTGGCCGATCTTGCTCGTTAATAAGTTCGATTACTCTATTCGTAAAAATTTCCCAACCTTTATCTTTGTGCGAATTAGCCTGGTTCTCTCTTACTGTTAAGACTGTATTTAGCAATAGAACTCCTTGTTTTGCTAAATATTCAAGATTTCCACTCTTCGGCATGTAGCCGATTTCTTTAAATATATTAATTAGTGATGGTGGCATCCTTTGTCCGTCATTTACCGAAAATGCAAAACCATGTGCCTGATTCCTACCATGATAAGGATCTTGCCCTAATATTACTACCTTTATATCCGGTGTGTGTTTTAAAGCATTAAAAATATCACGACGAGGTGGAAAAATTGTATGGTTAGCATACTCATAATCTAAAAATTTCATCAGTTCTTGAAAATATGGCTTTTCTTTTTCAGGAGTTAGAAGTGGCAATATGTTCATTAATCTTCATCGTCCTCGTCATAATCATAGGCTTCGTCATTGTCATCAAAATAATCAGCACATTCATTACATAACATTTCGCCTACCGGTACATGAGTCCCACAGTGTTCACAAAGCCCCACTGAACGACCTACATCTTCTAATATTTCATACTCATTACAATCGCAACGAGTACCAATATTCATTATTCTTTTAGCAAAGGATCTTCTAGTTTCTAGCGGTAATAGCGCAAAAAAAGTTTGATTGGATAATTCGCATAAAACATTGTTTAGCATATAACTTCCAGTATGATTACTCATAATAAAAAACTCCATTTCAATTTTATTCTCTTAATGATTTTGACACCCCCCACGCCTAAAGGTGGGGGATTCTAAAGTGATTAAAGGACAAATTACAAATTCATTTCTGAGCGTCCAACCTTGAAGTTAAGGGGATGTCATGACCCTTCATACAACAGGACATATAGTCTTGTATGCTGATACACTTTTACCATGTATCCGAGATACTGAGTCTTTAATAAATTGTTTTGACGACTTTTTCGTGTCGTGTTTCACTTTAGAAACATTTTCGGTGTATTGAATATTTTACGCTAGAAATGACTATTTCTAGCAACCGTCTATATTAAGTTGTATCTAGAGTATAACCAAAAAACAAAAGATATAAACATTTTTTGAAAAAATTTAATAGTCTTATATCCCCATAGTTAAAGCTAGGGGCTTTACGGCTTGTCTGGTAAATAAATTATTGCCATGAAGTTAATCTATTATACTTTTGAAGCTAATTTTTGCAAAAAAAGAGAGGTTGTCGCTCGGTAGACTCCAGTGAAGTAGGAACAAGATCTAAGTTGTTGGCCAAGGCTCTCCACCCAGCTAACTGAGAGCTGAGGGGACGATGAACTGAGGGGTACAATACTATGAAATAGACTGAATGGAAATCATGAAACAAAAAAACGAGCTACCCTTTTTGGAGCACTCGTTTTCTGATGTTTGGAGTTGTTAATGCAACAGTTCCCTAGGCCTTTTATTTAGAAAGTTTATCGTTAGCATTCTTTTTATCTGTATGCAGTTGATCCATATTATTAAATTTGACTTGACGTTTTTTCATATATAAATGTATACCTACAGCTAAAGCTATCGTGATTATAGCAACATAAGAAAAAAGATCGCCTGTAATATATTTTTCAACAAATAAAAGAGCAATAATTCTAAGTAAATAGCTTAGTTTTTGACGATTACCCACCAAGTCGTTGATTATGACGTAAGATACTACCCCAAAAACAATACCTTCAGAAATGCTATAAGTAAACGTCATAGCTGCAATAGCTAAGAAAGCAGGTATTCCCTCAGCCGGATCGATCAAATCAATTTTAGTAATAGATCCCATCATGTAAAATCCTACTAATATTAACGCCGGAGCCGTAGCAAAAGAAGGTATGGCTAAGAAAATCGGCGATAAAAACAATGCTAACCCAAATAATATGGCTACGAATATAGATGTTAGTCCGGTTCGTCCGCCTTCAGCTACTCCCGAAGCACTTTCTACATAGGTTGTTGTTGTGCTTGTTCCTAAACATGCTCCCACTGTTGTCGCTACAGCGTCGGCCATTAGCGCTCCTTTTATTCTCGGTAAATTCCCTTCTTCATCCAACATGTTCGCTTTAGATGAAACGCCGATTAATGTCCCGATAGTATCAAATAAATCTACGAATAAAAATGCAAACACAATTGCAAAAAATTCGCCGCTTAGCAACATGCTAAAGTCTAATTTAAATAAAATTGGCTCTATACTTGGTATTCCAAATCCATTCGAAAAGTCTGGTATTAAACTATAAAACGCTGGATTCCCTGCTGTATTCGGTATATATGGTTTATACAATCCGATTAGTTGGCAAAGTATTCCGATTATGTAAGTAGCTAAAATTCCAAGTAGCATAGCACCTTTAATTTTTTTTGTCATTAATACTGAAATAAAAATAATCCCAACAATTGTTAGCAAGATAGTAATTCCTACATTATTAAACCCATATGCTTCTCCCGGAAATAAGGCACGATACTTATCAAAACTAAAAATGCTAACTTTTGTTGCTCCGTCTGCTATGACTAAATTAGAATTTTGAAAACCTATGAAAGCAATGAAAAATCCGATTCCTGCTCCAACAGCATGTTTTAGATTGGTCGGAATAGCTCTAAATATCGATTCTCTTATATTAAATAAGGACATTACCATAAACAATATTCCTTCTACAAACACAGCCGCCAGTGCAACTTCAAAACTAACTCCCATCCCAATTACAACTGTAAATGCAAAGAAAGCATTCAATCCCATGCCAGGCGCTAATGCAAATGGATAATTGGCCATAAACGCCATGCATAAACATCCTATTATCGACGCTAGCGCCGTCGCTGTGAATAACGCTCCAGCGTCCATCCCTGTAGCTGATAAAAGATTCGGATTCACTGCTAATATGTAGGCCATGGTCATGAAAGTCGTAATCCCTGCTATCAATTCGGTCTTTAGATTAGTATTGTTCTCTTTTAAATCAAAGATTTTCATTTTTTACCCTACTTTCTATTCTTTATATAACTCAACATTATATATTATTATTTTAAAAATATCAATACTTTCAAAAAATAAATAAAAAACTACTTCTAAGATTAATAATCTCAAAGAAGTAGTTTCATACAATCAATATTTAATTAAAATAGAAAATTGATAAATCGTGTGATGATTGCTGCCAACTCACCCCTGGTCACAAGACCCGCACCGACACCTTCGATTAACTTGTTAGTTGTAGCCCATGTCATAGCTTCCTTAGAATTTACATTAAATGACGTAAACCAATTCGGCTTATCAACATTTAAATAATCCGGATGTTGCGTTATTAAATTGTAATTATACAAAACTATTGCTAAATTCTCTCTTGTTACTTCTAGTTCAGGTCCAAAGGATGGATCATTATAACCATGAGTCATCCCTAACGTAGCAACCCAATTTGCAACTCTAGAATACCAATCTCCGCCATAAGCAAGCTGAAAAACTTTGATAAAGTCCAAGTTATATATAATGTCGATATTTCTAATCACTTCTGCTAACGTCTTTCTATCGGATGCAATATTTGGCTCAAACATTGTAGCCGAAATGCCGCTCATATAACCCTTGTTTACTGCTGTCAAAATCTCCGAAAAATACATGCTATTGTTTGTTAGATCTAAAAATGGATTGCCTAACTTTATATCCATTCCTAAAATATAATCATTAGATGTACTTCCGGTGAAATGTATTTGTTGATTAACTGCGTCGTACGTAGAATTCATTTTAACTACTTGATTAGTATCAAATACCTGATACATGGATAAAATCTTGGTGTTTTCAGTCGCTGTTGCTTTATACGGTATAATCATTTCGACAGGTACATTACTAAGTTCCTTCGTCCCTGATTTAATTACCATACTAAAGTTTAATTTATTAATATTAACGGCTATTGTTGAATTAATTAAGGCTGTTGTTCCATTTAGTAAATTGTCGGTGTGAAGAAATATATTATTGCTGTCCTGAGCCTTAAATTCAAACTTAAGATCTTCAGAATTAGTCATCGGAAGCATTTTACTTAGGCTAGCATAATTAATTGAGCAACCCCCGACATCTGTAACAATTTCCAAGGATAAATCTGTATTAGCTAAAGCGTTCTTTAATGTATCCGATTTAATACTTAAATAAGCCGTGTCAATATTTTGTTTGGTATCAACATGAATAGTTACGTTAGTTTTTTCTTTTACTGCTAGATCAATCGCTTGGTTTAAACTCGAAGCATTCAGAGCTACATCAATATATGTTTGCCCTTGTGCTGTCGTTTGAACCTTCGGATCAATGTTTATTTCTACTTTGCTATTGGGTTTCACGACAATTGTTTCTGTCTGACTAACAGTAATTATCTTGTCTGAACTGCTTGATGAACTGTTTGATGAATTGCTTGATGAACTACTGGAGGATCCTCCCCACCAAGACCCTGAATAGCCATGGTCATCGTCCTCGTCTTCGTCGTCGTTAGATGTTGGTGGCTTATCATCGTCGTCATCGTCGCCGCCCCCTGTTGGTGGCTTATCATCGTCGTCATCGTCGCCGCCCCCTGTTGGTGGCTTATCGTCGTCATCATCGTCGTCGTCGCCTCCTGTTGGTGGCTTATTATCGTCGTCGTCATCGTCGTCGCTGTCGTCATTTACTAAAATTAACGTTCCTCCATTTTCTATCGCTGGAAGCGTTATTGCTATTTTTCCATTATCTACTTTATATTTTGTGCCACTATATAAGTCGATAGCTCCATCTTTAAAGTCAGTCGTAATCACAGTTTTTTGTGCTTCTCCAAGATTTATGGCCACAATAACTGCTTCATCATCATATTCTCTTTCGAAAATACTATAACCTAAAGCATCGTTTCCGCCTATAATGTTGTGAGTACCTTTAGCAAAAACTTTACTATATTTTTCACGTGCTCCAAATACCTTTTGATAATGTTCTATTAATTCCTTTTGTTCTGTTTCTTTATTCCAATCTATTGTCGGACGATTAGTGTGCACCGGATAATCATTGTCTCCACTATAGGCCATTTCTTCTCCATAGTAAATTACTGGTTGGCCCTTTACTGTAGCCTGCAATGATACGGCGGCTTTTAGCTTATTCACGTCTCCTCCAAGATGATTCTTTAAAAATCCACCTTCATCATGACTGCTTAAGAAATTTCCAACTGTGTTCGTATTATCTAATTGATCATTTTTGGCTACCAAACTATTTTGGGCCGACTCAATTTCTCCATTCGCAAATTTTCCTGCTATATTTTTAAACTCAAAATCTAGTATCGAATCCATCATGCCCGAATCTAAATAGCCAGAATCGTTTGCTAAATGCGCCCCATATACTTCTCCTATAACTTTAAATTCTGGATCCACTTTTGTTAATTCATTCTTTAAATGTATCCATGTAGCATCCTCAACGTGCTTTACCGTATCAATTCTAAAGTAATCTATAGAGTTTCCTTTGGCTGTCTTTCCTAAAGTCTCAACCCATGCAACTTGCCATTTTACTAACTGATCTCGAACCTCTGGGTCTTCTGTTCTAAAATCAGGTAATCCGGCTAACTGGCCCAATACTTCATCAGAACTAAGTTCCTTACGTAGCATTCCTTCAAACCTCGCTCGGTCTTCATCTGTTGGATAATTTGCTGGCGGATTTGGACTTGGATTATCTAGGCCATACCCCGAATGATTTAACACAACATCAACCATAATCTTAATGCCTTTCTCATGGGCCGAATCAATCAATTCATGAAGTTGTTCTATTGTTCCGAAATGTGGATTTAATTCTTCAAAGTTCTCAGCCCAATATCCATGGTAAGCATAATAGCCATTTTGGTAAGGTGTAGTGTCATGTCTCACGTCATAAGCTACATTTTCCACTATCGGACTAATCCATATCGTATTCACTCCCAAAGACTCAAGATAATTCAACTTTTCGGTTATACCAACAAAATCTCCACCATGATATGTTCCCGGGTCTTTAGGATCATAACCTATATTATAAGGATCATCGTTACTTTTATCACCATTATAAAATCTATCTGTTAACATAAAGTAAATTACTGCTTCATCAAATCCAATATCAGTACCTTTATAATCTACTATTTCAATTTCTACTTCAGATGTGTAAGCATTATTAACGTTGTCATAAATTACGATAGGCAAAGTTTTTCTTCCCGGCTCTACATAATCCTTCACGGATATAGACGCTGACAATAAATCTAGAGGTACATTGATTTGGTCGCCGCCTAATTCAGTCGTATCAATTATGACCTTACTTAGTTTTGAAATATCTTCAGGTGTTGCGTCTATCTCTATAGTTACTACGCTATTTTCATTGTAATTGATAGATGATGGATAAGCTAAAGCACTAGATGAAATATCTAATTTTTCATAAACGAATAAAGACTTTCCATCTTTGGATACATAGTTATAAGGATCCAAATATTCTATGGTCTGACCATCTACGGTTATATGGAAACTATATAAATATTCGCCCTCCGCTAAATCGGACATAGTATATTCGAGCCATTCTTGTTCTGGATCATAAGTCATAGGGAATTTTTCGCCGTTGATTTCAATTTCAGCTAATTCGATAGAGTCCATTAATCCTTCCTTAAACAATGCATCATTTCTATAGCGATAGGTTACACTCGGATATTGAGTAGATGTGTCAACGAATAATTCGGATTTTTTTAGAGTATTGAACTCAACTTCACCTTGCTCTATTTGAACTTTTGTAATAGTTTGGTCCTTTGGTATAAAGATAGATCTATCGCCGTCCGTATCTTTTTCTTCCCAGTCACCCTTTCTTATAATAAATCCGATACTTTCAGTTGTTGGACCTATTTCTATGAAGGCTAATTTTTTGCCGTCTAAATCCGCAGTAAAGTCTATCTGATCATTTTTTACGCCTGTGTTCCAAACCCATAAATTCCAGCCATCATAATCTCCTGCTGGTCGATAATATTCAAATACAATAAATCGCTTTTCATACTTTTTCACTTCTAAGTCTAACGTTGCTGAAATATTTCCTACATCGGCTGTTATTGTGAAGCTTCCTTCTGCTAGGCCAGTTATGGTGCCGTCAATTCCAATTGTTGCTACGTCTGTATTATTACTGGACCAAGTTATTTGTTGAGCGGTCATTACTTGGTCGAACTGATCTTTTATTTCTGCAGATACAGGTAAAGTAAATCCGGCGTAAACAAATGGTTCTTCAGATTTAATAGTAATGCTTTTTGGATTCAATTTGTCTACAACTTCAATTTCAACTTGAGCCGAAATGCCTTGCAATCCTTTGGCTGTTGGAACTTTAGCTGTAAATGTTAATGTAGTCTTGCCAACCTGGTTAGCAGTAATTTTTTGCCCTGAAATGCTTACTAGATCTGGATCAGAAGATTCTATATTGGCCGCCATAGGTATTTGTACACCATGCTGATCTTTTATTATTACGTCGAAAACATGACTATCTCCAATACCTAGGCCTACAAAATCTTCTGAGATTTCTAAAATAGATGGAACTTTGTCGTAAATCCTTTCGTCTTCATATAGAACCATCATGGACAAAGGTGCCACAGTAACAGAGCTAGAATTTGTTAAGCTTTTTATCACTTCTGTTCCGGCCGTTGTTTCGTTGACTACAATATTCCAATTAGCTGCATGCGGAAGCTCCACAGTCATTTCAGAATCGTTGCCGTTGTAAATTACAGAAATATTTTTATAACTATCTCCGTTTGCATATTCGCCAAGATTAAATCCTACAACATTTTCGTCAGATTTAAATACTGTGAAATGTTTATTGACTTCTTCAGCCGTCTCCATGCTAAAAGCAGGATGAGTATTTCTTAGTTCAATTAGGCCAGCATAATAATCCGTTACTTCGCTAAACTGATCTTTTAAATCCCAACGAATCATATTGATAGCATCCGGACTTTTGTAACTATTATGATCGCCGTATTTACTTCTTAAAAACTCTTCACCGGCATGAATAAATGGTATTCCTTGAGATGTTAAAGCAATTCCGTTGGCCAAAATACTTCTCTTTACTGTTTCATTGGCGAATACGTCGTTTTCATCTACAAATTTATGCGGATCCGCTGCGTTAACCATGTCCTCGACACTGCCACCGTCTACTAAAGATCCATCCTTCATTTCTCCGAATCCTAATTCAGATTCTAACTCCTGTGTCGCAATAACTTTATCCCACAAATTTAAATTATCATGTGCTGTCACGTAGGAAATAATTTCTGTCGGCTTAGATGCGATCGTATTTATTGCACCTTTTGCTCCTTCAATTATATCTCCTTCTTTTCCTAATTCTCCAGTTGCAAATCCTTTTCCAACAGAATCGCTATCACCTTTGATAGCTCCTCTAATATTATCGTTGAAAACTTTAAAGTCTTCGCCTCTTTGCATCCCTTTTAAAGTTTGCTGATCTCCTGGTAATATGCTGCCACCCGCTTGCCATGGCTCACCATAAATTAGCATATCTGGATCTACTTCTGATCGTAATTTATCGGTTAACTCGCTCATTGTTTGTATATCGATTAAGCCCATTAAGTCGAATCTAAAACCATCTAAGTGATACTCTTCGGCCCAGTACATTACAGAATCAGTAATGTATTTTCGCACCATTGGTCTCTCAGACGCTACTTCATTTCCACATCCAGCGCCGTTTGAATAAGTTCCGTCATCAAATGTACGATAATAATAATTTGGTACGACTTTGTCGAATGGACCATCTACTACACTAAATGTGTGATTGTAAACTACGTCCATGACGACTCTTATTCCGGCTTCATGTAGCGCATTAACCATGTTCTTATATTCTTCAACTCTAGCATAGGGATTTGTTGGGTCGCTAGAATAACTTCCTTCTGGTACATTGTAATTTTGTGGATCATATCCCCAGTTAAATTGAGCTTCGGTAGACATTTCATTTACACTTCCGTAATCATAACTAGGTAGCAAATGAACATGTGTAACACCTAACTCTTTTAAGTGATCTATTCCAATACTATTTCCATTGGCTGTAGTTAACCCAACTTCGGTAAAAGCGTTGAAATCACCCGGATTGGCGAAATTAGCTGAAGGATCTATAGAAAAG
>MDSO01000010.1_pt1 | contig 41976 bp, 34 predicted proteins | sample 1005691 | NCBI WGS metagenome assembly MDSO01 (sample SAMN05526595, study PRJNA338239) | gut metagenome | isolation source: stomach gut content | host: Acanthurus sohal | place: Saudi Arabia: Red Sea | collected 2011-04 | reverse complement strand
GCTTTTCTATATTAACTCAACTAACTTTTAGGAGGTTACGGAACAAAATCAACTAAGACCTCCTTTTTTTAGGAGGCTTTTCTATTCAACTCAATTAAACTTTAGGAGGTTACTTTTATGTTAGCAAATTTTATACTTAGCCTAAATACTGTTATGCCCTTATTCATTCTTATAGCAATCGGTTATATATTACAAAGGATGCATAAACTGGATGAAAAATTTGTGAAGCAATCCAATTACATAGTTTTTAAATTAAGTTTGCCAGTAACACTTTTTAACACCATTTACAATATCAATACCCAAGAATTATTTAATCCATGGCTAATCTCGTACGCTGTTATTTCGATGATAGTTGTTGCTACTTCACTTTTTATATTTGTTCCGAAATTTATTCATGAACCTAAAACTGCGGCTTCATTCGCCCAAAGTAGTTTTAGAGGCAATTTTGTCCTATTAGGCAGTGTATTAGCTATTCAACTTTTCGGACCAGAAGGTTCTCTACCTACCATTTCATTAATTCCTATTGTTATCCCTGTCATTATGATTCTAAGTATAATTGTTTTACGTGTTTTGAGCCAAAATCCGGAGTTAGAACCGATAAATATTAAGCAGATTATATTTGAGATTATAAGCAATCCAATTATATTGGGAATTTTTATCGCTATAATTTTCAAAACAATTAATATTAAAATTCCCCTTATGCTTTCTATCAGCATGGATTATTTGGGTAGTTTATCTACGCCATTAGCATTGATTGCGTTAGGAGTTCAGTTACAATTTACTCATATAGCTAAATTTAAATTAGTTGCTATATGCTCCATGATAAAATTAATAGCAATTCCTTTAATTGTGCTAATTCCTGCTTACTATCTTGGATTCAGAAACTACGAAATGGGCGCATTATTTATTCTCTTTAGCGCACCAGCCGGCATCTCGAATTACGCTTTAGCCTATAACATGAAATGCGATTATGAATTTACTGGCCAAATGGTTATAATTTCCACTATGTTGTCTTTGTTCACCATGATTATCGCAATTATGATATTTAAAAACCTCGAAATTTTTTAAAATTTAAAATTCTCTCCCTATAATTGGAAATATATTTTAAAAATATGCATATAAGTAGCGATTTATTGAAATAATATAGAATACTTTCAAAAATAGGGAGTAAATTTAAAATTTAATATGGCACTACCTATCCTTTAAAATTATCAGCTTTTAACTGTTAGGCATAAAGAAATTTAGTGGAGGTTTATTGTTTATGGAAATAATAATTAGTTTTTTAATGGATTTACAAGATTGGATGTTTATTACATGTATTGGCCTATTGTTTGTTGTTGCTCAAATATTGATAATCCGGCGCTATAGAAATAGCGCATTAATGCTCGGTAATTTAGCTAGCTATATAGGTATTATCGGAACTTTTGTAGGAGTATTTCAGGGTTTACAATATTTTAATCCAATGACTGAAAATATCGCTAAGAGTTTACCCGGATTATTATCAGGTATGAAAACAGCCTTTTTAACTTCTATAGTTGGTATGATAGCTAATTTAATCATTAAATTAATTTGCGGATTTATAAATGGTAGAAATGAGTTAAAAGCCACCATTAATCATGAAGAAGATAATTATAAATTGATGGATTTATTTGAAAAAATGGAAAGGCATTTGGATAGACAACTAGACTTCTCTAGTGCAAATCTAAAAAATACAAACCACATGCAAGAATTAATGGAGGAGTTGCTTAAAGAACATCAAAATATAAAAGATAATATCGACCAAATATCATTAAAACCTATAACTAAAGCTATTCATGATGTAGGTGTAAATACTACTACGGCTATATCCCTTGTATTTGACGACTTTATAAAAAAACTAATGATGGACATTAACTCACATTATGACTTTGTCCAGAATGAATTAACAATATTAAATAGTAGGGTGGATCAGGTTACTGCTCATTATCCTAATGAGGCGATATCCGAATCAGTTGCGACTTTAAATGATACATTGCAAGGGTTTGTTCAAAACATATCTCAAATCAATTTAGAGTATAACCATCCACCCCAAATTTATATAGACGATGAAAAATTAAAGTTACTCAATGATGTATTAGAAAAATTAGACTTTTCTTTTGAAAATATAAAAGGCTTAGATGAAATGCTAGTTCGTAATAGTGATTTAATCAAAGATCTTAGCTCTAATATAACTCAAGAACTAAATAAATTATCCAATTTTGACACTAATATTGACACAACTGTTAGCGCTTTGGAAAACTTATCAATACAAGCTAAAATTTCATTAGAAAAATTTCAAGTTTATTTAGTAGAAACAACTCACAATGTCAATCAAACCGTTTCAAATCAATCTGAATTATTGGTTTCGAACTTTTCAAATGTATTATCATCTACCAATACTTTGTCTAAAGATCTAGAAAATCAATTTTCAGATCTAGCAGAAAATAACATAAACATTATCTCAAAATCATTAGAACATATAAAAATTCATACTCTAGATATTACTTCTGAATTAGTTAGGGAAGGTATCCTAACTACCCAAACTCTTAAAGAAGCACTAGTTGAACATCAAAAACATATGGTTAATGAATTAGGTGAGGCAGTGGACGACTGGAGTGAAGAAATTTTCGAAACATTTAGTCTTCAAACAAAGCAATTAAATACGCATAACTCTAATGTAAAGCGAGTTATAGAATCTTCTAATTTAGTATTTTCTAATGTTTTAGGTCGAATGGATATGGAACTAAAAAATTCTGTAGAAAATCTTATGATTAATCTCAATACTAGTATAAAAAATATGATTATACCAACTATCAATAAATATAACAAAAATAAAAATTATACTGATCCTTTTAATTATCCAAGTTCAGACGAACTAACTAATTATTCTATAATGACTGAAGAGCAAACAGATTATAGGTTAGATCAAAAAAGTAAAAGTGAAAATAATTAATTAGGAGGAGATTATGAATATTTTAAATTCAACTAAAAATACAATAAATGATCCTACATCTATCGACTCAGCTATTTACGATTTAATGGCTGGTCTAATGATAGTTTTTGTTTTAATTTCGATAGGGTTTATGGTACAAGTTCAAGAAGAAACACAAAAAGTACAAGAAATAAATAATCAATACCAAGAGCAATCCGAACTAATCAATTCATACGATATAGTAAAATCGGATATAAACGACGATCTAATCAATGCTTTTGGTGATGATTTAGATTTATTAAATATGGAAATCACGCCGGAAAATACTATAAGATTCAATTCACCAGAAGTATTATTTAGTAATGGTCAATCCGAAATAAGTGATGATTTTAAATTTATTTTGGACAAGTTTTTTCCTATATATCTAGATTTAATTTACAGCAATTATAAGGATTCTATAAAAGAGATAAGAATAGAAGGTCATACATCTACAGAATGGTCACAGGATGTTAGCCCCAATGTAGCATACTTTAATAATATGCGCTTATCTCAAGATCGGACTAGATCAGTTCTTGAATATGTAATGAATTTACCATCCTCTGAGCCTTATAGAGATTGGTTAGTTGCAAACATGACAGCTAACGGACTTTCATCTAGTCATCCTATCATAAATCCGCTTACAGGAAAAGAAGACAGCGCCAGATCTCGTCGTGTTGAATTTAAAATTGTCACTCTTATGTAAAAATTTAATTAAGTGGAGGGGTAACCCTCCATTTTTTATAATATACTTTTAACATATATATCAAATATCATATTCAAATCCACTTCTTCTGGATGATTAGCCAATTTAAGTTTATTCGCAAAAGTTATCTCTACATATTTTTGCAACTGTTCTTTAGAACATTTCACTTTATATTCTTCTAACAATGGCTCTATTATATCACCTAGTTGATCAATACTAGATACGCCTAAATATTTTAATATTTGTTTTACTCGTTCTTGATTTTCTGGTTTTTTAAAAGACTTTAAATAAGCACGGTATAATATAGCGTTGGAAGCGCCATGTGGCATATTTTCATAATACGTTAAGCTATATCCGCATGTATGGGGCAAAGATGTTCCGGTTTGAGCTATTGCTATTCCGCCATAAGTGGATGCTAACAATAATTTTTCACGTACGTCTTTACATATATCAGCATTTGTTAATGCTTCTAGACATTTAGATAATAGTTCTAGCCCCGTTTTAACGTACATCTCACTAATAATATTGGATTTGGTATTTAAATAACTTTCTACTAAGTGGCTTAACGCATCTAAGGCCGTATACCTAGTAATTCCAAGAGGCATGTCCATCATATATTTTACATCTAAAAATGCTATTTCCGGAAAGACTTTATGTCCATAATTAATTTTAGTACCTCGTTTATGATCCGTAAAAATAGCATACTGAGTTACTTCGCTTCCTGTGCCCGCTGTTGTTGGAATCGCTATCACTGGTATAGCATCTAATTTTGGGCCACCTATTAAATGCTGAGCATCTATTTCTGGATGCTTTATCATAATTGCAATCCCTTTTGCTGCATCCAATGGCGATCCTCCACCAATTCCTATTACAAAATCTATATCTATAGCCATCTTTTTGGCCTTTTCTAATGTTTCCAAAGAGGGATTTTCTTCTACTTCATCGAATAATTCATGTTTTATCCCTTCTTTATCTAACGCACTTGTTATATCCTTATAGGCCCCATTTTTTTTTGCCGAAGATTTTCCTGTTACAATTAAAGCCTTATTACCTTTTTTTAGCAAAGTGCTGTTTTTATTTATACATTCGTCTCCTGAAATGATTGTCGTTGGCATTTCAAATATAAATTCCATTCTATGGTTTTCCTCCAATACTTGTAGTTGGCATTTCAAATATAAATTTCATTTTATGGATTTCCTCTAATAATTGTAGTTGACCTTTCAAATATAAATTTTATTTTATGGGTTTCCTACAATAATTTATATAATAATATGCCAATTATAAATCAAACTTATCTAATTATTCTAGCCTATTTAAAAATTTTTTTCAAAAAGTACTTGACAGTTTTGCAATTATAGGATAAGCTTTACAGACAAATGCATCTGTAGCTCAGAGGATAGAGCGTCGGTTTCCTAAACCGTGCGTCGGATGTTCGAATCATCTCAGGTGCATTATTTTATTCTTCGGATTCTTTTATTACGTCCAAAATTTTATTCATATCCGTTACATATGCTAACCCATTAAACCTCGGCCCATTTTCAAAAGAAAAAATACTTCTCGCTGCTACCCCATCATCTCCTAATAACCTACTATAAGGATTGATTTTTATTGTCGTTTTTTTAGACTGCTTTTCATATTTCGCATAATGGTGTAACATTAAAGCAGTTACTAAACTATCCTTTAATGCTCCATTCTCTACTAATCCCTTCAAAATTATATTGTTAATATCTTCATTTTTATAAATATTAGTAATGGTTGAGTATGACATTACTTTTCTATATATTTTCCCTTTTTCAGATCGGCCTCCTACTATTTGCCCCGAATATATATTAAAAACTCCAGATAATTTTTTATTTTCGTTTTTGATGTGTTGATCTATTTCTTGTGTATCCTTCATATGAAGAGCTGTTTCCAAAAAACCACTGCTATGATCAATAACTCTAAACTGTTCAAAATAAAGTGGATACATTCTTAAGTCGCTGTGAAGTTTAAAAACCTTCTCTAAAACATCTTCGTTCATAAAAAACATATTTTCAACTTTTTTTGTTAAGTTAACTTTACTTGTAAATGGTTTCTGTGCTATATAAATAATATCTTTATATCCTAAATCATACAGTTCATCAATAGTTTTTGTTACAATATCAGGTTTATAAAATACGTCTGTTCCGTCATAATAATCTTGAAAAGTTTTAAAAGTATCGTAAATTATACAATTATCGCTTATTTTTGTTAATAATACTACTTCTCCTAAAAGTACTTTGGTTCCACGTTCTCTATCCGCAAAGCTACTATCTGTTTGTCTACTAGTTACTATAATAATAGCTGTCTGATCCAATATACTTGTAGTATCAAATATAAAATTCTTTGGAACATTAGCATACATAGATGACAAAGCGTTGTTATAAACAAAGTCTCCACTATTATCAATATTAAAACCTTGTGAGGCTGCGTGATATTCGTTATTTAATCCATGCTCAAATATTTTTACTACATTTCTTACATGACTCCCTACTTCTTCTGGAAAAATATTACGATGTATTCTCATTAAATTGATGTATATGAGCTTGTTCCGTTCTGTCTTAGGTAAGCATTTACATAATATTGTATTCAATAAGGTTAAATAAGATATTTGGTAAATTCGATCATTTACCATTTTAGGATTAATTGTATAAGGAATTTTAATATTAAAATAACCTTGTAAATTTTTTTCAATTATCGTTAAACTATTTCTATCTTCATAATTTGTTTGGCTAGGATAAAAAATTATCGGTAATATATTTAAGCTTAGCTTATTATAATCGATTGTTAGTTGATCAATATCCGAAGTTTCATACATAGCTTTACTTTTGATATTAATTTTAATTGGTAATTTTAATAATATCTGTGCTACATTTTCATTTATGGTTAATTGATCTAAATTTTTTTCATGTATAACACTTATATTTTGCAAATACTCTGTAAAATGCTTTACTGGTCGTAAAAAACTATGTGAATCTAGATTTGGAGCCAGAACATTTTTAAATAAAAATAATTCTCGATCAAAATCTTTGTCTTGAATCGCCATATCTGTTAATCTATATCGAACTACACTTAAAAATATATTTTCAATTGACTGAATATTTCTATCACCGGATCCAGTGCCATTAGCATTAAAATAATGGTCAAAGACTTTTATTATTTGATCAAATCTCTTTAATTCCAGTAATCTTTTAAGTCCTAAATCGTCATCTCTTTCCCAAGTTAAAACCGGGTCATAATTGGGATTTTCTAATTCAAATAGTAAAAATGAAAATAAAAATATCTTTCTAATTGCTTTGTCAAATTTCGACTCACGTAAATCTTCTTCTAAACTATCCAAATGATATCTGTAAGATGCCTTTTGATCTTCGGCTTGTACATTACCATTAAGTTTCATACTCAAGACTCTTTTAAAAGTTTGCGTTTTGTCTGTTTTGTCTTTTGATAAAATACCATCAACTTTTCCGATAAAAGGCATCATATCAAAAATATTACTTTGGGAAAATATATTGCTTATATTTTTTTCAAATGTTCCGATAACAATTGTTTTATCTTGTTCTCTTTTAAACGAAAGTTTAGCTAAATATTGTTCTACAAGACTAAATCTGGTTATATAACATTTAGTTAAAATATAGTCTCTAGAGTTTTTATTTTTATAGTTTAATAACAAATAATACATATACATAATAGAAATAGATCTACTAATACAGGCTAAAGACTTATTTTCTAACATATCTATTAGCCCTTCTAATCCACCCTGTAAGTTTAAAGCTTTGGTTATTTGAATATCTTGATCATCTTCATCTAGTTCTTCCTTAATAAGCTCGATTACACTATCTACTAAAAATTTAGCGTCATTTTCTGTATTAATCTCAATTTCTACATAATCCATTCTTAAGCGTTCCATTTGGTTAGGTTGATTTGGGTTAAAAGAAATACGCCTTTTATTAACAGTATGACTATTAAAGTTATAATCCATGCCGAAATTTATTTTTTCGTTAGGTCTTGACTTTAAAGAATAAATGTCAGTCAGCAAATTCGAGTCTATTTCTGGACAATTAAGTTTTTCGCTTATCATTTTTATATACTCTGCAAAAGTAGCATAATCTTTATGTTCTAACGTCGCAAAATCGGGTGCTTTATACATATCAATCTCCAAAGTGTTAAGAGCAGAAGATCGTTTAAAGTGATTAGCAATACTTTCACAAATATCGGAAAGATTAGATATTTTTAAATTTGTGCTTGTTTGTTTAATTTGGAGCTTATCTATGGCTGAGTTTAAAAGTTTAGTTAAAACAGGTATGTAGTTTACCTTGGATAAGAAATCCATATTATCTCGTAATATATTCATAGTTCAGTTTAATCCTCTTTTAGTTTTTCAGTATTAATTATACAACGAGGATATAGATTGTTATATCCTCGTTTAAAATTTTAATTGTGTAAAATTCTTTAGATATTGGTGTTACGCCTCTGTCAGCGATGTCGAAGCGTAATCAAATACATTATTGACACAAAATTAGAATTTTAATCATTTCTCGAAAAATTTTTTTTATTGCTTCTGCTGAAAGCTTTCTGGTTCATCCATTAGGTAGCATTAAGATATCATAATTTTATGCTATTTTATCTTCTAAGGATTTTCTCCATTGACTTTCCTTTAGCAAGTTCATCAACAAGTTTATCTAAATATCGCATTTCTTTTTACAACAAATTTCACTTCTTTATTGCTTCTGTATAAATATTTCCGGCCCTTTTCTTTATTCCAACAATTTAGTATTTTATAACATTTTTCATTTTAATATGTTATAATGGACAAGCAAAGTACGAATTATAAATTATATAGGCATACGTATAAAATGAAAAATTCTATCGCCTACGAAAAATCACGTTATAAATTTAGACGTAAATAAAAATTATAAAATGAAAAATGCTACTACATACGAAAAATCACGTTATAAACTTAAACGTACGAAAAGTAATAAAGTTATAATATAAAAAATCCAATTTGACTCAACCTATTTTATCTCTATAGAATGAATCATCAGTTTTTAAGAATTTGGATATAATTTCAAAACAAATTTCATTTTTTTATTGGAACTAGATTAGACCTTGATATTTTGTTGTCTTTTAATTAAAATATTTTATGCAACTAGAAGTGTTTTTTAGTCTGAAATAAAAATACAATTGAGGAAAGAAGTTGATAAATTGTTAAAAAAAACGCTTAAAAAAGTCAAAGAGGTTTGTCCATTAATTCACAACATTACAAACTATGTAACAGTTAATGATTGCGCAAATATTTTACTAGCTTGCGGTGCCTCACCTATCATGGCTGATGACATAGCAGAAGTGGAAGAAATTACTAGCATTTGCGGAGGTTTAACTATTAACATTGGAACATTAAATGAAAGAACTATAGAGTCCATGATATTAGCTGGCCGAAAAAGCAATTTACTAAATCATTCTGTAGTCTTAGATCCGGTTGGAGTAGGAGCATCTAAATTTCGAACAAACACGGTAGAAAAATTATTGAAAGAAATTCAATTTACAGCAATCCATGGAAATGTTTCTGAATTAAAGGCTTTAGCCATTGGATCTTCTAGTACCACCGGCGTGGATGCAAATATTAATGATAAAATCACCCAATCCAACATTCAAGAAGTAGTACAACTGGCAAAAAATTTTTCTAAAGAATCCCAAGCTATCATTATTGTTACAGGAGCAATCGACATTGTATGCGATGCTAATCAAGCATATATTATTAAAAACGGTCATCCAATGATGAGTAAAGTTTCCGGAACAGGTTGCATGTTATCAACCATGATCACAGCCTATTTAACAGCAAATCCAGATGACAAACTTTTAGCAAGCGCAACCGCTGTTATCTTAATGGGATTGGCTGGCGAATTAGCCTTTAATAGATTATCAGAATATGAAGGAAACCTGACTTATAGGGATTTAATAATAGATGAAATCTACAATATGGATGGTAATATTTTAGAGCAAAAAGCTAAATATAAAATATGCTAAGAATATAAAATAAATCTGACTTCCTAGAGACTTAATAATAGATTACATTTACAATATGGATGGTAATATTTTGGAGCAAAGAGCTAAATATGAAATATGCTAAGAATATAAAATAAATCTGATTTCCTAGAGATTTAATAATAGATGAAATTTACAATATGGATGATAATATTTTGGAGCAAAAAGCTAAATATGAACTATGCTAAAAATATAAAATGAATCTGACTTCCTAGAGACTCCATAATAGATGACATTTATAATATGAATGGTACTATTTTGGAGTAAAGAGCTAAATATGAAATGTGCTAATAATATAAAAATAATAGATGAAATTTAAAATATAAATGGTACTGTTTTGAAGAAAGGAGCTAAATATGAAATGTGCTAATAAAATGATGAGATTATACGCCGTTACCGATAGAGCTTGGGCATCATCCGAAAATCCCTTAATTAGACAAGTAGAACAAGCGTTAGAAGGCGGGATCACATGTTTACAGCTACGAGAAAAAAATTATTCTAATCTTGACAAAAAGGATATCATTATCATACAAGATTTATGTTCCAAATATAATGTACCATTTATAATAAACGACAGTTTATCCATTATGCTAGAATACCAAGCAGCCGGTATCCACATTGGACAAAACGATTTACCCGCATCAGAAGTTCGTAGCATAATAGGCTCTAACAAAATTTTAGGAGTAACTGTTCATTCCGTAGACCAGGCCAAAAAAGCCGAAGAAGATGGTGCCGACTATCTTGGGGTTGGCGCAATCTTTTCGACTACTACAAAATCAGACGTTAATTTAATTCCAGAAGAAGTCATCCAGCAAATAACTTCTATCGTAAACATTCCGGTCGTCGCTATAGGTGGTATCACTCTCGAAAATATTTATAAATTGAAACCTCTAAATATAGATGGTGTCGCCATTGTCTCAGCTATATTTTCAAGCAACAACATTAAAAATACATGCCAAAAATTATTGAAAAAATCCGAAAAAATTGCCAGAAAACCAACGGTACTAACCATAGCTGGATCGGATTGCAGTGGTGGGGCTGGTATTCAGGCCGACCTTAAAACATTCGCAGCAAATAAGGTTTACGGAATGAGTATTATTACCGCCTTAACAGCGCAAAACACAACTGGCGTTTACGGAATATTTGATATAACACCCGAGTTTATAGGCCAACAATTCGATAGCGTTTTTACAGATATTTACCCCAATGCTATAAAAATCGGCATGGTCTCAAACGTTGAAACTATAAATATGATAGTCTCTAAAATTAATCAATATAAACCCAAAAATTTAGTCATAGACCCTGTTATGGTTTCCACTAGTGGCCATAAATTATTATCCGATGGAGCTGAAACAGAATTAATAGAAAAACTTTTACCATGTGCTACTGTGATAACACCAAATATTCCAGAAAGTGAAATATTGTGGAATAAATCTATCAATACAAAAGACGACATGATGGAGGCTGCCGAATATATCGCCAACAAAATCGGTACAGCTGTCCTAGTTAAAGGCGGTCACCTAATAAATGATGCCATGGATTTCCTTTTTTCAAACGGCATCGGTACTTGGTACACATCCGAAAAAATAAATACTGAAAATACTCATGGTACCGGATGTACTCTCTCATCAGCCATCGCTGCTAACCTAGCTAAAGGTTATAGCTTAGAAAAAAGTATAACTCGTGCTAAATTATACTTGGTCGGCGCTTTAAAAGCTGATTTAAATCTTGGCCGAGGTAGTGGCCCTCTCGATCATGTTTATAATGTTAACGAAATTAAATAATGTATGAGGCTATCGCTCCGTAGATTCCATCACAGTAGAAATAATATCTAAGTTGTTGACCTGATCCCCGCCGTGGCTCTCCGCCCAGCCTCTCCTTCTAGGAGAGGTATCAGATTTAGCTGACTGAGGGGTTCTTATGGAGTTGTCGCCCCGTAATTATCTTTTGTCGCAGCCTATATTCAATTTGTCATAATGATCGAGACTAATAAATTGTGTTCAATTCATAATACATATGGTGGAATCAATTGCCTGGTATGCGATTTCTAAATTCGCAGTATAATATAAGTTATAATCCAATTAAGGAGGATTCTCTTATGGAACTGAAAATATTTGAATATACAACTAAAGCTTTAGAAAAGTTAGACGATTTGAAAATTGATTTAGAAATTGCTAGCAAAGAACTTGAACATTACTTTGCAAACATTGTAAAAAATGAATGCACAGGTTATATAAATATCAGCTCCCGAGTTAAGTCTAGTGACAGTTTAAAGGAAAAAATCTTACGACATGATTTTTACAATAAATATAGAACTATAGCTATTCTTTACGAAAATTTAGCAGATTTGATTGGTATTAGACTTGAATGTCGCTTTATCGAAGACGAGAAAGAAATTTACAGATTATTAAAACGCTTTTTTATAAATGAACATGAAAGTTCTAACGGATATTTTTACAAACCCGGTCACAATGGCATTATTTTAGAATTAAAAAGTGTTCAGCCAAAAGATCAAAAAAACGGTTTAAAAATGTATAGAATAGATGGTAAATATTTATACAACGACCAAATCATTAATTTTGAAGTTCAAATTAAATCACTTGTTAATATTTTTTGGAGCGAGATTGAACATAACGTTATTTATAAAAACTATAACTATATGATAGCAGACAAATTCTACAAGGATATTTTATATTCTATTAAAAACAGTCTTACAACTATTGATGGACAACTGTTACTAATATCTAATCATTTTAATCAGGGTAAGACTTTTAATCAAGATACTCGCCAAAACCAGTTAGAGCAGCTACTTTCCAAATCCATCTATGATTTATTTGCTGAACGCATGAAAAATGATATTGGATTGATTGTTGACTTTAGAAAATCCTGTGATACACTTGTAAAATATGTTTTACGAGACATCAACATGAAAGCAGAAGAAACTTATAGGAATATATTGATGCAAGTCCTAAATCGACTAAGTGTAATAGATAATAACGAAATAACATTTAATACAGAAATTCTTTTTGAGAGAAAAATAAATTTTCAGAAAGATAAATTCAAAATGCTCATCGGATCTCATATACAGAAAGTTCTTAATGAAGAATTTCAGTGGAATCTTTTTTTCCGAATTTTATTTTATATAGAGCCTAGTGATAATGCGGGAGATTTCGAAAATTTCATTGAATATTATAAAATGAGATTATATGATGAACTTTTTGTCCATTTTGATGCTCATTACATCGTAGAGGAATTACTTATTTCGTTTGCGCATACATTTATTCAGATTAACTCTATCCGGTTACTATATGATGACACTATTGAAAAGATTAAAAATATTCTATGGAAAACTATTTCGGAAATCCAGGCTCAAAAAATAGATTCTCGCCAGCAATGGGATGGACAAAAATCCATTTTACTCAAACTTTTATCCTACAGAATATTGGATCTTTTTAATGTAGATATTCCGGCAGCCGACATTCTTAAATTTATGTATGAGTTAGAAACTATAAAAATGAATTTACCGAAAAGTCTAATCAAATATATCTAAAAAAAATAGAGGGATAACATTTTATCTCTCTAATCGTTTTTTATTTAAGACTGCTCATCTATTAATTGTTTCTTTTGGTTTTTTCCTAGTATGATTGGGTATAGTATGCATTTTGTTATTATAATAAAATAAGATGCCCATAATCATGAACACAGCTAAGACAAATCTTATATCGCTGAGCATCACGCCCATGGCGGACAAACCGAAGATCCCACTAACACCATATAGAGTAACAACAGCTTGCTTTTGGCTATATCCTTTATCCATTAATCTATGATGTAGATGCCCTCTGTCTGGTGACATTATCGGACGACCACTAAGTATTCTCCTTATGATAGCAAATGACGTATCAAATATTGGTAATCCGAGAACCAATATAGCTACGCATACAGTACCTATGGTGTAACTTTTTAATAATCCTAATATAGAAATAAGAGATAACATGTAGCCTAAAAAAGTTGATCCTGTATCGCCCATAAATATTGATGCTGGACTGAAGTTATATGGTAAAAACCCTAAGCATGATGCTGACAATATCACAGTTAAAATTACGGCCGTTGGGTGTCCACTATGAATTGATAAGATCATCAAGCACATCGATGCTATCGACGACACTCCGGCTGCCAGGCCATCCAACCCATCTATTAAATTTACAGCATTGGTAATTCCTACGATCCAGAATATTGTAACAGGTATCGACAGCCATTCTAAATTTAATAAATCATTAAAAGGTACTGATACAAATTGTATTCTTATCCCAAAATAAACGGCTACCGTTGCTGCTAATATTTGTACTAATAATTTTATACTAGATTTTATCTCGTATATATCATCCAAAATTCCTAATATAGAAATAATCAAACCACCTATTAATATTCCTATTGTATGTTTATCTTCTAAAAAATTCATATCTGGATCTAGCAAAATAAAAATTAATGTTATTGTAAACCCTAATACTATTGCTATACCACCTAATCGTGGAATCGGTACTTTATGCGTATCTCTATTTCTTGGATATGCTACAGCACCAAACTTTATGGCTATCTTTTTTGCTATAGGTGTGCATATTAATGAAATACTAAAAGCCATAATAAATGCGGCTATATATAAGCCTATTTTATCCATTCTTGTCCATCTCCTTATTATTTAAATACTTATCAGTTATCTTTATTTAATATGCTCTCTATGGTTAAATATATGTTATTGTTTCATATAAATATTAATTTTTGATAATAATTGGCCAAATTGTCTGAATAATCTCTTTAAACAAATATATATAATTTCAGTTGTCTTTAATTAATATGCTCTCTATTTTTAAAAATATGCTAGATTTTAGTGCTCGGCTACTTCCAAATTGTTCCACGCAGATGTTAGCTTTCTCCAAATTGTTCTACACAAATATTAGTTTTCTCTAAATTATTTTACGCAAATATTAGCTGACTATAAATTGTTTTACGCCAATATTAGCTGACTATAAATTGTTTTACGCAATATTAGATTTCTACAAGTTGTTCTACACAGATGTTAGCTGGCTACAAATTGTTCTACACAGATGTTAGCTAGCTACAAATTATTCTACACAAATGTTAGCTGTCTACAAATTGTTCTACACAAATATTAGCTTTCTCCAAATTGTTCTACACAGATGTTAGCTGTCTACAAATTGTTCTACACAGATGTTAGCTGGCTATAAATTATTCTACACAAATATTAGCTGGCTACAAATTATTCTACACAGATGTTAACTGGCTACAAATTGTTCTACACAAATATTAGCTTTCTCCAAATTGTTCTACACATATGCTAGCTTCTTCTAGTAATTCTAAAGCTAAACTATCCGGATAATCTCCTTGATATATAATCTTGGTTATACCCGAATTTATCAGTACTTTTACGCACATACTACATGGTTGTGTAGTTACATATAGGGTTGAATCACGTACAGATATCCCATTTTTAGCGGCCTGAGTTATAGCGTTCTGCTCAGCATGCAATGCTCGGCATAATTCATGTCTTTCTCCTGAAGGAATATTTAATGCTAATCTTAAACATCCTATATCTATGCAATGTCTGCAATTAGTTGGTGCTCCATTATATCCTGTTGATAATATTTGTTTGTCTTTTACTAAAACGGCTCCTACTCGCCGTCTTAAGCACGTTGATCTAGTTTTCACTAAATTGGCAATATCCATAAAATATTGATTCCATGACGGTCTCATAAAATCTCCTTACTTTTTTTAGTAAAAAGCAGTAGTAAAAATATCTTACCACTGCTCTTGTAATTATTTTTTCGACTTTAACTTTAATTTGCTTTAAACTACTTGTTTTAATTACTCACTTACTTAAAGTTATTTAGTTCCAAATAAACGGTCACCTGCATCGCCTAGGCCCGGTACTATATATCCATGATCATTTAACTTCTCATCTATAGCACATACATATATATTTATGTCCGGATGAGCTTTCTGTAGCTTTTCTATTCCTTCCGGCGCAGCCAAAATACACATAAAATTAATTTTCTTACAGCCTTTGTCTTTTAAAAATGATATCGCCGATATTGCTGAGCCACCTGTCGCTAACATCGGGTCTAATACAAATATGTCTCTCTGTTCTATTTGATGTGGTAACTTACAATAATACTCTACTGGCATCAATGTTTCCGGATCTCTATATAATCCTATATGCCCTACTTTCGCTGTCGGTATTAAGTCTAACACTCCATCCACCATGCCGAGTCCAGCACGTAAAATTGGTACTACACTTAAATTTTTGCCAGATATCCTTTTTCCGAGCATTTTTGTTATTGGTGTCGTTATCTCATAATCTTCTAACGGTAGGTTTTTGGTCGCCTCAAAACACATGAATTGCGTTAGCTCTTTTACTATTTCTCTAAACTCTTTCTTTCCTGTCTTTATGTCTCTTAATATTGAAAGTTTGTGTATTATCAGTGGATGGTTTATTACTACAAGATTACCCATATCATCTCTCCATTCTATTATAAAAACATTTTATTAATCCATTTCTTCTATTTGTGAAATTCGCCTTATGTGTCGTGGATCATTCGAAAATTCTGTATCTAAGAATTCATTCACTATTTCTATAGCTAAACCTGGTCCTATAATTCTACCGCCCATTGCTAATATATTCGCATCGTTATGTTCTCTAGTGGCCTTAGCACTAAATAAATCATGGCACAGTGCACAGCGAATTCCTTTGATCTTATTAGCTGTTATAGATATTCCTATACCTGTACCGCAAATAAGTATTCCTTTCGTCGCTTCTTTACTTAAAATCTTTTTTGCTACTTGCTTTGCATACTCCGGATAATCCGTTGATTCTAAGCTATTACAACCTAAATCTATACAGTCTATACCTTTTGATTTTAGATGTTGTATAATTTCTTGCTTTAGAGTAAATCCTCCATGGTCTGAAGCTATCGCTATCACTGTCTGTCCTCCAATATAATTATTTGATTGTTAGGTGCATAATTTCTTATTTTAGAGTAAATGCTCCATGGTCTGAAGCTATCACTATCACTTTTTATCCTCTAATCTAATTATCTGATTGTTACATGCTTTTAATAGTCTATTCATAATACTTTCGGCTAAACCTATGTCATGTAAGTAGATTGTATATACTTTTTCTAATTTTAAATCGTCTAATTGCCTTAATTTTTCAAATAAGTTACTTGCTATATCTTCTAGTAATTGTAAACTCCCTAAGCTTAAAGAAGGAATGTTTTCAAAAAAATCTAGCATTTCATCTACTACTAAGACACCAATTTTTCTATTTTCGAGCATATCCTCTTTTATTAGCTCATGCATTCTGTTTATAACCTTTTGTGTCGAGTCCGCATCTACTATAATTAAATTGGCGTTTGGAGCATAATGCTTATATTTCATTCCTGGAGCAATTGGGAAATGATTTTTTGGAGCATATACTGTTTTTTTTAATGTATCTTCTAACATTTTTAAAGTAATAAATCCTGGTCTAAGTAGTTTTATCCTTTTATCAGACACATCGATTATAGTGGATTCTATACCGATTTTTGAATTTCCGCCATCAATAATGCAATCCACTTTTCCGGATAAATCTTCTATGACTCTATTGATATTGGTAGGGCTAGGTTTACCCGAGGTATTAGCACTTGGAGCCGCTAAGGGTAGCCCAGATATTTTAATCAGTTCCAACATTATAGGATTTGCAGGAAACCTTATTGCTACAGTATCTAAGTTGGCCCGAGTTTTATTAGGTATAATATCCTTTTTAGCTTTAAAAATCAAGGTTAGCGGACCTGGCCAAAAAGTATTTATAAGCTTGTTAGCGTCATCTGGTATTTCTAGGACTAAATCCCTTAACATGTCTAGCGATGCTATATGAACTATCAACGGATTATCGGATGGCCTACCTTTAGCCCAAAAGATAGATTCTACCGCTTTTTCGTTTAAAGCATTAGCACATAGGCCGTAAACTGTTTCTGTTGGAGAAACAACAAGCCCTCCATTTTGTAATATTTTTGCTGCTATTTCCAGCTTATCACTTTTATTCAAAATTAAAGTATTCATATCAACTCCTGATTTAGAGAATTTACAAAAATCATTATAACATCGTTACCTAGAAAATACCATCTTTATATTTTTTAAGATTAATCAAATGCCTTAAAAGCTTTAATCGTATTCAGAAAATTTTCTATAGCCATAAGTTCTCTTGCAGAATGCATGCTTAAAATCGGTATACCAATATACTAATATATATATATGCTTTTTTAAGATTGATAAAATGCGTTAAAAGCTTTTATTGTATTAAGAAAATCTTCTGTAGCCATAAGTTCTCTGGCAGAATGCATACTTAAAATCGGCGTGCCAATATCTATGCTTCTTATCCCTAATTGGGTAGACATTATTGGCCCAATTGTTGAGCCTCCCCTTAAATCTGAATGATTTACAAAGGTTTGATGCGGTATTTGGGCCTTTTCACATATTTGTTTAAACACTGCTGCGCTATTAGCCTTGGTTGTATAACTACAGTTTGCACTTATTTTTATCGCCGGTCCATTACCTGGTAAAACCTTGTTTGTAGGATCTGACTTTTCAGGATAATTTGGATGATATAAATGTGCTACATCAGCCGAAATTATAAAGGATTCATCTAGGGCAGATAAAAATTCAATCCGACTTTTCTTTAAGGCTATCGCTATCGATTCTAGTGTAAATATGAAATTAGGTGAATCTGCACCGCCTACACTGTTACTACCTACCTCTTCATTATCATAACAAACTAAAACATTCGCTCCACTTTCTGGATCACTCTCTATAAATGCTATTAGCGCACTATAGGTCATTGATAAGTTATCTAATCTTGAGCTTGAAATAAATTTTTTATCTAATCCTATTACACATCCTTCTTCACATGGATATAAAAATAAATCTACTTCCAATATATCTTTGATTTCTATTTGCAATCTTTTGGCTATAAACTCTAACAATATATCTTTATTTATTTTTTCATTAGTATAGCTTATTATTGGCAAAGCATGTTTTTGAGGACTCAATTTTACACCGTTACCATTGTTTACTTCTCTATTTTGATGTATGGCCAAACTAGGTATAACCATAATCGGTTCTTTTGGATCTATTAATAAATTTATTGGATTTAGGATATCTTTACTTTTTACGCATACTCTACCCGAAATAGAAAGTGGCCGATCAAACCATGTACTGATTATGGGACCACCATAGACTTCTGTATTTAATTCTATATAATTACCACTAGTTATAACCGGATTAAATTTAATCCTAAATCCCGGTGTATCCAGATGTGTACCTATAATTTTATATTTTAAAGGTCCCCAACCTAATTTAAAAGCAAACACTGCTGAATCATTAATAATTTTATAATATCGGCCACCTTCTGTTATTTTATGTTTCATTACAGAGTTAGTTAGTTCTATAAATCCATTTTCGTCTAAAATATTTTGTATATTTTTTGATGCTAAAAACATTGATGAACCTTTATTTATAAAATCAAAAAGTTCATTTATATAATTTGCCATAGGCATACCTCTTCTCTTTTTGCTAGTGTTTCCTATGGATAAGATTTTGATGCATAGTTCACAAACAAAATCGTTTATAAATATATTAATCTATATTATATAACTCATCCAAAAAAAGTATTTTTGATCTAAATATGTATTTTTATTATAAATTTCAAATTATTGACATACTATATAAATAAAAGCTCTCCTTAAAGAAATTCGGAGAGCCTACATCTATTGTTTATTATATTATTTGTTTATGTTATTGTTTATTCTATTATTTATGCTATTAAAGTATTTTGAGATTGATCCACGAACTTTACTATTTTAACATCTTTAATACAAAGTCGATCATCTATGCAGTTAAACCACTTTGTGGTTGATCCATCAACGTTGCTCTTTTAGCATCTCTAGCATATAAAATTTTTAAAATAATAGGTGTAGCGATAGATGAAATTACGACTAACATTATAACAGCTGAAAATAAGACCGGATCCATAAGACCTGCGTTCAAACCTTTTTGGGCTACTATTAAAGCAACTTCACCACGAGCCATCATGCCTACACCAATTTTTAAAGCTTCTTGGTTGTTAAAGCCCATTACTTTTGCACCATAACCACATCCAATTATCTTAGATAATAAAGCTATTAATACAAAGGCTACAGTAAATAAGATAACAGGTAGGGTAAATCCATTAATTTCTGTCTTTAAGCCTATACCAGTAAAGAAAATAGGACTAAACAACATATAAGAATTTATATCTATCTTGCCGATAATATATTCAGAAGAAGATAAATTATATAGCACTATACCAGCCACGTAAGCACCAGTGATATCTGCAATTCCGAAATAATGTTCTGCGATATAAGCAAATAATAAACACACAGCAAAACCATAAATCGGTAATCGTCTTCTATGTGGATCATGGTGGTCTATTACTGTAAACACATAATGAACAATTGCGCCTAAAATTATGGACACCACAAAAAATGCTATCGTATTTCCAATTACAACTAGACCACTACTATTAGGATTTTTAAATCCTATCACGAACGTAAGTAAAATAATACCAATAACATCGTCAATTATGGCCGCACTCAATATAGCCGTACCGACTTTACCTTTGAGTTTACCCATTTCTCTCAATGTTTCTACTGTTATGCTAACTGATGTAGCAGTGATAATAACTCCAATAAATACAGCTTGCAAGAATCCGTCGCTACCTATAGGTGCGAACCCACCACTATAGGCTGAATAAAGTAAATATCCGCCACTTAAAGGAACTATCACTCCTAACGCTGCTATGCAAAGTGAGGCTAATCCTGTATTCTTTAGCTCCTTTAAATCTGTTTCTAAACCGGCTGTAAACATTAACATGATAACACCAAGTTCACCCATTTGTAATAAGAACTCAGTTTCTTTTACCCAACCTAATACATTAGGACCAATTATTAATCCGGCAACCAAAATGCCCACTACTTGTGGTAAGTGAAGCCTCCTAAATAATAGACCAAATATTTTAGCTACTAATAAAATAATTGCCAAGTCTAAGAAAAATCCATAATCTAACATGCGTTTGTCATCTCCTATTATTATAAGATATATTTATTATATATGTATATTATATATCTATTAATTAAATATTGCAATAGCTTGTTCAATTTAAATTCAATAGCAACATATATAAACATATATATAATATTTATATTTTCATTTATAGTTTTTATATTTTTTCGTAAAACTATCTATATGATGCTGACTAGCTCGCCCACTTATTTTAATCTAGCATATAATTTCTATCTTATTTTATAAAAGTTTATTTAAAATATTTTACAGGATATTTATTCCAATTAATAATAAACTTTTATCAATATATTGTTGACAACTTTTTCTGCACGTATTAATATTATATATTCATACAGATAAAAATGTCCAACAACTAAAAAACTTTATTTCTATTTAAATTAGTACTCTATTTTTTCGACATATATTATAATGTTAAAGACTATTACATTTATGTACTATACATTTAATTATAAGTTATTTTCTGCACTTGTTTGCATAATTTTTAATTCTTAAGTATAATATTTATTATTAGTACAAATTTTTAAAGGAGGAAAATTAAAAAATGAGATTAGTTGTTGCTTCACACAATCATGTCGGAAAAAAATTGGCCTATCCAATCCGGACCAATCGAGGATTATTATTTATGCCACATGGTAAAGAATTAACAGAAATTTTAATTAGTAGAATTCAAAATTTAGGTGTCACTTATATTTATGTTGAAGAAAAATTTTCAGAGGAAGTTATTATGGAGTTATCCTTTGAAGAGTTAATTAAAGAAGATATTATTAAACATTTAACCAGTTTGTATATTAACATTCAAAAAACTCAAATAGTAGACGAACGTTTAGTTCATTTTCTTGTCCAATTAATATTAAACAATATAAATTTGAGCGAAAATGCTGTTTTTTATCGTGAACCGACAGACAACGAATATGATAAGCTAGCTCTTCATTCATTAGAAGTAGCTTTTTATTGTATCAATATAGCTAAACATAGACGTATGCGGATTCAAGAATTAGAAAAAATCATAGCTAGTGCATTACTACATGATATAGGTAAACTACTAGATGATACTAGAGGATCTCATGAAGAACGAGCGGTTAATATACTCAGAAGAAATCCCAATATAGCGCCATTAGTGTATGTTCCAATATTGCACTTACATGAAAAAATCGACGGAACTGGTAAATTTAAAGTACCCAAAGATAAACTACACGTTCATTCACAAATTCTTCACCTTACAAATAATTATAGCAATCATATTGAAAAATTCTCAGATATAAATCAGAGGGTAGAAATGATGAATATGGAAGCTGGTACTAGATATGATCTAAAAGTTTTTAAAAATGCCATGGAAGTTTTATATTGTTATCCAAACGGTTTAATGGTTACCCTTACAAATGCTACACAAGGACTTGTTTGTAAACAAAACATTGGATTTCCATCTCGACCAGTTATAGTACGCTTAGATGGACATGTTATTGACCTCATGAAAGAACCAACAATTTTTATTAAGGAGATAATAAGTTAATTATGTATTATTCACAAATTAGAAAATACGATACTTCAAATGGAGTAGGGATACGAACTACTCTATTTGTATCAGGATGTACACGCTCATGCGATGGATGTTTTAACGAAGAATATAAAAATTTTAAAAACGGACTATTATGGGATGAAAACACAGAAAATAATTTTTTAGAAATAATCGCTTCCAATATTATACACGGCGTTTCTATTTTAGGTGGCGAGCCTTTTGATCAAATCCAAGATGATACGTTATTAAAGTTTATAAAACGAATAAAATCCGAGGTAAATAAAAATATTTGGATTTATTCTGGATATACTTTTGAGGAAATCATATCACATCCCAAACGTCGATCCATCCTAGAAAACTGCGATGTTCTAGTTGATGGCCCATTTGACAAACGTTTAAAAGATATAAGATTATACTTTCGCGGTAGTAGCAATCAAAGAATTATAGACATACAAAATAGTTTAAAACATAGCCATATTGCTTTGTTTGATATCTAATATTTAAAAGGAGAGTTATGAAGGGTAAAATAATTAAAGGTATTGCAGGGTTCTTTTATGTTGAACCAAGTGAATCTAATAATAAATTAAATGATAAGCCTAATAATAAACAAATTTATGAATGTAAAGCTCGGGGGAAATTTAGAAATTCTAAACAAACTCCATTAATTGGAGATCTTGTCGAAATAAGTACCACATATTATGAAGGTAGCGAAAAAGGCGATTTCTTACAAGGCACTATAGACGAAATTTTACCACGCAAAAACCAACTTTTTCGTCCCTCTGTTGCTAACGTAGATCAGGGTATCATTGTATTTTCATTATCGTATCCGACAATCCATTTAGATCTCTTAGACAGATTTTTGATTATGATGGCTGCCGCCGAAATAGATGCCATAATAGTCTTAAATAAATTAGATGAAGCGATAAATGATCAGTATAAAGAAATAGTAGAAGGTTATAGACTTACCGGATATAACGTTTTATGCACATCGGCCAAAGACGGCCACATAAATGAAGTAAAAAACATTTTAAAAGATAAAACTTCATTTTTTGCTGGCCCTTCTGGCGTTGGCAAATCTACTTTATTAAATACTATTTGCCCTAATTTTCATTTAGAAACAGGTAAAATGAGTGAAAAAATTAAAAGAGGGAAGCATACTACTAGACATACAGAATTGTTAAATTTAACATTTGGAGGATATGTATTAGATACACCTGGCTTTACATCATTAAAATTTGAAGATATAGATATCAATTCACTCAAAAATTATTTTATAGAATTTGCCCAATATGAAGGGCAGTGTAAATTTAATGGTTGTACGCATACACATGAACCCAACTGCGCTGTCAAAAATGCAGTTAATTCTGGCCAAATATATAAGGCCAGATATGACAGCTATGTCAATTACTTTAAAGAATTGCAAAATATTAAGAAATGGTAGGTATGCAATATGGTACACTTAGCTCCATCAATATTATCAGCAAACTTTTTAAACTTAGGAGCAGATCTAGATGAAATGGAAAATGCCGACATAAAATATATACATGTAGACATAATGGATGGACATTTTGTTCCAAATATTAGTTTTGGTTCACCAGTCATAAAATCTATTGCCCCGCATATAAAAGGAAATATAGATGTTCATTTGATGGTAACTAATCCTGAAGATTATATAGATCAGTATGTTAAATTAGGGGCCAAGATTATTACAGTCCATTATGAAGTCTGTACCCACTTAAATAGAATAATTTCTATGATCAAAAAAAATGGTATTCTCGCTGGTATTGCAATCAATCCGGCTACTCCCGTTAATCTTTTAGTAGATATAATAGACAGCATCGATCTTGTTTTGGTAATGAGTGTAGACCCTGGGTTTGGCGGTCAAGAATTTATTACCCATGCTTTAACCAAAATAGAACAGGTCAGAGAATTATCCTCTACTATTTTAATAGAAGTAGATGGTGGTATCAATCTTCATAATGTAAAACAGGTTATAAACTCTGGTGCTAATTTAATTGTTGCTGGATCTAGCGTATTTGAAAATGGTAAAATTAATGATAATGTTAAAAATTTTTATAAAATATTTGAGGAGTAAATAAATGAAAGTTGCAATTTTGGTTAATGGATATTATGGCAATTATGATTTTTGTAATGATTTAAGTAATTATGATATGATTATTTGCGCAGATAATGGATTATATCATGCGGATCATCTTGGCATTAAGCCGGATTATATCATAGGAGATTTCGATAGCGTAGATGAAGAATTGCTCAAAAGCTATGATTGTGTTGAGAAAAAAATTTTAAGTAAGCAAAAAAATGAAACTGACACAGAATCAGCCGTAGAATACGCAATTGACTTAGGAGCTAAAGAAATTACAATATACGGAGGAATCGGCAGTAGATTCGATCATTCGTTTGCTAATGTGTCCCTTTTGGCAAGATTAATTACTCTTGGAATAAAATCAAGTATAAAAAATTCACACAATACAATTTATTTAGTAGACAATAAAATGGAAATAAATGCACCTAAAGATACTTTGGTAAGTCTCTTACCTCTTAGTTCAAAAGTTACAGGTGTGAATACAACCGGATTATATTATGCATTAAATGATGGAAAATTTGAAATGGGCAAGCCGTATGGCATAAGTAATGTAATGACCAAAGATTCGGCTACAATCTCAGTTAAAACTGGAAAACTGCTTGTCATACTAGCAATGGATTAAAAAAATAATTACCAAATTTTATAAACTCTGCAACAAATACACAAATGTTGCATATTATAGAAATATCAACGAGAAAATATATTTTAAGGTGGTGAGATTATGGTCATTAAAGTTATTACTCCTCCAAAATACATGCGCAAAATACTAGCTAAAATGTTTCGTGTAAACACCAAAAAATCCTAAAAAAATATATGTCGCTCTGCGCTAGTAGGGCGTTTTTTTGTATAATTTTTAAATTATAGTACAAACTATACATAATTATTTTTTATACAAAGGAGATTCAAAATGGAAAATATTATTATAACATCTCAAGATCCAACCAGTTACATTAAAGAACCGTCCAAATATAAAAATAATAGCGGTCAAGATTTGTTTGGCTATCCACTTTCTCAAATGAGCCAAGCTTTTTTATATTACAATTATTACCTAAATTCTGGCGAAATTAATAAGGCTATTCTAATTTTTGAACATATAAAATTAGGTATAGAAATCGAAGAACTTTGTAGCATGGCCAAAAAATATTATATAAAAATAGCCAAAGCTCTCGACTTAACCAATAATGATATAGATGACCTAACTTGGCATTTATACTCTTTATATTTAAATAAACCCATTACTGAAATTAAACAATTGGTCCATAATATTCAGTCCTCTCAACAAGAAAGATGGAATCTATTAGTCCCTGATCAGGATAATATCACAGTCGATCAATTAAATGCTTATTATGATGGAGAAGAATTTCCAAGCGAAATTATTAATATCACCAGTGGCCTTCCTTTAGCATACCGAACTCTACCAGCTTTAATACAAAAACAATTTGGATTTAAGCGTGTCTTTGATTTCGGCGGTAATATTGGTATATCTTTAAGTGTTCTTGCCAATAACGATCCAACATCCAAGTATACTCTTATAGAATTAAATACTCAAGCCATGCATTTTGCAAAATGGAGAAACAATCTTATTGGCTTAACTAATATAGATTATATTAATAGTAATACCCTAAATAAAGATACGTTAAAAGGACAATTTGATTTTGGAATTTGCACTGAAGTATTAGAGCATTTATATGACGTTGAGGCCATTTTAGAAATTATATCTAATCTATTAGAACCAGGTGGAGTATTATTCTTAACAGCTTCTTTCGGCTATTACCCACACCCTGGTCATTTGAAGAAAAATGTAAAATATGCTGGTCATGAAGATCTTCTGCTGAGTAAGTTTGGATTTACGCCAATTAAGTTAAACCTGCCTATACCACTACTTAATAGCTTTCATATTTATAGAAAATTATAATTTTTTTAATAAATTATTATTTTTGTGTAGACAAAACTTAAGTAATAGTTTATAATTGTTCTTTGTAATTATATAATTAATTCATGGAGGTACAATTATGACAACTTATTTAGAAAAAGTCAAATCTTTATTGCCCGGCTTTTTAGCAGCTTTTATTATTGCTATGCTAGCCAAATTTTTGGAAGAAGCAATGCCCATTCACCTTATTGGTGCATCAGTTCTTGCTATTTTTATTGGAATGATTTTAAATTCTATTTATAAACCAGCCATATTAAATAGTGGACTCAAATTTACGTCTAAGAAAATTTTAAAAATTGCTATTATTTTGTTAGGTGCTTCTCTAAGCATACAAACTATTTTAGAAGTTGGAAAATTATCCTTAATCGTAATGTGTGCAACACTCTTAACATGCTTTGGTGGTGGATATTTTGTTGGAAAAGCACTCGGTTTAAACTGGAAATTATCCAACCTTATTTCTGCTGGAACTGGTATTTGTGGTGGATCTGCTATCGCTGCTATAGCACCGGTCATCGATGCGGAAGACACCGATATTGCTTACGCGATGTCCGCAACCTTTTTATTCGATATGGCAATGATAATATTATTTCCATTTATGGGTCATGCACTCGGCCTAAGCGATATGGCCTATGGCTTATGGGCCGGGACCGCTGTTAACGATACTTCTAGCGTTGTGGCTGCTGGCTATGCTTATAGCGAAGCAGCGGGCGACTTTGCTACTATGGTTAAGTTAACAAGAACGTTATCAATTATTCCAACTGTTTTAGTTTTTGCATACATAAATGCGAAGCTCAAGCAAAAGGCTACTAACAACGAATCAATAACTACTAAAAAAATAAATTTCAACAGTTTATTTCCATATTTTATTGTAGGATTTTTACTTCTTTCTGCTATAAACAGTTTAGGATGGATACCTGTATCTCTTTCTGAAACTTTAAAAGAATTGAGTAAATTTTTAATGGTAATGGCCCTAGGAGCCATTGGATATAATACTAGCTTCAAAGAAATGAAAAAATCCGGAATTTCGCCTATGATACATGGTTTTATAATTTCTGCGCTAGTTGTTATCGTGGCCATCGGAGTCGAATATTTAATGGGTATGGTCTAAAATATTTATACCTCCACTAATCAATATAATAAAAGTGGAGGCTTTTTTTATGTGGCTAATCGAATATTTAATGGATGTGCTTTAAAATATTTATACCTCCACTAATCAATATAATAAAAGTAGAGACTTTTTTATGTAGCTAATCGAATATTTAATTGGTATGCTCCAAAATATTTATACTTCCGCTAATCTGAAAGTGGAGACTTTTTTTATGTGGCTAATCGAATATTTAATGGGTATGCTCCAAAATATTTATACCTCCACTAATCAATATAATAAAAGTGGATGCTTTTTTTATATGGCTAATCGAATATTTAATAGATGTGCTCCAAAATATTTATACCTCAACTAATCAATATAATAAAAGTGGAGACTTTTTTTATGTGGCTACTCGAATATTTAATGGGTATGCTCCAAAATATTTATACCTCCACTAATCAATATAATAAAAGTGGAGGCTTTTTTTATGTGGCTAATCGAATATTTAATAGATGTGCTCCAAAATATTTATACCTTCACTAATCTAAAAGTGAAGACTTTTTTTATGTGGCTAATCGAATATTTAATGGATATGCTTTAAAATCTTTCTATCTCCACTAATCAATATAATAAAAGTGGAGACTTTTGTTATGTTGCTAATTATATAACTAAAAAACTATTTTGAAAATCTAACTTGCCAAAACCTTCTACATTACTTGGATAAGTTATTCCCGGACTTCTGCTACCTCCACGAGCCAAAATTTCTTTTGCTACTCTCGTATTAATAGTCGGCATATTTGCTTCTACTATACTCCACTCCAACAAAAGTGCGCACGCACCAGCTGTTATGGCGGCCCCCACACTTGTCCCTGTATATGTAGACTGAACATCGTTAATCATTGGCCCACTAACAGCTATACTCGGTGCTATTATATCCGGCTTGGTTATATTATGTCTCGTAGGCCCTCTACCCGATGCTGCGTATAAACTCTTATCTATCTCGTCATATCCTCCTACAACTATAGAATAAATTCCAGTAGCTGGTACACAAACTGTTGTTTCTAAATTCGGTTCGGAAAACCTTGTATTGGCTTCTACAAATCCTGTCCTTGGAATCCACATATCAAAAGTCCCATCTATTATATAATCTCCATAAATATCTATATGCCAAATTCCTGGAATTGGATCTTTTAAGGATATCCTTATAGATTCTCCGCCCGTATTTGATTCCGGATACTTATATTCTACCGTTACCTTACTCTTTTGCAAACTAAAAGTAAATTCTTCTCTCTTATACGGTTTTAATGGGACTCTTTCTACTACTTGCCCAATTGGCGTTCTAATTCCTACACTCATCTTATCAACATTTCGTGTCCATAATGATAAATCAAAACCATTTTCATCCTTAGCCACGTTTATTTCTACACCACGTTTTTCGCCTTCAGTGACCGTATTTTTATAATGATGCCCTGAGTTGCCCTCGTTCCCAGCAGCTACAACTACGATTATTCCGGGTACTAAAGTTAATGATTGTATATACCTTTCTATTATATTTGTACCATCGTGGCCTCCAAAATTATTTCCTACTGTTATACATATAACCAGTGGCTTTTCTAATTCCGTCGCTTTCTTGACTAAATAACTTATTGCTGTCAATATTGACCCATCGCTATATGCTGTAATAGATTCCTTTACATAAAAAATATCCTTTAAACTTTGTGGCGCTGGTCTCAGCTTTACTATAACTAAATCACTGTCCGGTGCTGCACCAATATATCCGGTATCGCCTATTCTATCACTTCCCGCAGCTAATCCGGCTATGTAGGTTCCATGGCCCACATCATCTTTTGTAGCTATCACACTTAACGGATCATCTGCTTTTAACGCTTTATTTAATTCTTCTCTAGAAAATTCGGCTCCAAATCCAAAGTCAAACGGTGCCTTACCCTCTAAGGTTTGATCCCAAATGCTTAAAATTCTCGTAGTTCCATCCTCATATTTGAACACATCATTCGTATAATCTATTCCAGTATCTAAAAATCCTATTAAAACTCCATTCCCTCTTAACTGTCCATATGGATAATTGTGAAAAATTAAAATACCCGCTTCTTGTAATGACTCCTCGGAATTTAATCCGTATAAATAAGAATTTTGAATATATGCTGACTTTTTTGTTAATAGATCCAAATCCGATTGTCCATCTACAGGAACTTCGACTATATATATTGCATTGTCAATGTGCCTAAAAATTAATTTTGGATATTTTTTGCGAAGTTCTTCTAAATTTTTAAAGTCTTCTATTATATATTCACTGAACAAATTATCGCCACCTTTTCTACGTTTATATCAATTTTATGATTTTTTAGATTGTTTTAGACTCCAAACACATGCCTTTAATTTTGTTGTTTACAAATATTCGGTATTAGTTTAGAATAAAATCAAATACTAATACCCAGAAAGGAAATACTTAATGAAAAAATTTGCTAAATATCTACTAATTATATGCTTACTAAATTATTCTACTTATCAATCTTTCGGCATAGATAACCTTATTTTAAATAATACAGAAATACTAATAGAAGCAGAAAATGCTCCTCTTATAACCGCCGAAGGATACATATTATTACCCATTGCTGAAATCGGTTCTTTACTCAATATTTCGGTTACAAAAAATTTATCTGGCCTAACAGCAAATGGACAGAATATCAATACGAAAGAGCCAATCACTATAAATGTTGATATATACACAGGAAACGTTACCAATACTGATGATTCGATCCTTTTAGAAAAGGCCTGCGTTATTTATAACAGCCGTGTGTATGCTCCACTGAATTTATTTACAGAAATATTTGGATATGAAACAGAATATATCGACGAAACAATATACATTCAAAGTACTCCATTAAATCTGGACAAGCTAAAAACAACCACAGATTTAGCTACCGAATTAACGGAGACCGACCTAGAAACTACTTTAAGTAATCAAGATTCAGCTACAGAATTATCAGCGACCGACCTAGAAACTACTTTAAGCAATCAAGATTCAACTGCAGAATTAACGGCGACCAACCTAGAAACTGCTTTAAGTAATCAAAATTCAGCTACAGAATTAACGGCGATCGACCTAGAAACTACTTTAAGCAATCCAGATTCAACTGCAAAATTAGCGGCGACCAACCTAGAAACTGCTTTAAGTAATCAAGATTCAGCTACCGAATTATCAGCGAACAACCTAGAAACTACTTCAAACAATCACAATTCCGCTACAGAATTAACGACGACCAACCTAGAAACTGCTTTAAGTAATCAAGATTCAGCTACCGAATTATCAGCGACCAACCTAGAAACTACTTCAAACAATCACAATTCCGCTACAGAATTAACGGCGCCCGATCTAGAAACTACTTTAAGCAATCAAGATTCAACTGTAGAATTAACTGCGCCCGATCTAGAAACTACTTTAAACAATCAAGATTTAGATACTGAATTAACAGCGACCGACTTAAAAACTACTTTAAGCAAGCAAGGTCCAGTTACAGAATTAAAGTTGGCCAACCTAAAAGCTACTTTAAGCGCAGATTTTATCCAGAAATATTCAACTACAGAATTAAAGACTGCCAATCTAGAAACTACTTTAAGCAATCAAGATTCAGCTCCAGAATTAACGGCGCCTGATCTAGAAATTACTTTAAGCAATCAAGATTCAGTTGCAGAATTAACAGAGGACGAGCTAAAAACTACTTTAAGCATTCCTAATCAATCCATTACTTCGATCATAGCAGAAACTTTTTTATTGGTTAATCAATATCGTATTGCCTTTGGCATTGAGCCTTTATTATTAAATCCTGAATTAACGTCTTTAGCACAACTTAGATCGGATGATATGTATAATTTCAATTATTATTCGTACGATAGTCCAACCTACGGTATGCCTTTAGAAATGCTAGATACATATGATATCTCTTACAATATAGCTGGGATCAATATCGCTAAAGGTCAAACCTCATCCACTGAAGTTATGACAGCTTGGATGAGTAGTTCCGGCCATAGCCAAAATATTCTATCTAGTTCCTATACGGAAATTGGTATCGGTTACAATCCAATCGGAAAATGTTGGACTCAAATATTCTTAAAGCCACAAATTCAATAACAGAATATCCGGATAAATTAACATTGCATTTTCATTAGAAATCCATTATAATATTAAGCATAATTTTAAAATTAGAAAGAAGAGGTGTACTTTATGAATACTTTTAAAACATCCGGTGTTTGTGCACAAGAAATAAAGTTCGATATAAAAGATAATAAAATCCAGGAAATAGAATTTGTAAAAGGTTGTCCAGGAAACACTATGGGCCTTGCTCACTTACTTATCGGCATGACCGTAGATGATGCTATAGCTCGACTTAAGGGCATAGATTGCCGTGGCCGTGGAACTTCTTGTCCCGATCAATTGGCTATAGCATTAGAACAATTAGCAACAAAATAATTTTAGGCCATGAAATATCTTGTCCCGATCAATTGACTATAGAACTAGAATAATTAGTATTGATATTACGTCTAAAGGCGTGGGGAGTGTCCAATAAAAATACCCGCTCAAAAATATGAGCGGGTGATTTGATAGTTTCCACATCTAACTCCTTCCGTCAGCTTCGCTACCACCTCCCTCAAAGAGGGAGACAATGTTCTGTAAATTGAGAGATACTGAGGATGGAATTAAATTTAGCCTGATATTTTTAATTTGAAAAAAATCCTCAAAAGATGATTTAGAATGAAAACTTCCCTTAAACAACGAACACCTGCCCTTGTACTAGAAGGGGTTACCAGGTATTTGCTGTTTCATCTTTTCTAATATCTCTTATTTAGAGTATAACCAACAAAAAGAGATCTAACCATCTTGTGGAAAAATTTTATGCTGTTATATTTACAAAAAGACATTTATGATAGACTTTAATTAGTCTACTTTTTTTTTGTCCTTTTATATACTATATTATAAATTATTTTAAAGAAGAGGGAACCTTTATGAAAATCATAATACAAAAATTTGGCGGAACATCTGTGGCTACTGAACAGTCACGCTTATGTGTAATAGCAAAAATATTAAATGCAATCAAATCCGACTTTACTCCAATAGTTGTTGTATCAGCCATGGGTCGGTTGGGATCACCTTATGCTACCGATACTTTATTAAATTTCGTAGAAGAAGCTGCCGGAAAAATGACTCTTCATGAAACTGATATGCTATTATCTTGCGGCGAATTAATTTCCGCCGTAACTATTGCTACCATGTTAAACAATCAAGGTATCCAATCTCAAGCCTTTACCGGCGGTCAAGCTGGCATAATAACCGATAACAATCATACAGAAGCTGAACTACTGCGCACAAAACCCAAAAAACTTTTGGAAGCATTAGACAATGGTATCATTCCAATAGTAGCCGGATTTCAGGGAATCACCATTAATGGTGAAATTACAACTTTGGGCCGAGGCGGTAGTGATACCTCAGCATCAATAATTGGCGTTAGCGTTCAAGCAGAACGAATTGAAATTTACACTGACGTTGACGGCATCATGACAGCTGACCCAAGAGTATGCAGTAGAGTACACAAAGTAAATAAATTAAGTTACAATGAAGTCTTTCAAATGGCTGACTCTGGGGCCAAAGTAATCCATCCCAGAGCTGTTGAATATGCCATGCGCTCGGACATACCATTAATCATAAAAAATACATTTTCAGACGACGAAGGTAGCGCAATCATGCGAAGCACTTTTAATTTCATTCACAAAATGGTTACTGCTATAGTCCATCGCTTAGATAGAGTCCAATACAGTTTAGAACATTCTTCTGTCCGATTATTAGCGGCCATAGCAAACAAAAACATAAGCATAGATTTAATAAATATATTTCCGAATAGGATATTGTTTACAATAGACAGTAAAAATCAAATAAAATTAGAAGAGTTACTAAAAGAAGAAAATTGCCAATTTAGCAAAATCGACAACTGTGCTAAAGTAACCGTAGTGGGCGAATCCATAACCGGTGTCCCTGGAATCATGGCTCGAATAGCTACAACATTGGCCAAGCAAGATATAAGAATACTTCAAACAGCCGATTCTCTTACAACTATTAGTTGTTTAATTAAGGAAGAGGAGCTTCCTCGGGCCATTAATTCTCTTCATGAAGAATTCGATTTATAAGCCACAAGATGATACGGGACGACAACTCCATAAGAACCCCTCAGTCAGCTCCATTGACCAACCACTTAGATATAAATTATCTTCATGAAGCATTCGATTTTTAAGATAATATCTGAAAACTTATGTTTTAATTAAGGAAGATTAACTTCCTCGAGCCATTAATCGATTTATAAAATAATGGCTGAAAATTTATATATTTTTTTGAAATAAAGCTCTTTTTTATGCAAATTCATTCCTGATGTATGAATTGTTATGTTTTTCTGCATACTAATTAAAATAGATAAAAAGGAGATTGCACATGCTTATGGATGAAAAACAGCCTTTTAATAGTACACAAGAACCTAATCAACAACAAAAAAATCAATCTAATCCACATCCAAATCAGCAAGGAGCAGCACCGCAAAAAAGTCAAATACAATGTATCACTATTATTGGCCAAATCGAAGGCCACCAAACTATGCCTCCTCAAAACAAAACTACTAAATACGAACATCTGATTCCTCAGTTTTTCGGCTTCCTAGAAAATCCGGATGTCAAAGGTCTTCTTATTGTTTTAAACACAGTCGGCGGTGACGTTGAAGCCGGCCTCGCCATTGCAGAATTAGTAGCTAGCTTCGGTAAGCCTGTTGTGTCTTTAGTACTCGGAGGAGCACATTCTATCGGTGTCCCTATTGCTGTAGCAAGTAATTATTCTTTCATCACCCCTAGCGCTACAATGACTCTTCATCCTGTTAGAATGAACGGTACAGTGTTAGGTGTTGTCCAAACTTATGAATACTTCGATCAAATGCAAGAAAGGATAGTAGAATTCGTAGCTGCTAATTCCGAAGTTACATCTAACAGGTTTAGGCAACTTATGCTAGATGTAGGCAAAGTTGCTAAGGACATGGGTACCATATTAGTCGGCCGAGAAGCTGTAGATGAAAAAATAATTAATGAAGTCGGCGGATTAACTGAAGCCGTTGCTAAACTTAAAAGCCTAATCGCCGAAACTAATAGTTAATAATGAAGTCGACGGATTAAATAAAGCCGTTTGCAAACTTAAAAGCTTAGTTAATATTGAAGGAGGTTATTTCATATGCATTACAGTATTTTGCCCATTATTTACCCGGAAGAATCTCCAGAATATGTGGAACTTCAGTATAATGGTTGCAACGTTTTAGCCCGTGTCTCAGATGAGGGCTATATCCTAGAAAGGCTTCACAGCTATGATTATATGGATTTCATGAATAGTGATTTCGCACCCGGAACGTTGTTAAACAGTACTTTAATTGATTAGGCCCATTCCTTCCACTATATCGTGGAGGGAATATTTTTTAGAAATTTTTCATTATATGACGGCTATATCCTAGCAAGGCTTCTTAGCTATGATTATATGGATTTCCTGAATCGTGATTTTACACCCGCAACGTTGTTAAACAGCACTTTAATTGATTAGGTCCATTCCTTCCACTATGCCATGGAGAGAATATTTTTAAAAAAATTTTCATTAGCTTCTTGACAGCTTTAAAAATTAATGGTACAATCTTCTTCAAATAAGTTTATTCGTGATAAATTTATTTGCGACCGTGGCGGAATTGGTATACGCGCAAGACTAAGGATCTTGTGGTCTTCAGGCCGTGGGGGTTCGAGTCCCCCCGATCGCATTTATAAGTAAATCAGATGGTCGCAGGTATATTTTTTTAATATACGTGAGGAACGTCCGGGCTCTATAGAGCAAAGGTGCTGGATAACACCCAGTCGAGGCGACTCGAAGGAAAGTGCAACAGAAATAGACCACCCATTTTTTTGGGAACGGATGGAAAGGCGAGGTAAAAGCTCACCGTTTTTTAGGCGACTAAAAAAGCCATGTAAACCCCACCTAGAGCAAGACCAAAATAAGACTTAGGTTGCTCGCTAGTCTTGAGTAGGTCGCTAAAATTTTTAGGCAACTACTAATTTAGATAGATGACTGTCAAATACTGAACCCGGCGTATAGATTTGGTTATAAATTTCACCCTCTTATATATTTGGGTGATTTTTTTTGCCCCATTTTAACTTAGATAGATGACTATCAAATGCTAAACCCAGCATATAGATTTGATTATAAATTTTACCCTCTTAAATATATTTGAGTGATTTTTTTTGCCCTATTTTTAAGGTAAATATTGTTAATTCTTAAAAATTGTTATATCATTATCCTTATATAATTTATTAAGGAGGTTTTTGCATGAAAATAGGTTTAGGCATGTTAGAGGCTATGTGGAATATTTCTATCGATGATAACTTAGAATCCAATCAAAATCAAACAGCTCTAAGTAACACAGACAATACTCACGTTTCTACTAATCAAAATGTTGAATTGTCTGAAATTGCTCCGATAGATGACGATCCGAATGTTTCGCTATTAGACGATACCATCCCAGATAGTTTGTAAAATCACAAGTTTATAAGAGTACTATTAACATCCCATTAGGCTTAATATTACTCTTATAAAAATATTGTCCAGATATTTTATAATTATAACGGAAAATATTGTTAACAATATTACCAAAACTATACACTGCATTTTGCAAAAAAATGTTAAAATTTATATCGTTATTTTGTTATAACATATTGCATTTAGATTAATTTTAATATATAATATATTGTACAATTATATTAGGAGGTTTAATATGCATACAAAATTTGGTAAATTAGGATTAGGTTTACTATTACTTAGTCTTGGCGCATCTGTCCAAGCGGCAGAAATTGGTTACGATGGTGATCATATTTTAAACAAAGATGCTAAAAGAGGATTTGCACCTCATGAAAACTATAATTTAGTCTATGAAGATGATTTTAACGGAACTGCTGTAAACGAATCAGAATGGACACTACGAACGGGATCAAGACTCGGCGGTAACAATTATAGAGAAAATACAACAGTGTCTGATGGATTACTCCATGTAGAAATTGGATACGAAGATCGAGTAGGTGATACAGCAACTTTAACCGGCGGTGGAGTAATTTCAAAAAAACTTTTCGGCTATGGTTATTATGAAGCTAAAGGTCAATTATTTGGTGCAACCGGCGGAATGCATTCTTCATTTTGGGTTATGGGCCGAGGGGGTGGAGATAACGTTACCGTACCAGCCAACAATGTAATTATAGAAATAGATTTTTATGAAATCGACTCTGGTACACCTGAAGAGATAAATACAAATGTTCACTATTATATAGGCAATCACTGGACCGAAGGTGGCTTTAAAGATGGTAAAACTCCAGATTACGGCAAAATCGACACTTCTGCTCGTGAATTCGTAATGGGCGTAGAATGGTTACCAAACAAAATCAACTGGTATCTAGACGGCAAACTTTTTAGAACCGTAGAAAATCCTGATCATTATGGTCCACAAAACATGTGGCTTACCGGTCTTGGTAGCAATTATTTCAAAGAAGAAATTTTACTAGATAAACTTCCTGGTGAAAGTAATTGGGACTATTTTAGATTTTACAACGTTGATTTACTAGGCGTAAACATGGTTGTAAATCCAAGCTTCGAGTATAATACACAAGAAGACTTTTTACCGGAATATACTAGAAGTACTAAATCTCCAGTTGGTTGGTATACTAAAGGTAATAGCAAAAACACGGCTACCAATGTAATTTTAACAGATGAAAGTTATGACGGAAATGCATTATTAAGACATGGCTCAGCAATGTTTGATTACGACGTAACAACGTATCTACATATTCCATTTTTACCAAATGAAACTTATACTTTTTCAGCCATGGTTAGAAACTCTTCTGGCGGTAATCATACAGTAACTATTTCGGGCGAAGGAATGGAAATTTCCGAATTAGAAATTCCAAAAACAGATCCTGGCGTTTGGGAAAAAGTAACGATTGAAAATATTAAAGTAGAAAAAGGTGAGGCCATTATATCCTTTATATCAGATGCAACAAAATCGCAGTATCTAGATATTGACGACGTTTCTTTTGTTCAAACTACTGGAAAAGATCCGCACACATCTTTAGATCTATATCCTACTGCTGTAGCGCAAATACCAATGCATTTCGGAGACATTGTATCTGGTTATCAACATGCAAACAGCGGATATAAAGAATTCGGCACATTTGGAAATAGTAGTCTTAAAGGCTATTTAGACAAATCTTCTCGTTGGGCAGCTACTCTTGAAGGAAACTATGCTACATGGTCACCTCAATTAACCAAATCCGGACTATACGAAATAGAATTCTTTAATGTTATGCATGAAAATAGAACCGACCAAGCTACTATAGAAGTTCACCATGTAGACGGCGTAGAAAAAATTGCATTAAATCAAAAAGCTGTTTCGGGATTTGTTAATTTAGGTTCATTCAATTTAGATGAAAACAGCTATGTAAAAATGTATGGCGTACCAGACACCGGCAACATGTCCTTCGATTCTGTCGTATTTAAACAGGATGGCAGCGACGAAATCAAAGAAGTTTTAAAAGACGGTATCGCCGTTAGACTGGATTCCAACATCGCATTAATAGATACTGCTAAAACAAAAATAAATAATGCTAATCCAAACGCAGTCTTAAAAGTAATAAACGAAACCGCCTATATACCTATTCAATTCATATACGAACAATTCGGTGCTGCCAATGCTTCTATCAAAGATAATGTTATGTCAATATTCTATATGGATCACATGATCGAGTTTACCGAAGGATCCAATATCATGAACGTAGCAACAAAAGATATTTCTATGTCCGATAAATGTTTCGTAGAAAATGGAGTTTGGTATGCTCCCGCCGTCGACGTTATAGAAGCATTTAAGATTTATGGCTACAATGTAAATAATGAATATTATTTATTCTCCAATAAACCTGTTCCAGAAATTAAGAATGCTGCTAATCTACTAGAAATTCTGTTTTAATCCGATTGGCTAATATCCGAATGTAGCTTGATTTTTCAGCATTTAGTTAGCAATTGAAAATTTTTTAATTTTTTTCTATTTCTATGTATAAATTCTATTTTTTTGGGTAATACTACTTGTATATCATGTTACAGTGCATGCATAGCTCAGCTGGATAGAGCACTTGACTTCGGATCAAGGTGTCGTGGGTTCGAATCCTACTGCGTGCGCTCTACATAGTAATTTTAAAAAATAAGGTGGTACACAAAAGAATGAGATTACAAAAATATTTAGCTACAGCCGGATTAGCCTCTAGACGAAAATGTGAAGAGTTTATTTTAGCCGGCCTAGTTAAAATTAATGGTGTTGTTGTTACCGAACTTGGATCCAAAGTTAATGACTGCGACGTAGTAAAATTTCAGGATAAAGTTATAAAAATTTCTAGCAATACTAAAAAGCTTTATTATATGCTAAACAAACCCAGAGGTTATATTACTACATCCAAAGATGAAAATGGTCGAAAAACTGTTATAGACCTAATCCCCAAAATCAATAATCAACGAGTTTATCCTGTTGGTCGACTTGATGCTAATAGCACAGGATTACTCCTCCTGACTAATGATGGAGACTTCGCCTATCAATTGACCCATCCCAAACATACAATTACTAAAACTTATATTGTTATAGTAGATGGCCACGTATCCAATTCTCAAATTAGTTCCTTAAGAACGGGTATTAAAATTGATAACTATATCACTAAACCAGCTAAAGTAACTAAAATTTTAGCCCATAATAATCGCACTACATTAGAAATAATAATCAGTGAAGGCAAAAATCGGCAAATCAGAAAAATGTGTGATGCTATCGGCCATCCGGTTATATCTCTTAAGAGAATAGCCATTGGAAGTGTCTTTCTTAATGACCTCAAAGTAGGTAAAATTCGTGAATTACGTCACGATGAAATAGCACATTTTGTTAAATCTACTCATCTTTAAGCAAATTTATGCATTTAGGGCTTGAAATTTACTTTTCTTTCTGTTAAACTAGGGTGAAATTTGCAAATGAGAAAGTAGAGGTGTTTAAAATGGCAAAATGCGAAATCTGTTCAAAAGATGTTCATTTCGGAATAAAAGTAAGCCATTCTCATAGAAGAGCTAATAAAATGTGGAAAGCGAATATCAAAAAAGTTAAAGTTAATAAAAACGGAACAACAAAAACGATGCACGTTTGTACTCGTTGCTTACGTTCTAATTTAGTAACTCGTGCTTAACACTTAAGCTCTATATTAAAAAGCAAAAAAATCTTTCCTTATAAAGTCTAGGGAAGGTTTTTTTATGCCATTTTAGTGGCTACTGCTATACAGAGATAAATTGGTTAATGCTACAATATTAGAAAATACAGTAGATCCATATGCACGAATTTCTATCTTCAATTCTTTAACACCTGTTATATCCAAATCGAAATTTACTACATCTGCTCTGGTTAAGGATGGTATGTCCTTTAACAATCGCCCATCACCATAAATTTTTATATCCGCTAAGTTGGTATATCCACTTATTTGTGAATTCGGATTTTTATTTACATACCCAACAATAGCTAATGCAGTCGGCAAAAAGGCCGTACCACTTAATTGTGAATACTCTCCGTTTAATGGATACGTCACTATATCCGCTATAGTTTTTCCGTCTCCATCACCAGTAAAAATTATCCCATCAGTGTATTCTACACCTACTGGATCGGTTATCTGTCCTATAATAGGATATACAGCCTCTCTTCCTGAAAATGAACTTTTCGGTATATCGGATAATTTTTTTACACTCTCTATCTGGTTGTCTACAATATGTATTGTACGAGTCTGTTCTTCCCATAAAATCCCTTTTCCTAATTCCTTCATTAATGCTTCTACCGGTACATAGGACATTCCATCTATAATAAATGGTTCTATTACACTGCCATAAGCATCTTTTAAGATTAATGACTCTCCATCCATAGACAATTTAACATCATTATAAACCACATCTAATGAAGTATATATTGGTGCAGCACTTAATATAGCAGTTTGTAAAACAATGACAGTTATTAATCCCATTATTTTCTTCATTTTATCCCTCTCATTCATAAAAATTCAATTGTATTCATATTTAAATAATTAAAATTGTATCAGCTTTTTGAAATTATGTCAATTTCTATATTATCCTTAAATATTCTTAACCATTTCCAATGAATTCTTATGTAAATTCATTTTACTCAAAGGTTGCTTAGATTAAATTAGATAAACTAAAAAAAATAGTTTATTTTGCTCTGTGTTAACTTTTTTATTGTTTTATTGCAAAATAGTATATACACGTTACTGATAAAATTTTACAATAACTTTATTTTTATGTCAAATTGTTACAGATTCCTTTATTAATGCTACTCGTTACCAGAAATTACATTAGCTATTTTCATAAATAATTACTTAAAACTTAAAAAACAGGATATAACTATAATGTACTAAAAAAACAAAAGCGATCATGTTTTTCTATTCAATCATAAATATAAATGTGTTAGCAATTATGTTGTTAATGAACTATTAACTTGTAACTTGACTGAATATAAGGAGTGGGGATAATATGAAATTAAATCAACGTTTTGTAGCAGCTATTTTAGCAGGTTCTCTAGTATCTAGTGGATTTGTTGTTTTACCTAATATTGTTAAGGCTGAAACTAACATTAACAAAGATAAATTAGATGATGTTGAAGTTGAAGTAAAAGTTATCGTAGAACATAAAGGTGATGACAAAATCACAACTATAAAAGAAACTGTACCAGCCAACTCAACTGCTATAGAATCAACTCAAACCGATAATAAAGATCACACACAAAGTAATTTAGCGACTTCACCACCTACAGACAACCATATGATTATAGAGGTTGAAAAATCCGATAATGCTCACACAGATCCTATAATTGATATTGACAATGATCACATTACTATCATTGATTCGGCTACACCGGATTTGGATACTACTATTAAACCAGAATCTATAATTCCAACTACAGAGGATACATTAGTAGGTCCTCCTAGCCCAGTTATTACTATTGAGCCAGAATCTATAGTTCCAACTACAGATTACACATTAGTAGGCCCTCCTAGCCCAGTTATTACTATTGAGCCAGAAACAATAACTCTGGGCAATGACAATGCTACTTTCACAGAAATAGACTCGGCTGAACAACCTAAAATTGCACCGGAAACTGACACAACCAAAGAACCTGAAACTACACCGGGAACTGACGTAGCCCATGGACCTGAGCCTGCACCGGAAACTGACGTAGCCCATGGACCTGAGCCTGCACCGGAAAC
>MDSO01000009.1_pt1 | contig 42968 bp, 34 predicted proteins | sample 1005691 | NCBI WGS metagenome assembly MDSO01 (sample SAMN05526595, study PRJNA338239) | gut metagenome | isolation source: stomach gut content | host: Acanthurus sohal | place: Saudi Arabia: Red Sea | collected 2011-04 | reverse complement strand
TGCAAAAGGTTCGCCGGCTTTACGTCCGTCTGGAGTGTTACCAGTTTTCTTTCCGTAAACTACGTTAGAAGTTATGGTTAGAATGGACATGGTTGGGATAGAATTTCTATAAGTTTTGTGTTTTCTAATTTCATTCATGAATATTTCAGTGATGTCTACGGCCATTTGGTCAACAGCATCGTCGTCATTTCCGAAGGCTGTATATTCTCCTTCTATTTCGTAGTCTTTGGCCAGACCTGTTTCGTCACGAATAACTTTTACCTTTGCATTTTTAATAGCAGAAAGAGCGTCTGTTACAACGGATAATCCAGCGATACCTGTAGCAAAAGTTCTGATTATTTCTGGGTCATGCAATGCTAACTCTAGTTTTTCGTAGCAATATTTATCATGCATATAGTGAATAACATTTAATGCTCCAACATAAACACCGGCTAACCATTCCATAACTTGTAAGAATTTTTCCCAAACTTCATCGAACTGAAGATATTCGCTTGTAACAGGGGCAAATTTAGGTCCTATTTGGTCTCCAGACTTTTCATCTCTACCACCGTTGATAGCGTATAATAAAGCTTTGGCCAAGTTTGCACGCGCTCCAAAGAACTGCATTTGTTTTCCGATTCTCATTGCGGATACACAACATGCTATTCCATAGTCGTCTCCATGATATGGGCGCATTAAGTCATCATTTTCGTATTGTATTGAACTAGTGGCTATACTCATTTTTGAACAGAATAATTTAAAGTTTTCTGGTAAATTAACTGACCATAACACTGTTAAGTTAGGCTCTGGTGCAGGACCTAAGTTATTTAGCGTATGAAGAATACGGAAACTAGTCTTAGTTACTAATGTACGGCCATCTAAGCCCATACCACCAATAGATTCTGTAACCCAAGTTGGGTCGCCTGAGAATAGTTCATTGTAGGCTGGAGTTCTTAGGAACCTTATCATTCTTAACTTCATAACGAAATGGTCTATAAATTCTTGTGCATCTTCTTCGGTTATAACACCGTTGTCTAGGTCTCTTTGGATATAAATATCTAAAAAGCTTGTTGTTCTACCTAGTGACATAGCGGCCCCATCTTGCTCTTTAACAGCACCAAGGTATCCGAAATAAGTCCACTGAATAGCTTCTTGTGCATTTTGGGCTGGTTGAGAAATATCGAATCCATAACTGTTTGCCATTACTTTTAGTTCTTTTAAGGCTGATATTTGCTCTGTTATCTCTTCTCTTAGTCTAATAATATCCTCGGAAATAGCTGGTGTCTCGTACTGAAGCTTAGCTTTTTCTTTCTCTGTTATTAATTTATCTATTCCATATAATGCTACTCTACGGTAGTCTCCTATAATACGACCACGACCGTAAGCATCTGGTAATCCAGTAATGATTCCGGATTTACGAACTTTTCTCATTGCTGTTGTATAAGCAGCGAAAACTCCGTCATTATGAGTTTTTCTGTATTTAGTAAAAATCTCTTGAGTTTCTTTATCTAATTCATAACCATAAGCATGAAGAGCTTGCTCAACTGTACGAATCCCACCGTTTGGCATAATATTACGTTTTAATGGAGCATCAGATTGAAAACCTACTATGGTTTCTATTTCTTTATTTAAATAACCTGGTCCATGAGAAGTTATAGTAGAAGGAATTTTGGTCTCGGCATCGTATACGCCACGCTTTAACTCTTCTTGCATCATTTCCATTACTTGTGCCCACAACGCTGTTGTATTAGATGTTGGCCCAGCTAGAAAGTTATCGTCTCCGTCATAAGGTGTGTAATTTCTTTGAATGAAATCTCTCACATCAATATCTGTAGTCCAAGTTCCATCTGTGTTAAAGCCATCCCATTGTTTAAACATAAATTAGTCCATCTCCTTTTATCATAAAGCTTATAGCCTTTGATTTATTAATAAATAGTTAATTGTTTATTTGAACTTAATCGATTAATTAATTATTTATTTTGTTTTGTATTTTGTTTTGTATTTCTATTGTTAGTATACTCTGTATACTGTATACATGTCAATAGCTTTTTGAATTTTTTTTTTATTTTTCATAAAAAAAATTTGTTAATACCCTTATCTTGCAAAAAATATAATTTGATTTACTACAAGATTGTTAAAAATAAGCGCTGATTTTTATTAAAAAGTCTTATATTCATAATTAATTTGCTAAAATTATTTTCCTAACTACATTATAACAAAAGCAGTTTAAAACTATTTGGATTGCAATTGTATATAAATAAAAAACTTTATATGCATATAGTATGTCCATTTTGACATAAAATTAGTATGAGAAATATATAGAAAATAAATGCAACTTATGTTTTAATTAAAAATAAAGCAATAGAGCACATGGAGGTAAACATGAAAAATATAGTAATAGGTATGATTTTAGGCGTAGCCAATGTTATACCAGGTGTTAGCGCCGGTACAATGGCGGTAGTATTTAAAATTTATGATCAATTGTTAGATTCAATAAGTGTGGATTTAAAAAAACTGAAAAAGAACGCCAAGTTTCTAATAACTTTAGGTATTGGCGTTATAGCAGGAATCGTTTTATTTAGCAAATTAATAACATTTTTATATGATAATTATAATATGCAAACAAATTTTGTATTTATTGGTGTAATACTTGGAAGTATACCGATGATTTACAAAAAAATAGTTAGCGAAAAAGATCTAGAAGTTGGAGGTATCCTACCTTTTATTATCCCGCTTATAATTATGCTCTACATGGCAGCAACGGGTGAAGAAAAGGCTAGTGGAGCTATAATACAGGAAATAAATTTAGCAACAGCATTGTTATTTGTGTTTGCTGGAGCGGTCAGTGCTTTTACAATGATCATCCCCGGGATAAGTGGATCATTTATATTGCTAACGATAGGGTGTTATGAGACAATAATAGCGTCGATATCCGAAATGACGAGTTTAGCAGTGAACTTTATAAATGGCTCAGCTTCTCTAGAAGATATATTCAGATCCTACTATTTATGGGTATTAATTCTTTTTGGAATCGGTGTTGTAATTGGCCTAATAGGTGGAAGCTCCTTAGTTCAAACACTCTTAAAAAAATACACACAAGGCACTTATTTAGTCATCTTAGGCTTGGTTGTTGGATCTATTTTCACAATATATCCTGGTATCACATTTAATTTTACCGGATTAAGTGCTATTTTATTTATGATGGTAGCCTGCATTGTATCTTATCTATTTTCGGAAAGTTAAATAAAGTAAAAAAAAAATTAGACTATTATGCATATAATTTTAAATTTTGGCAGATAATATAATTAATGTCGTGGAACAGTATACTCACACTAGAAGTGTCATCTCATAATCAAGCGTTATGACACTTTTGTACTGTTGCTCGGCGTTTTTTATTGGGGCGATGAACTAAGAGGAAATTATAGAAGCGACTCCAATGCTATTAGGATAGAATAAAAACGTATATTTATTTACATATAATAGAAGCAAGTCCAAGGGCAGTAGCATATAATGGAAGTGTAAGACCAATTTAGGCTATAACAAAAAATCGGATGGGAGGTGTTTAAAATGAGTGATGTTAAAGTTATAGTTATCGCTATTTCATTAGTGGCTATTGTTTTGATAATTTCCTTAACCAAAGTGCCAGAAGACTTTGTGCTTTACAATGATTTAGATGGGACACAACATTTAACTCAAGAAACTCAAGAATAATTTTTAAGGATCAAAAAATTGGATTATGAAGTTTTCTTATATTTTAAAAATTCAAAAAAGAAAGAGGTGATATATAATGAGCGATACAAAAGTTATAGTCATATCAGTTTCAATAGTAGCTATTGTATTAATAATTGCTTTGACGGAGACACCCGGACGAGGTAATTTAAAAATCTTTGAAGAGTTTGAAACTTCTATAGAACTAAATGTAGCGCCAGATGAAGAGACGAGTGCAGAATAACAGACATCATTAAAAATACACTAAACAGCATTTCCTTCATAATCCAATATATTTCTCTTAAAACAGCAAGGGGTTGTCACAAAATTACGGTTAATTAGGCTAAAATATATGTAATTCAGGCCCCTTAAATTGGGCCAAAATATGCGTTATAGCAAACAATTAATCGTTAACTAATTCAGTTCTATTTAATCTTTCTACCTTATTTGGGTTATTGGATTTTTGTGGTATGACTAAAGGTTCGTTATCGGCGAGCCAGTCTAAGTCAAAGGCCAAATCATCCATGATAGATTCTAAAATTAGTATTAAATTTTGAAAATACTCTTTTTGTACTTCATCTTTTTCTTGATTTTCCAAAATAAGTAGTTTAGCATATTTTTTGATGGATTCTTGATAACAAGATAATTTAATTTCTTTGAGTTTTTCAGTTTTTATATAAGAGCCCATGATGAAGCTAAAAGTACCAAAAATTACAGCCGGAAGTGCTATTAATACCGTACCTAAAACTACGCTACTGCCTATAATTAGGCCTGAATTTATTAAGCCATCTGTGGTACTGTCTAGCTTTAAAAATGCACCATCTAAATATAGGGCTAAAATTCCTGCTAGAGATCCGAGACCAAGACCGATAGATCCTATTGTAATTTCGGATATTATCTTTATATCAATATCACTAGTTGGTTCGTCGCCTACTATTTCACCTATTTCTTTTAAGATTTTTTTGGTTGCTTTTAATGTAGCTACATTTTGAAATTTCATTTTCTTTTTCGTATTTGCATGATCATTCATTGTCAATATTGCTCCTTAAAATTTTCGTGTATTCCTTAAACTTTTCATGTATAAAATAAATATTGACAAAAATATCATAGTTTAAACAGTTTTTATTAAAATTATTTGCTTTCTAGCAGTCTTTTTTCTTCAGCCCATGATTGGATAACATGATCTTTAAATTCATTCCAGGATATATCACCTGTAGCATATTCAGTAAGTTTAGTACCTATGAAGTTTTTAAAATCTTGCCCAGGAAATACCGTAAAGATCCAGGGTATTATCTCTTGATTAGTATTTATCTCGTCTAAAATTGCTTGCGTCAGAGGATTGGATGGCTTTTCGTCATCTGAAAAACTAGTATATGGTGCTATATATCCTAGATCGTTATTGATAATATTTTTGCCTTCTGTAGATGTTAGTAACCAATCCAAAAAATCTTTAGTTGCTTGAATATCTTCTTTGGATGCATTTGCATTGATAGATAAGTAATTTTCATTTCCTATAACCAAGCCATGTTCTTCTTCACCATCTAAATTCATGTAAATCGGCAAAAATTTTATATTGTCTGTATCTATACAATTACTACTCATGCTTTTACTCTTAATATCTTTTATTTGGTTCCAAACCCAATTTCCATTTTGTATCATAGCTACTTCCTCGTATGTAAATTCTAGGAGTGAGTCCACTACGGTTCTATTCTTTGTTAGTTCTGATTCTAACGTTGAATTATTTAAGTACAAATCAAATATATTTTTAAAATTTTCATGATATAAAAAATCTATCGTTTCGCTATCACTTATACCCTTATCCTCAAATTCAAAATAGATAGGTATATTTAATAAATGTGTATGCCATCTCCATTCTTCTGTTTCGAATAAGGATGTCGTCCCAAATACTCCTGTAATATTTAATTGATCCTTTTTCGCTTGCATATCTTCGACGACTATTTTTAGTGTCTCAAAATTATTTATTTCATCCATGGATTTTGCTTTAGATCCATCTATATTAAAATATCTTTCCATTATTGATGCGTTGTAAAGTATTCCATATCCTTCTATTGAAAGTGGCAATCCGTATACTATTTCATCTTCACCATATAAAGCTAAATCTTTGCTAGTCAATAAATGGTATAAGTGATAGTCAGTTAAATCTAAGCAATCACTCTGCCTGTCAACTAAGTTTACCGGTCCATTTACATGAAACAATGTCGGCGGATTAGGACCATGTAACTCTTCTTCTAAAATATCTGCATATTTTGTTCCATTGTTTGTAATTACTTTCACATCAATACCTGTTTTTTCTGTATACTTCTCTGCTATTTCTAGCCATATTAACTCGACTTCTGGTTTAAAGTTAAGATAATAAACTTGGCCTTTTTCTATACTTGTTGCATTGGTGATCGTGCATCCGGTTAAGCCTAGTATAAGACTAAGGGAGCATAAAATGGCTAACTGCTTTTTTAACATGTCTTCACCTCCAGGTTTATTTGAGTAGATATAATATTAATGTAATTATATGTTTATGATATTGATATTGATTAATATAATTTTTAACAATATTTTTTTGTTTTTTTTGGATGATCGTTCACGTTGTTGATTTGGACAAAAAAAAAGATCCGTTAAAGGAACTTTTTGCTAATATAATGCTAAGGACTTTGTGTACTATATACACATAGGCCCTGATTAGTAGCTGTCCATCCTCCGAAAGAAAGTGGCTACGAAGCAGCTGGATGGAGTTGGAAAGCTTAATGGGGTCGAGAGGTATGATTAAAAATACTAACTTGCATTTTCAAAGTCAGAATAATAAGTTTGGCCATCTATTGTATATTCTATACTATAGTGATTCGGAGTTTGAGTTTTAGTATCGGGATAAGTTATAAAGGCGCTGAAGTCAGTACATCCGCCAGCTTTTCGAATAGCACTTTCGAGGTCAGATTGAGCACCGTATCTATTTACTTTACTGTCCTGTGGTGTTATGTTATAAGCATTGGAAACACCGCCTAATGAATCTGCAATGACGTGACCTTCATCTAAAGTGGGACTTTCGGTTCCTGGAACTTTGGCCTCATCGGAATAATATCGACCGGATTTTAAAACAGGTTCTGAATCATCATCTTGAAGAATAATTTTTTCGGCGAAAACGGCAACTAGTTGGCCGTATTCATTGGTGATAGCATAGTAATCACGGTCACCATAGCCGATGTCAACAATTACGTTAGGTTCTCTATGACCGGATAAGTTTCCACCTTCCACTTCTAACCATTTATGATCGGCTAATAAATTTAGGTCTGCAATATTTTCGACATCATTTAAATCTTTCACAGTTTCTTGTGTGGTAGTTTTTTGTATGGTAGTTTCTTTTTGAGGAGTTTCTTTTTGAGCATTCTCTAAAGTAACTTTGTTTTTATCTACCGTTTTTTTCTCATTTATGCCACATCCGGATAAACATAAAGATGTTATTACAGTGGCGCTACATAAAATCGTTAAATACTTTTTCATTATTTTTTCTCCTGAATTAATTTGATAGATCAACTTTTAGTTGTAGTTACTCATGTGATCTGTTTACAAAATTTATTACTTTTGAGGTACTGCTACCTCGTAATTATATCATGAAATGAAAAAATGAGCTACCCCTTTTTGAACGCTCGTTTTGTGATTAACCTCTCAGTCACTGCGTGACAGCTCTCCTAGAAGGAGAGTCTAGTTAACTTGCATTTTCGAAGTTAGAATAATATACCTGACCATCGATAGTATATTTGTAACTATAATAGCTTGGAGTTTGAGTTTCATTATTGGGATAGCTTATTACGGCACTGAAGTTGGTACATCCACCGGCTTTCCGGATAGCTTTTTCCATTTCTGCTTGAGCGCCATGTCGATTGACGGTACTATCTTGAGGTGTTATGTTGTAAGCATTGGATACTCCACCTAATGAATCAGCAATGACGTGACCTTCATCTAATGTTGGGCTTTCGGTTCCTGGAACTTTGGCCTCATCTGGATAATATCGACCGGATTCTAAAACAGGCTCGGTACGATCATTTTGCAAAATAATTTCGTCGGCTAGAACAACAACGAGTTGACCGTACTCATTGGTTATAGCATAGTAATTGCGGTTACCAAATCCTATATTAACAATTACGTTTGACTCTCGGTGACCAGATAAATCTCCACCATCTACTTCTATCGTTTTATGTGTATCCAATAATTTTATGTCTGCAACGTTTTTTATGTTAGTTAAACTGTTTTCGGATACTGCCTGTTCGGATTCAGCTGACGCTCCGTTTTCGGCCGTATTTTCGTTTTGCGATGTACTTTCTTGTGTGGTTGTCGTCGCTTCACTTGCTTTATCATTGGATGATGAACTAGATAACTTAGGTGTCTTTACAACGATAGAAGTATTTTTAATTTTAGGTAATTTGAATCCGAACATTGAAAATATTTGAGCTACAAATAATATGGCTCCAAGAATTGCAATAAGGTATATTTTACTTCGCACTCCAAAATATACTACTAATGTCAGTATTAAAAAAATAAAAATTTCCGACTTACGCATGCTTAATTACCTCCTTGTAATTTTCTTTCTTTGCCAAATTGTTAGTAATCCTAAGTATTTTGTAGTCATGGTATAATATGGTATATGTACTGAAGATAGTATACTATTTTTATATGTAGAAGTCAAGCAATTGAGAATATTTTTATAAGGCTCTCCGCCGTGGCTCTCCTTTTAGGAGAGCTGTCACGCAGTGACTGAGAGGTTAGAGAGGTGTTAGTCAAGCTGACTGAGAGATTTTAATATTTTTTTGGCTCTCAAATCACCCTGTTCGGCTAAGACGGAATATAAATCGAGAGCTATCTTTTCATTTTTGGCTATACCGATGCCATTTTCATAGCATTGAGCGAGTTTAAAAGTTGCTTCTAAATGACCTTGATGGGAAGCTTTTTCGTACCAGATGAAAGCGTTATTATAATTTGCGGTACCGATTTTTTCTGATTCGAAATAATTACCAACGATATATTCGGCTTCGCAGTGACCTTGAGAGGCTGCATTAAAATAGTAGTAGAAAGCTTCTCTATGGCTAATGGCCAAATCGCCGATGCCCTGAGCATAGCAGTGGCCGAGCATAACCTGCGCATCTGTATGACCTTTTTTGGCGGCCTTAATAAACCAGTCTATGGCTTTTTCGTAGTTTTGGATAGGTTGAAGTTCTCGATTATAATAGCAAAGGCCGATTCTGTACTGCGCATCAGAATATTGTTGCAAGGCTGAATTATAATATGTCTTAAAAGCTAAGGCAGCATCTTTTCGAACGCCAATACCTTTTTCATAGCAACGAGCTACGTCATACCTAGATGGACCATCGCCTTGTTTGGCTAAGGCGGAATAGCGATTGAAAGCTTCTTTTTTATTGAAATCGATACCAAGACCACGTTCAAAGCATAAAGCGACACGACGTTGTGCTTCTGTATGTCCTCCATTGGCTGCTTTTAAGTACCAGTTAAAGGCTTGCCCCATGTTTTCAGCAATGCCCTTACCATGTTCGCTACATAGTCCAAGTTTATACTGCGCTTCTATACTCCCTTGCTCGGCTCCCTTTAAGTACCACTTAAAAGCTTTAATGTCATCCGGGTGTATCCCAAGTTCATAACACTGAGCGACTTTTAATTGATATTCTACTTTATCTTGATTGGCCCACGCTAGATATTGCGAAAAATCTTCTAACGTAATCCCTTTAACTCTTTTATGTATTTTTTCAGGTAATAACTCCCCAAACTTAGCATAGGCAAAATATTCTATAGCTCGAGTTGCTTTTTTTATATCCCACATGTATTGATCCGTCAACTTATCTATTTGCTGTTGTATTTGTTCCGGATCGTCTAGTGTGGTTAAATCCTGCATTACTCTTTCATGAACACCACATTCTATGGCCTGTTTTAGTAGTTTAGTGTCTTCTTCTTCTATTCTTAAATATACTATTATATTTTTTAACATATCCTTGTTGGTGAATACCGATTCTCCCTGCTGGTTATAAATTTCTCTTAATCTCTCTTTGCTTTTCATTGATCTCATCCTTTCTTGCTTTTTGAGCATCGATATTATTTTTGCTACATTTTATAAATTCTAAATGGATTTTATAAATACTCACAATATTTTATGCTCACGATGCTAATTTATATGACTTTCATTCAGGTTCCCCGCTCAACCTCGCCGACCAGGCTCTCCTTCTAGGAGCATAGCCGGGAACTTAAAAATCTTTTAGTTAACTTTACCAAAAGGTTTTTCTGCAGGGCTTTCGTCAGTAAGCCTATGGTATCAATCGTTTGAGGGATTGTACTACGTGTAGATTAGATACAAGCCCCCGCATTTATGCGTGGGGTAATTGACCTGTATGCCTTCCAAGGAAACTGTCATAAAATCCGAGGAAGCGATGCCTCCCTCCGGGTTCATATCAGGGAGGGAGAAAGCGTGCATACAAGTTTTTGTTGCTTTCAAGTAACTTGCAAATTTTGCATTGTATTTCTGTCAGAGATTGGGGCGAAAAAAAAGAGCTATACACCATAAAAAGGTGATAGCTCTCTGGTCCTATTTATTTTCTGCTATTTCTATCGCAACGCATATATCTAATAAAAGCTGCTATTCTTACTTCGTGAGAGCATTTTTAATTCCATTTTTTAATATATCCTTTAAATATTTTGTTACTTGCTCTTCTAAATCGGCTAATTTACTTAAATCGGTCTGCCAAAACTCGGACAAGGTTTTGTGGACAATTTCTTCTATACTATCTTTGGTTTTCCATAATTGATGGAAAAAGTCTAGGGATTCGAGGTCATCTTTAATTTTATAAGTTTGGCCGTTGTCTCGGTGACCGATGTAATCGTCGCCTTGTTTTTCTATTTGATAAAATCTTATTAATCCGGCGATAGAAAATGCAAATTGTTTTGGTGCGGCATTAAATTTATTTACATAATCCAGTATTGTTGGGATACATCGAGCTTCAAATTTCGAAGTATTATTAAGAGTTATATCTATCAGGTTGTGAACGATATGAGGATTATCAAATCTTTCTAAAACAGAATCTGCGAAGCTTCTTAATTCGGCCAAGTCCATGTTGGTAGCAGGAATTATTTCGTTACTAATTAAGTCTTTTTCGAATTGGCCAAAAGTATCGTCTCTAAAAAATTCTAATACTGTGTTAAAACCGGCTAAATACGCTAAAGGAACGACAGCGGTATGGCTACCATTTAGGATACGAACTTTTCTTTTTTTATACGGCGTTACATCTTCTGTCCAAATTACGTTGGCTGCCGTTTTATGAATTGGTAATCTATCTTTATATTTTTCATCTGCTTCGATTACCCAAAGGTTGAAAGATTCGCAGGCTACTACCATTTTGTCTTCGTATCCTAATTTTTCGGTTATTGATTCTATTTCATTTCTCGGATATCCGGGTACGATTCTATCGACTAAGGTACTGGCAAATTCATTATTTTTTTCTATCCAGGTTTTAAATTCTTTTTCTAAATTCCATTCATCAGCATATTGTAAGACGAATTTTTTTAACATTGCACCGTTGTTGTCGATTAATTCTACAGGTAAAAGTAGCATACCTTTATTTGGATCTGCATTAAAAAATTTATAGCGATGATATAAGAAGGCGCAAATCTTTGCAGGAAATGATTTTTGAGGAGCATTCTCTAATTTTTCTTCCTTATAATAGGTAATTCCTGATTCGGTAGTATTCGAAATAATTACTTCTAAATCCGGACTTTCGGCTAATCGAACCAATTCGGAATAATCTTCATAAGGATTTATGCAGCGAGAAATTGAGTGGATAGTCTTAAATGTTTCTGCATTTCCGCCTCTCATTAATACGTTGTATAAACAATCCTGGCTATTTAGTAGTTCACCTAAACCTTCTTGTATTGGTTGACAAATTACTATTCTGCCTTGATATTCTTCGGTTTCGTTTGCTAATTCCACCATCCAGTCTGCAAAAGCTCTTAAAAAATTACCTTCTCCAAATTGTAATATTTTTTCTGGGTATTGCGTAAATTTTTTCTCTACTACTGTTTTTATATTCATGAATTAAAACCCTCCTAATATGTATTTAAAAGTCTGGTAGCACCAATTTCAAGATAATAACATTACTATAACATTCCATCTTAAAAAAGTCAACTTAATTATTAAAAAAGCCAACTTGTTTTTTTTACAATGTTTAACATAAAATCATACTATATATTAGTTATTTGTTACTAGCATCAGGATAAAAAATTATATTTGACATATTTTTTTGTGGATTGTCGTATAAAATTGTTAAAAATTCATATTGCAATTAATGTGTTACAATGTTATACTTAATTTAAATAAATTGGTAGCACCAATTCATAATTATAATTCATGATTGTTGAGAGGTTTTTAAAGTTACATAGATAAGGAGAGAATTTTTATGCATTTAAAAGGAATTACTTGGAATCACACCAGAGGAAAATTACCTGTACTTGCTACAGCGCAAAGATACATGGAAATGCATCCTGGTGTTACAATAGATTGGCAGGCTAGATCGTTAAAAGAATTTGGCGATGCTCCTATTGATATATTAGCCCAAGACTACGATTTAATAATACTAGATCATCCATGGATGGGCTTTGCAGCAGAAAATAAAATTTTGTTACCTTTAGAACATTTTTTAGAGCCAGAATTTTTAGCAGATCAAAAAGCAAATTCTGTTGGTAAATCTTTTCAAAGTTACAATTACACTCATCAATATGCTCTCGCTATCGATGCTGCTTGTCCGATAGCTTTTTATTCTAATGAAAAGTTAAAGGCTGATAATGCGAGCTTACCTACGACTTGGTCCGAAGTGATAGATTTGGCTAAACGAGGAAAAGTTTACTGCGGTGGTAATGGCACAAGTATCCTCATGCAATTCTATATGCTTCTTGCTACTAAAACGGATGAAAAACTTTTTGTTGACGGTATTATAGCAGATAAAGAAATACAAAAAGAAAGTTTACTAGAAATACAAGAACTTTTCAGTTATTTACCGAACTGTGTATTTTCTAAAAATCCGATTGGAGTATATGAAGTTTTGGCGAGTCCAAAAACAGAATATTATTATTGTCCGTGCGATTTTGGTTATTCTAATTACTCTCGAGTCGGATACAGTTCTAACCTAATCACCTCGGCTAACGTGGTAAAATATAATGGCAAAATGTTAAAAACGACGCTAGGCGGAGCGGGATTTGCGATTTCGAATAAATGTAAAAATATTGAGTTAGCGCTAGATTATTTAAAATACACTGCATCGGGAGAAATACAGCAAAGTATTTATGTAGAAAATGGAGGGCAACCTGGCCATAGAAGTGCTTGGACGAATAGTCGGGCCAATGAGCTAACAAATAGCTTCTTTAATAATACTCTTGAAACATTGGATAATGCATATTTACGTCCACGCTATGACGGTTATTTAAGTTTTCAAGAAACAGCTGGTCCGCTAATTCGGGATTGGATTATGAACGAAGGTAATGTGGATGAACTTATTGATAATATTCATGATCTTTTTATCTACAGCATATAAGTTTATTGGATGAAAAAAATTAGGAGGCAGAAATGAAACCGTTAGAAGGAATAATTGTGTTGGATTTTGCTCAGTATTTAGCAGGACCATCCGCAGCTTTAAGACTAGCAGATTTAGGTGCTAGGGTTATAAAAATAGAAAGGCCACAGGGTGGAGATAATGGACGAAGGTTAGTATTTAAAAATTTAATATCAGATAACGATGGCGTTTTGTTTCATACTATTAATCGAAACAAAGAAAGTTTTTGTGCGGACTTAAAAAATTTGGATGATTTAAAGATCGTCAAAGAATTAATCAAAAAAGCAGATATAATAATAGAAAATTTTAGACCAGGGATAATGGAAAAACTGGGACTTGGTTATGAAGACGTAAAAAAGATTAATCCTAAATTAATTTATGCTACAGTATCTGGATACGGATTAGATGGTCCATGGGTAAAACGACCGGGCCAAGATCTTATGCTGCAATCTTTATCAGGGCTAACATTATTAAACGGAAGCCGAGACGATCTACCAACGCCTGTGGCGCTTGCTATGGCTGATACATATGCTGGTATACATTTAGTTCAGGGGATCCTATCATGTTTGTATAGCAGATTTAAAACTGGTGTTGGCGCAAGAGTGGCGGTAAGTTTGTTGGAATCTATTTTAGATTTACAATTTGAATTTATAGCTACGTATATAAATGATAATTATACTTTACCAGTTAGGGCTAAATTTAACAATGCTCATGTTTATTTACCGGCTCCTTATGGTATTTATCAAACTAAGGATAATTTTTTAGCTTTAGCGATGGGATCCGTACCGCTTCTTGGAGAAATTTTAGAGCTTAGTGAGTTATCTAAGTATGACAATCCGGCTAGTTGTTTTGCAAATCGAGATGAAATCAAAGAATTGATCCAGTCCAAACTAATTCAGGATTCTACCGAAAATTGGTTGACTAAATTAAAAGAGGTCAATTATTGGGCATCAGAAGTTTTGAATTGGAAAGAACTTATAGATCGTCCGGGATTTAAGTCCTTAGACATGTTAATCAATGTCGGTAGACCCGGCCATAGAGATATTATCACAACAAGATGTCCTATTAGGGTTGATGGAGAAGTTTATAAATCCAATAAATGGGCACCAGCTTTGGGTGAAGATACCTCGAAAATTATGAAAGAATTTAACTTATGTTCTCAGCCAATAGAATCTAGTTCTAAATTAGCCGTAGAATCTAGTTCTGAAAATAATTTGGTTTTGCCTTTAGCCGGTGTTAAAGTGCTAGATTTGTGTCAATTTTTGGCTGGTCCTTCTGCGGCTTTACGATTAGCGGATTTAGGGGCCGAAGTTCTTAAGGTAGAACAACCTTCTGGGGATATTTGTAGAACTCTTTATTCTTCTAATTTGATTATCGATGGCGATAGCACTTTATTTCATGTAATTAATCGTAATAAAGATGCTGTATCCATAGATTTAAAATCAGATGTTGGTCAACTTCAGATTCAGAAGTTAGTTAAAAATGCGGATGTCGTTTTGATTAATTTTAGACCTCATGTGGCCAAAAAATTAGGTATAGATTACGATTCTTTAAAAGTCATTAATCCTAGCTTAGTCTATGGTGAACTTACCGGATTTGGGCATGTCGGTGAATGGGCTAACGAGCCAGGTCAGGATTTGCTAGTACAATCTATTTCTGGGATGACTATGGCTAACGGTAACCGAGATAAGTTGCCTACTCCGGCCGGTGTGTCTATAGCAGATTTGATTAGTGGTCAACATTTAGTTCAGGGCGTTCTGGCTGCGCTTCATCGAAAAGAATTATTTGGGAAAGGTGCTTTGGTGCAGATTAGCATGCTAGAGTCTATGATGGATCTTCAATTTGAAGGATTTACTACTTTTCTTAATGACGGAAATGAAATTCCTCAGCGTAGCAAAATTAGCAATGCAAACTTTTACACGAATGCACCGTACGGTATTTACAAAACTAAAGATTGGTTTATTACTTTAGCGATAGCACCGATTCCTTTACTTGGCCAGTTACTTAATTGTCCAAAACTAGAAGAATACAGCGATCCGGTTACATGGTCTACAAAACGTGATGAAATAAAAGCTATTTTAGCTGACCATCTATTAACTAACAACACTCAGTTTTGGCTCGATATATTACAGCAACATGATATTTGGTGTTCTAACATATATAATTGGGATATGTTATTGGAAACGGATGCTTTTAAAAATTTAGAAATGCTACAAGAAATAAAATTACAAAGTGGCAAAACCATGACAGTTTTAAGATGCCCTATTTCGATTAACGGCCAGCGATTTTATTCCGATAAACCATCACCTAAAATAGGTCAGGATAATCATAAATATTTAAATTAAAAATAAAAGGAGAGTTTAAAATGATAAAAGACATATTTTTTGAAGATTTTCAAATAGGTCACCTTAGAGAAGGCGGATCTCGTACAATGACAGAAACTGATTTTGTTTTACATGCTGGGCACACTGGTGATTTTTATCCTCATCACGTAGATGCAGAGTTTTGTAAGAGTACAGAATTTGGCCAAAGGATAGCACATGGAACTATGATTTTTAGTATTGGTATGGGTTTACAATGTGGAGATATAAATCCTAGAGCTTTTACTTATGGTTATGATAGAATGCGCTTTATTAAGCCGGTCTTCATTGGTGATACGATTAAAACTGTGGTGAAAATTAAGGATAAACGAGATAATCCTAAAAATCCAGCCCGTGGATTTGTGACAGAACAGATTGAAATTACTAATCAAAAAGGCGAGTTAGTTTTAGTTTGCGAACATATTATCAGTGTTGAAAAAAAGTAGAGTAAAAATATGAAATCACTAATCAAAAGGTGAACTTGTCCTAGTTTGTAAACATATTATTAGTGTTGAAAAAAATAGAGGAGTGTGTATTTATAATGAAAGAAATTATGATGCAAAATGCTTTTGATGTCGCTATTTTAGAAAATGAAATGCCGGTTGCTAAAGAAGGGGAAGCATTATTAAAAATTTTATACGGTGGAATTTGCGGAAGCGATCTTAGCAGTTATCGTGGGACGATGAAATACATCAATTATCCTACAGTGCCTGGTCATGAATTTTCAGCTGAAATAGTTGAAATCGGCGATAATGACAAAGGGCTTAAATCCGGAGACCTTGTTACAGCGATACCGTATTTTAATTGCGGTCATTGTTATTCTTGCCAAAAAGGCTTAGTTAATTGCTGTTCTACAAACCAAACCATGGGCATACACAGGACCGGAGCATTCGCAGAATATATCACATTACCAGTGGAAAGATTATTTGCTGGCAATGGTTTATCGGCCAAAACATTAGCGTTAGTAGAGCCATTTTGCATAAGTTATCATGGAATTAAAAAAGCTAACATTCAAAAGGGTGATAAAGTTCTTATCGTTGGGGCTGGGACGATCGGCGTGTTAGCAGCGATTGCGGCCTTAGAGAATGAGATAGAATTGACTATTTGTGATATATCGCAAAGCAAGGTAGATTATGCGAAAAAATTTGGCGTTCAAAATACTATATGCAACAGTAGTCCGGAAGTGTTTGCTGCCGAAGTTAATCGACTTACGGACGGAAATGGTTATGACATTGTAGTAGAGGCCGTTGGGCTACCAAGTACATTCCAAAATTGCATGGATGCCGTAGCTTTTGGCGGCAAAATGATTCAACTAGGTGTTGGTAAGCAAAATGTGGATTTATTTTTTACGACTATCCAACAAAAAGAGCTTAGCATTTATGGATCCCGAAATGCTAGAAGAGAAGATTTTAAGGAAGCCATAGAGTTGCTTTCAAGTGGCAAAATCAAGGTAGATGATGTAGTAACAAATATGTACAACTTCGAAGATGCTCCAAAAGCATTTGCAGATTTCCACTCTAATGCAGGATCGATGTTAAAGGTTATGATTGAGTTTTAAATAAGAATGAAAATGAAAAATATTGCGGGAACTTAAGATTGAAAGTGTATAGAGAAACATTACGGGGCTAGAGCACCATAAGAATCCCTCAGATATTGTTTCTGCTTCGCTGGAAAGGGAGCTGTCACAAAATTGTGGGGAAGCGGTGCCTCCCTCTCCGAGGGGAGGTGTCACGAAGTGACGGAGGGAGTTGGAGGGAGAAAGCGTGCCTTTTAGTTGTATTTTAAATTAAGAGTGAAAAATATAGGAGGCGAATTTATGCAAAGATATGGGCAAGTAATTAAAGTGAAACCGGATCAAATAGAGAACTATAAATATCATCATAAAAATTCTTGGCCGGAAATAAATGCTATGATTAAGGAATGTAATATACAAAATTATTCCATTTATCTTAAAGATGATTTTCTATTTAGCTATTTCGAGTACGTTGGTTCTGATTATGACTCTGACATGGCAAAAATGGCCGCCGATAAGAAGACACAAGAGTGGTGGGATTTGGTAAAGCCGTATCAAACACCATTAAAAACTAAGCAACCTGGAGAATGGTGGGCCGATATGGAAGAAGTATATCATTTAGATTAAAGGAAAACGAGGTGAATATTAAAGAATGCAAAAAATTATAGATGCACATTTTCACATATTTGACGTAGATCGGTTTACTGTTGAATGGCTAAAAGATGTAGAGATTTTAAATAGACCAATTTTATTAGAAGAGTTCGAAGCATTTAAAAATACAGAAGAGTACGACTTAACCGGTGCTGTCCATATAGAATTGGATAGTATAGCGAGCCAAAAGGGGGCTGAAAACGATTATTTTTCGAATTTGGCAATAGAAAGAGGAGATTTTGTTAAGGCAGTCATTTTGTATGCTAACATGCTAGATCCAAACATGTCGGATTTCATTTCTCCTTATTGTTCTAATGACCGTGTTCTTGGCGTAAGGCGTATTTTACATGTAGATGAAACGCCGCCGGGCACGTGTCTAAATAATGTTTTTATTGAGAATGTAAAAAAATTGGGAGCCTTAGATCTGCATTTTGAAGCATGTATGCGATCTGGCGAAATGGGAGATTTATATAAGTTAGCTAAGCAATGTCCGAACACGTTAATTGTTTTAAATCATATGGGTTTGCCTGATGTTGCGGCCTTAAAGGATCCATCTCGTATTGTCGAAATAGATCGTTGGAAACATGGCATTCTTTTGCTTGCTACTTTAGATAACGTGGTGTGCAAAATATCCGGATTATCGAGTAGTGAACCTAAAGAGATAGAAGAGATAGTTGGATTCTGTACCAGCCAATTTGGCCCAGAGAGAATAATGTTTGCTAGCAATTTTCCGGTTTGTAATTTGAGCATAGACTTTGATAGTTGGACCAAAGCGATGCTAGAGCTTTTTGCCAATAAAACATCAGCCGAGCGAGATTTATTTTTCTATAAAAATGCTGAACGAATTTATAAAATAAAATAGTAGGCTCTCTTGGCTCTCCTTTTAGGAGAGCTGTCAACGAAGTTGACTAAGAGGTTAATCCAAGGAGGTAAGAAATGATAAAAGATATATCCGAATTAAAATATGTACCTGCGATGCCGGAGGATCCAAAAGCTAGACCAATATACATAGTCGGTGCAGGTGAAATTATTAAGGATGCGCAAGCGCCAGCATACATTTTAGCAGGATATCCGATGAAAGGTATTTACAACCGAACGGTTGCGACAGCGCATAAAGTGGCCAAAGAATTTGGTATCGAAAAAGTTTACGAAGATCTAGACGAGATGATTGCGGATTGCCATGCTAATAACGGTGTTTTTGATGTAGCATTGCCTGCTAATTTAACTGCTATGGTTTTACGCAAATTACCAGAAGGTAGCGGTGTTTTAGTTCAAAAGCCTATGGGTGAGAGTATAGAAGAGGCGACAGAAATTTTAAATATTTGTAGAGAGCGAAATCTTGTGGCTGGTGTAAATTTTCAACTACGTCAAGCGCCGTATATGATTCAACTGAATGAATTATTAAATAGTGGATTAATTGGTGAAATATACGATGTAGAATGGCGTGTGATTACTTTACAACCTTGGCATTTATGGACCTTTTTAAATGATAAAGAAAGATGCGAAATAAATTATCACAGCATTCATTACATAGATGCTATCAGATCGATTTTCGGTGATCCAACTGCTGTTTGGTGCAAAACAATGAAAAGTCCCAAAGCACCGAATCTTAGTCAAACATCCAGTTCTATCATACTAAATTACGGCGAAGATATTCGAGTAACGATCAATACAAATCATGGCCATGATTTTGCGCCCGACTATCAAGATTCTTGTTTAAAAATTGAGGGCACAAAAGGTGCTATAAGACTAACTTTAGGATTGATTTTAAATTATCCAGAAGGTCGCCCTGACAAATTAGAATACGTTATAGATGATGGAAAAGGATGGCAAGAAATACCGATTGTTGGTAGCTGGTTTCCAGAAGCTTTCATTGGTTCTATGGGCGGTTTATTAAAAAAAATGGAAGATCCTTCTTTTAATTATATGAACAGTGTAGAAGATGCATATAACACGATGCGAGTTGTAGAAGCTTGCTACAAATCTAGCCAAAGTGGTGGTACTCTTATTTAAAATTATTTGAATGGACGTGATGATTAAATGGACTTAACTCCAGTAACCAAAGTGACCATAACAGAACAAATAATGGAACAATTGGCAAATCAAATTATATCGGGTAGTTTAAAGCCGGGTGAACAATTGCCGACTGAACGTGACTTAGCAGAAATTTTTGATGTTACCAGAGGCCGGGTTCGTGAGGCTTTAAGAGCGTTATCTCTTATTGGAATGATTATAATAAAACCCGGTGGCGGTAGTTTTGTTTGTAATAAAGACGTTCTGATTCCTAATCGAACTATATCCTGGATGTATCATGAAGAATTAAATAATCTGAAGGATATTTATTCGGCTAGACGCTTGATTGAATCCGAGATCTATTTGTCCTGCTTTGATATTGCAGATCGGCAAACTATTATTCATATCCGAAAGTTGGTCTCTCAGCTGGATAGCCAATTAAGCCCAGCAGCATTCTTAGATCAGCTGAATAGTTTAGATTTATATGTAAGCTCCAAGTGTGGCAATGGCGTTTACCATAAACTTATGCAAACACTCGTTCTTCTTAGATCTGAATCTTCTATTAACATACTAGGATCAGATGAGACCAAATTGTCGGCAATAGAACATAGAAAAAAAATTGTCTCGGCTTTTGAAAAGAATAACCGTATACTATTAGAAAAAAGCTTGGCCGATTTTTTTAATGATTCTCTAAATTATATCTTGGATCAAGATCAGGATTAAACCTCTCTAAATGAGAGGATTTTTTTTTGCTCCCCTGGAAGGCATAGCCGGGAACTTAAGAAGTCACAAAATTGCGGGGTAGCGGTGCCTCACTCCCGGAGGGAGGTGTCAGCGTAAGCTGACGGAGGGAGAAAGCGTGCATACAAGATTTTGTCGCTTTCGAGTAAATTGTAAATTTTGTAAGCTTGCATCGTTTTGCTGTTACCCAGACTTTAATACACGCAGTGACTAAGAGGTTACTTTCGTACATGACTTCTAACATAGCGTCTTGGGCGTGTCACTATCCTTTCTTTTGGTCTTCGTAGTCGATTCATTATTACTGTGTCCACTATATTTTCAATGTTTTCTATGTGATTGGATTTGCTCTCAAATCCAATGAATTTTAAAAATAAATCCAATTCATGTTGATTATACATTACTATTGTCTTTTTATTATAATGCTTTCTCACTGCCCTTAAAAATGCGGCGTGTTTTGGTAATCGCCCTTTGTATAATAACCAGCTTATAAATTCATAATCCATCTTTTCTGTACATCCTAGAGGTAAATCTGCTCTTGTTTGCCCATGATATTTTATAAATCGATTCAGACATCTAATAAAACAGTCTACTCTATTAAAATTTAATTCTATTATATACGTAGCTTGTTTTAGTCTTTCTTTAACATAATAATTTTTATAGTTGCCATCTATAATCCAGTTCGACTGTTGCATGAAATTCTGTACCATATTTTTGGCTTCGAGCGGATCTCTTTCTTGCCAGTTGGCTGTAAATTTTACACTGTCTAAATGTAAAACCGGTACGTTATATATATCACCTAGTTTTGTTGCTAACGTTGATTTTCCACTTCCACTGTATCCAAGAATTGCTACTTTCATAAACTTATCATCCCTTTATTTTATAGTTTTTACATATGAATCCTTCTTCTTTAATATTACCGATTATCGAAAAAAATAATACGATCTACGAAATGATAAATATAAATTTTACTGTAAAAAATAAGCTGTATTGGCATTGTTTGGACTTATATATAATATAAATTATAGTATATAACTTTGTCCTTATTATTCAATCGGAGGTGTAAATATTGTTAGATTTTAAATTAAGATGCAATAATTTTATTTTGAACTGGAATATTATAGATGATGTATTTGAAGGTACTGGAGATTACATATATCCTGTCTGTTCATATTTGTTTATAGATGAAGAAAAAATTTTAAATGAAAAAATTTTACAAGAATATTTAGATATTTTCAATCAACATCAAGAAATATTCTCAAATTTTTCAGGTGATCATATACCTGCTTTGTTTACCTGTTTATTAGCTAGCATGAGTAATCCAACTAGACACCTAAAAAATGCTATACAATTTTACAAAGAGTTATGTCAACATTTTCAAAGCTCTGAATATCTGATGATCGGAGCTATATTTATGGTAGACGTTATACGTCCGAATCAATATATTGAAATAGCCAAACGAACCAAAGACATCTATGACATTATGGAAGGTGCACACAGGATATTAACGGCTAAAGAGCATATAGTATTTGCGATGTTCATGGCTGCATCTGCACGGAGTAACACAAAATATATAGTGAACGCATCAGAATATTATAATCAATTAAAAAAGAAATTTTCTGCTGGAGGGCCATTACTTTCTATTAGTTATGCGATATCGATGTATGATTGGACAAATAAACCATCACGAGTAATTAACTTATTTGATATTTTAGTATCCAACAAACTCCATTATGGAACATCGCATGAATTATCCACATTAGGAGTAGCCGCTATGAGCAATGCACATTTAAAGCTTATGGCCCCACAGATTGTTACAACCAACAAAATCTTATTTAATTTAAAAAATTATGGTAATTCTATATCTGCCAAAAAGGCTAAATTAGCACATGCATCCATGATAGTGTCGTCTGTATATCCACATGCAAAAACCGATACAATGGATAAAATATCTATTAAAACTAGTGTTGCTCGTTACTCTTTATTTTTAACCGCTCTTGCTGGGAAAATATAAGAAATTTTTATAATGAAAACATGTATTGAGATGGCAATTTTTGGTTAAACTTTCATTATGCCAATATATTTTACACTTTGGCCAATTTAAAATTGAAAAAAATAAAGGGGGCACCATGTTGTTAAAGAAAGAATATAAATATGCTTATCTCGGTTATACGGCCGAGGACAAATCGGCCATGACAGAATATGCCGAGCGATACAGACAATTTATTTCTAAAAATAAGACTGAAAGAGAATGTGTTGAAAGTTTTATTTCTCTAGCAAAGGGATACGGCTACCGTGACCTAAACGATCTCATAGATTCTAAAACGCCTTTAAAGGCTGGAGACAAAGTTTATGCTAACTACATGAACAAAACTCTACTAACCTTCTGCATTGGCTCTGAATCTGTATCTAGTGGATTAAATATTTTAGGATCTCATGTAGATTCGCCTAGACTAGACTTAAAGCCTAATCCATTATATGAAGATAACAAGTTTGCTATGTTTAAAACCCACTATTATGGCGGTGTTAAAAAATATCAATGGGTTACTTTACCTTTAGCTATGCATGGTGTTGTCGCCAAAAAAGATGGCTCCGTAATGAAAATTTGCATCGGCGAAGATGAAAATGATCCAGTCCTTGGCATCTCAGATCTATTACCACATCTATCAGCTGATCAAATGGAGAAACGTTTACGTGAAGCTATCGGCGGTGAAGATTTAAATATTTGCGCCGGTACCTTCCCAATCGATTCTAAAGAGAATAAAGATTCAGCCGAGAACAAAGATGCGGTCGAGAACAAAGATAAGGCTACAACAGATAAGGTTAAAGAAAATATATTACAAATCTTGAATACCAAGTATGATATAACCGAAGAAGATTTGTTCTCATCTGAAATAGAGCTAGTACCCGCTGGATCGGCCAGAGATTACGGCCTAGATAGAAGTATGATTTTAGGCTATGGCCAAGATGATAGAGTCTGCGCCTATGCTTCTTTTGAAGCTCAAATGGAAGTAAATAACCCAAAATACACAACCTGTTCTATTTTTGTAGACAAAGAAGAAATCGGTAGCTATGGAGCATCTGGGATGCAATCTCAATTTTTTGAAAACAGTGTAGCAGAAATTTTAGAATTATTAGGTGAATTTTCCAACATAAAATTAAGAAGAGTATTAGCTAATTCTAGAATGTTATCATCGGATGTTAGCGCCGGATATGACCCTAATTTTCCAAGTGTATTAGAAAAGAATAATGCGCCTTATTTAGGTAAAGGTGTTGTTCTTATGAAATATACTGGTTCACGTGGAAAAGTTGCATCCAATGAATCGAATGCAGAATATGTGGCTAAGTTAAGAGATTTAATGGAAAAAAATAATGTGACTTGGCAAACTGGTGAATTAGGTAAAATCGATCAGGGTGGCGGCGGTACGATTGCTCATATTTTGGCCAAACACGGCATGGATGTTATCGACTGCGGTGTGCCCGTTCATAGTATGCACGCACCATGGGAAATTACGTCCAAAGTTGATTTATATGAAATGAAAAAAGCTTATGTAGCATTTCTTAAGGATGCTTAACAAAGGAGATATTTATAATGTCAAATCCAGTAGTAAAAATGAAAATACAAAACGGTGGAGAAATGAGAATAGAATTATTCCCAGAGATTGCTCCGCTAACCGTTGAAAACTTTATAGAATTAGTTAAAGATAACTTTTATGACGGCTTAATTTTTCATAGAATTATCAAAGGTTTCATGATCCAAGGTGGCGACCCTAAAGGTACTGGCCTAGGTGGTTCTGGTAAACACATTAAGGGTGAATTTAGCTCAAACGGCGTACCAAATAATCTATCACACAAACGTGGCGTAATATCCATGGCTCGTGCTAGTGATCCAAATTCGGCTAGTTCTCAATTTTTCATTGTGGATGAAGATTCTCAATTTTTAGATGGTAATTACGCAGCCTTTGGAATGGTCATAGATGGCTTAGACGTGGTTAGTCAAATAGCTAACGTGAAAACGGACACTAGAGATAAGCCGATTTCGCCAGTTGTTATTGAGTCTATTGTCTTAGAATAATTGCGAGGAAACAGCCCAGCTCCCCTTCCAGCGAAGCTGACTGAGGGGTACTCCTGGAGTTGTCGCTTCGTAATCATCTTTTGGCGAAATCTATATTCAAATTTTAGTTGCTTGCCATTTTTCCTGGCAAGCTTATTTTTTATTTACGGAAAATTGACAATTATTACCAATAGACAGTAATAGACTAAAAAAATTGAATTTTAGTCTTGTCATTTTTCCGGATATATGTTATAGTTAGCACGCAAAATACAAAAAACGCACGCATACATTTACCTAAACTGGGTGAAATATTATTTATTATATTTTTCAGTATGCGGAGGACAAACCTATAGGAGGATTATAAAAATGAGCGTTATATCAATGAAGCAATTATTAGAAGCGGGTGTACATTTTGGACACCAAACAAGAAGATGGAATCCAAAGATGAAAGAATACATCTTTACAGAAAGAAATGGTATTTATATCATCGACCTTCAAAAAACAGCCAAAAAGATGGACGAAGCATTCTATGCTATGAAAGACATTGCGGCTGAAGGTGGAAAAGTCCTTTTTGTTGGTACTAAAAAGCAAGCCCAAGACTCTATAAAAGCAGAAGCTCAACGATGCGGTATGTACTATATTAACCACAGATGGTTAGGTGGAATGCTTACAAACTTCCAAACTATTAGAAGTAGAGTAGATCGTCTTAAAAAATTAGAAGAGATGGAAACAAACGGAACTTTCGACTTGTTACCTAAAAAAGAAGTTCTAGAATTGAAAAAAGAGATGGTTAAGCTTGAAAATAATCTTGGCGGTATTAAAGAAATGAAGAGCGTTCCAGATGCTATTTTCATAATTGATCCAAGAAAAGAAACTATAGCAATACAAGAGGCGCACATTTTAGGAATACCGGTATTTTCTATTGTGGATACAAACTGTGATCCAGACGAAATAGATTATCCTATCCCTGGAAACGACGACGCTATTCGTGCGGTAAAACTTATCACGGCTAAAATAGCGGATGCAATAATCGAATCTAACCAAGGTGAAATATTTGATGCTGGCGAAGAGCCGATTCAACCGGAAGTAGAAGAGACATTAACTTTTGAAAATTTAGTTAGCGTGGAGGAATAATTATTATGGCTATTACAGCTTCAATGGTAAAAGAATTACGTGAAATTACAGGTGCAGGGATGTTAGACTGCAAAAACGTGTTGGCCGAAGTAGAAGGCGACATCAAAAAAGCAATAGACGTTTTAAGAGAAAAGGGCCTAGCTAAGGCAGCTAAAAAGTCTGGCCGAATCGCAGCAGAAGGTTTAGTTATGCAAATGGTTTCTGACGACAGAAAAAAGGCAGCTTTAGTAGAAGTCAATTCTGAAACTGATTTCGTGGCAAAAAACGAAAAGTTTGTAAAGTTTGTTAAAGACCTTACTAAATTGGTTCTTGACACTCAGGTTAAAACTGTGGATGAACTTAAAACTTTTGTTTATCCAGACGCATCCGGTAAGACAGTTTCAGAAGTACTAACAGAAAATATAGCTACAATTGGCGAAAACTTGTCCATTCGTAGAATTGCTATTATGGGTTCTTCCGGCACAATTGCTTCTTACACTCATGGCGGTGGCAAGATTGTTGTCCTAGTTGACGTTGATAGCACCGACGAAAAGGCGGAAGAAGTAGGTAAAAATGTGGCTATGCAAATCGCTGCTCTAAATCCTGAGTATATCTGCATGGAAGATATCTCTTCTGAAACTATTGCTAAAGAACGTGAAATCTTACTCGTTCAGGCCAATAATGAAAATGCAGAAGCTAAGAAACCTAAGCCAGAAAAAATTATTGCGGGTATCGTTGAAGGTCGCCTTAATAAAAATCTTAAAAGCTTTTGCTTGCTAGAACAAGATTATGTTAAAGATCCTAGCCTAACTGTTGCCAAATATATTCAAGCAGAACTTGGCTCAAAAGATTTAATTAGATCTTTCATTCGTTTCGAAACTGGTGAAGGCCTAGAGAAAAAAGATGAAAATTTCGCCGAGGAAGTTGCTAAACAACTACAAAGCTAATTTTATCTTAATACCTAACAAAGGATGAAAATTTCGCCGAGTAAGTTGCTACACAACTATAAAGCTAATTTATGAAAATTTAGCCGAGGAGGAAGTTGCTAAACAACTGCAAAGCTAATTTTTATCTTATGGTACTAAATTAAATGGAGGATTCTCATGTCCTCTATTTTTTTTAATATTTATTAACCAGCTCATAATCCTAAAATGGCATATGTAAACACCACAATAAATATAATAGAAAATAATGTTCAGATTATGACGCAGTCCCCTTTTATTTAAAAAATATTGATGAGGTGAAGTATGCAATACAAAAATGTCTTAGTAAAACTAAGTGGTGAAGCTTTAGCCGGAAATAAATCAACTGGATTCGATAATGAAATAATTCATAGCGTTATGCAGCAATTAACCGACATGGTCAAAAGTGGATTTTGGGTTAGCGTTGTTATCGGCGGTGGCAACTTTTGGCGTGGCCGTTCTTCCGGTTCTATGGATCGCACTAAGGCTGACCAAATAGGCATGCTAGCCACAGTTATGAACGCATTATATGTGTCCGACTTTACGAAAGAATATGAAATAGAAAGTGTAATAATGACTCCATTTTTAGTTGGAACAGTGAGCGAACTATTTAACAAAGACAAAGCTAGAGAATATTTAAAGGCAGGAAAAATCGTTTTTTTTGCTGGAGGAACAGGACATCCGTATTTTACAACCGATTCGGGTGCCGTATTAAAAGGTTGTGAAATAGGTGCTGATATATTACTATTTGCCAAGAACATCGACGGAGTCTATGATAGCGATCCTCGGACTAATCCGAATGCTAAAAAGTACGATGTTATTTCATGCCAGGATATAATTCAAAAAAACTTAAATCCAGTAGACTTATACAGTGTGGTTCTATGCAAAGATAATAAGCTACCGATTATTGTTTTTGATTTAAATGAAGAAAACGGAATAATAAGAGTCGCAAATGGTGAAAATATAGGTACAAAGATTACAGTATAACTAAGGAGAAATATTATTATGAAAAAGTTTGAAGAAAAAATGGAAAAGTCAATTGTCTCATTAAAAGAAGATTTTAACACTATCAGAGCCGGCCGTGCTAATCCTAACATTTTGGATAAGATTGTTGTTGATTATTATGGTACACCAACCCCTATTAAGCAAGTTGGTAACATCGTTGTTCCAGAGGCTAGAATCCTTCAAATCCAACCTTGGGATAGCTCCTTACTAAAGGGTATTGAAAAAGCTATTAACGAATCTGACCTTGGTATTAATCCTTCTAACGATGGCAAAGTTATTCGACTTATCTTTCCGGAATTAACAGCAGAAAGACGTAAAGAATTAACTAAGGAACTTAAGAAAAAAGGTGAGCACGCTAAAGTGGCTATTAGAAATATTCGTCGTGAAGCCATTGACGCTTTCAAAAAACAAGAAAAAGCTCATGAGATTACTGAGGATGAACTTTCTGCTAGTGAATCTAAAATCCAAAAACTTACTGATAAATTCGTTGCGGAAATAGATAAATTAATCGATCAAAAAAGTGCCGAAATTTTATCAGTATAATATTTTTTTTAAGGAGGGCTCTTATGAGTTATGTGCCGAAACACGTGGCTTTTATTATGGATGGAAATGGCCGCTGGGCTAAAGCAAGAAATTTGCCACGAAGTGCTGGTCATAAAAAGGGTAGTCAAATCTTGCGTGAAATTGTAGAATATTGCGCTGAAATAGGGATCCAATATGTGACAGCATACACTTTTTCAACAGAAAATTGGAGTAGGCCAAAAGAAGAGATTGATGGTATCATGTCTCTTTTAGAAGATTACCTTGACGATGCTATTAAAAAATCCAAAAAACGTAACATCAAAGTTAAAGTAATAGGCAAAAAAGATGGATTATCCAATAGCATTATTAACAAAATTCAAGAGTTAGAAAGCAAGACAAAAGATAATTCAGGGCTATGTGTGATTTTTGCTATCAATTATGGCGGTAGAGACGAAATCATTCGTGCTACCAACAAAATATTGGCCCAAATTCAATCAGGTATATCATACGAAATAACACCAGAAATATTTTCGGATTTCTTAGATACTAAGGGTATACCTGACCCTGACTTTTTAATACGTACTAGCGGAGAACTTCGGATAAGTAATTTTTTACTTTGGCAGCTAGCATATACTGAGTTCTATTTTACTGATAAACATTGGCCCGATTTTAGTAAAACCGATCTAGATTTAGCACTTTTAGAATATGTACAAAGAAAGCGCAGATTTGGTAAGGCTTAAAAATTTTGGGCAACATTTATGAAAAGTTCAAACTACATTGGGACAACGTTTGTGAAAAATTCAGATTACAAATTTTGGGCAACCTTTGTAAAAAATGTGATGTAAAAAAGTTAAAAATAGACAATGGAAAGGAATATTAATATGTTCATTAGAATATTGACTGGATTAATAGGCATTCCTTTTGTTTTATGGATTTTAATAAGTGGAAGTTTAGTCATGCAAATCAGTGGGATTATACTAGGTTCTATTGCCATAATGGAGTATTTTAGAGCAATAGAAAAGGTATATAACCCAATGAAAATATTTGGCTTTTTTCTAGTTATTATATACTTCATATTTTTATCATTTTGGATGGAGAACTATTATATATATATTTCTCTAGTTTTATTGCTGCCATTAATTGGTAGTGTACTTACCTATCCTAAATATACAATAACTGATATAGCAACTACGATATTTGGAGTATTATATGTTGGACTATTATTTGGATTACTAGTTGGCATCAGAAACTTAGATAACGGATTATTTTGGGTAATCCTTTTATTCGTATGTACCTGGGGAAGCGATACCAGCGCCTACTTTGTAGGCAAGCTATTTGGTAAAGTAAAGCTAGCACCAGAACTAAGTCCAAAGAAAACAGTAGAAGGTGCTATCGGCGGAGTAATAGGCTCCAGCATATTTGTATTTATATATTGTTTAATCATGCAAGGCTTAGGACAAACAATGTTTAATGCTAACCAAATATTTATCATAATACTCGTTGCCTGCTTTGCTGCTATATTATCTCAAATCGGCGACTTGGCAGCATCATCCATTAAGCGAAACGTAGGAGCTAAAGATTTTGGCAAAATATTTCCGGGCCATGGCGGGGTCTTAGATCGATTTGATAGTGTACTTTTGACAACGCCGTTTATATACGTTATAGCATATTTATTTAGCGTGTTTTAATTTTCTTGAAGATAAGGAGATCTAAAAATGAAAAAAGTTGCTATCCTTGGTTCAACCGGCTCTATCGGAACTCAATCTTTAGAAGTTATCAGAAACATGGACAATATAAAAATTACCGGATTATCCTGTAATCAAAATATAGATTTATTAGAAAAACAAATCTATGAATTTCATCCGGAAATAGTTTGTGTTACAAACAAAAATAAAGCGGCCGAATTACAAACTAGACTAAGAAATAATCAGAATAAAACCGAAGTCGTAACCGACACTTCCGGATTAATATCCATTGCTAGATCGGGAGAACAATTATTGATTACGGCCGTTGTCGGTATGATCGGATTACTCCCCACTTTATTGGCCATAGATACAGGGATAGATATAGCATTGGCTAACAAGGAAACTTTGGTTTGTGCTGGCAAAATCATGATGGATCACGCCAAAGATAATGGAGTCCGAATAATACCAGTAGACAGCGAGCATGGTGCCATATTTGAATGCTTACGATCTGGTAACAAAAACGAGGTTAAACGACTCATATTAACTGCATCTGGTGGTCCTTTCCGAGATTATTCTGCTGAACAATTACAGGATGTAACCGTAGAACAAGCATTAGCTCATCCTAATTGGAACATGGGTAAAAAAATTAGCATCGACAGTGCTACTTTGATGAACAAAGGATTAGAAGTAATAGAAGCTAGCTTTTTATTCGAAATAGCAGCAGAAAAAATAAATGTAACTATTCATAAAGAAAGCATTATTCATTCCATGGTCGAATTTATAGACAATTCTATCATTACTCAAATGGGATTACCAGACATGAAACACCCTATAAGCTATGCTATTAATTATCCAAAAAGACTACCCTGTTCTCTTGTAAACAGCATGGATTTTAGTAAAACATTTAGCCTAAATTTTAGCGAGCCAAACTACAAACTATTTCCTTGTTTAAATTTAGCTTACGATGCTCTTAAATCTTCTGGTACAGCCCCTTTAGTCCTAAATTCAGCCAACGAAGTAGCGGTCGAATTGTTTTTAAAAAAACAAATAAAATTTACTGATATTCCAAAGCTTATTCATAAAGTTCTAGATCAACACATAATTATAAATAGTCCATCTTTAGATGACATCTTAGAAATAGATAATTGGGCAAGAAAAATTGCTTATAATAAAGGGGTGAAATAGTTGATATATTTTTTAATATTCATTATAATTTTTGCTACGTTAGTAGTTGTGCATGAATTAGGACACTTTATAGCTGCCAAAAAATTTGGTGTAGCTGTTAACGAATTTGCTATCGGAATGGGTCCAAAATTATGGAGCAAGAAAAAAAATGAAACGCTCTACACTTTACGCTTATTGCCTATTGGTGGATACTGCGCCATGGAAGGTGAAAACGAAGAATCTAACAACCCAATGGCCTTAACAAGTAAAACACCTTGGCAAAGAATAATAATCTTTATTGCCGGTGCCTTCATGAACGTTATACTAACCTGGGTCCTTATGTTAATCATATTAGCCTATAACGGATATGCATCAACCATAATCGACAGCGTCGTTCCTGGTTCTGCCATAGAGTTAGTCGGTTTACAACCCGGAGATCAAATAATAGCTATTGACGGAATAGCCGTATCGAAATTAACCGATGTGAGTGCGTTGGCCGATAACGATCAGATAGAATATGTGATGACTATTCTAGATCAAAATGGAGTAACCAAAAATATAGTTATAATTCCGCAAATAGATGAAAATGGAAACAAAGTATTTGGTTTTTATGCTAGATCTGTAAAATATGACTTTTTTGAAATACTTCCCGAAAGCTTCTCCGAAACCTACATCATGCTAAAAGAAGTAGTCAACGGCTTCTGGATGCTGATTACCGGCTCCGTTAGCGTTAAAGAAATGGCCGGCATAGTCGGTGTAGCTCAGTTAACTACCGAGGTTTGGGATGTTTCTATCCAAGAAAGTATCATGTTCGCAATCATGAATATGCTAAAAATAGCAGCCATCTTGTCTGCTAACCTAGCCGTACTAAATTTACTACCATTTCCTGCATTAGATGGCGGAAGAATATTGTTTGCTCTCATAGAGCTAGTTCGTGGCAAACCATTAAACCAAGAAAAAGAAGCTATGTTTCACTTTGCTGGCTTTGTTCTCCTGATGATATTAATGGTTGTTGTCCTATATAATGATGTAACAAGACTAATCGTATAAAAATTGTTCCATAGAATGATGCAACAAGATGAATCGTATAAAAATATATAACAAGGAGAGCAGATTAAATATGACAAGGATAATCCGTGTGAAGGATGTTTACATTGGTGGCAATCATCCAATAAGCATCCAATCTATGTGTAACACAAAAACGACTGAGGTAGAAAAAACGATAGCTCAAATCCATGAGTTAGAACAAGCTGGATGTGAAATCGTCCGTTTAGCTATACCAAGCATAGAGGCAGCAAACGCTTTATCTAAAATTGTACCTTCTGTTTCGATTCCTATAGTAGCCGATATTCATTTTGACTATCGGTTAGCTTTATATGCTATGGAAAACGGCGTACATAAACTAAGAATAAATCCTGGTAACATTGGCAAAAAAGAGAATGTTATACAGGTTGTGAAAATGGCCCAGGCCTATAACGTACCTATAAGAATAGGTGTAAATTCCGGATCAATAGAACCTAACTTGCAAAAACAGTACGGTGTATCCGCCATGGCTATGTATCTGAGCGCTAAAAATCAAATAGAATTATTAGAAGAATTGGGATTCCATGATATTTGCGTGTCCCTAAAAGCTAGCAACGTAAAATTAAGCATAGAAGCATACGAACTATTTTCTCAAAACTACGATTACCCACTCCACGTCGGCATAACAGAAGCCGGTACACTCTACACCGGTGCGGTCAAATCAGCAGTCGGATTGGGAGCAATACTATCAAAAGGAATAGGCGACACAATAAGAGTATCCCTATCCGATCACCCAACCAAAGAAATAGAATGTGCTAAACTTATCCTATCGACCCTAGATTTACGTCGCTTCAACAATGTAAAAATAATCTCATGCCCAACATGTGGACGAACCGAAATAAATTTGATAGAATTGGCGAATAGAATAGAAAATTACACGAAAAATTATAATGTGGATATGAAAGTGGCGGTAATGGGATGCGCCGTAAATGGGCCGGGAGAAGCAAGAGAGGCGGACCTGGGTATAGCCGGAGGAAAAGGGGCCGGGGTTATATTTAGTAAAGGCCAAATAATAAGAAAAGTAGCTGAGGATGATCTTTTTAGTGTGTTCTGTGAAGAATTTCATAAGGCTCTAATAAAGTAAGTACAACTTGTAGAAACATTCAGTCAGCTTTGCTGAAAGGGAGTATTGCACTAAAATCAAAAAACGAGCGCCCTAAAAAAAGGATAGCTCGTTTCTTCGTTTCATGGTATAAGTCAACTGAATTTTGAATATATGTCTTGCAAAAAGATGATTACGGGGCGACCACTCCATAAGACCCCCTCAGTCAACTTTGCAGTGTCGCTTCGCTTTTTTACTCTATCTGTCTGCTTCGCAGTGTCGCTTCGCTCTTTTACTCTATCCGTCCGCTTCGCGTCCACCTTCCGGGGGACGGAAGGCTTAAGTGCACCGCTTCCCCGCAATTTTTCTTCGCCTAAGCTTCCTCGCAATTTTTTTTCATGTAAGCCCCAATAAGTACCTAATAAAAATTTATGGAGGTGAAACCTTGATAAGTATGATAGTAGCAATAGCTAATAACGGCGTAATCGGAATGGATAACAACTTGCCATGGCGCATAAAAGAAGATTTAGCATTCTTTAAACGTATGACAAAAAATAAAACTGTAATAATGGGCCGTAAAACCTTTGAAAGCATAGGTAAGCCGTTGGTTGGTAGAAAGAATGTTGTGTTGACTTCGGCCGCCAAGATTAAGGATGTCGAAGTAGTAGACAGCTTCACCAAAGCTTTAGCGATAGCTAAAATGGACGACGCTTTTATTATTGGCGGGGCCAGAATTTACGAATTATTCCTACCATATACAGATATCTTATATATTACGGAAGTAAATTTAAATGTGGCCGGAGATACACTATTTCCAGAATTTAAACACTTATTCGATTGTGTTGAGATCTGGCCCAAAAATGATAAAGATAGCGATATAGATTATAAATTTACGAAATGGATTCTTGACACTCCCCACGCCTAAAGGCGGGGGATTCTAAAGTGATTAAAGGACATACAAATTCATTTCTGAGCGTCCAACCTTTAGTTATGGGTATGCCATTACCCTTCATACAACAGGATAGCTTCTATTACATGGCTAGCTCTATATAGCTACTTCTCCCTTAATGGCCTTATGCGGATTATAATCCACTAACTCAAAATCTTCATACTTAAAATCAAATATAGAATCTACTTTTCGTAAAATTTTTAGCTCTGGCAATTTCCTCGGCTCTCTTTTTAACATCCGTTCTACTTGTTCCATATGATTTAAATAAATATGCGCATCTCCTATCGTATGAATAAATTCTCCAACTTTCAACCCGGATACATGAGCAACCATATGCAGCAGCAAAGAATAAGACGCTATATTAAACGGGACACCCAAAAATGTATCAGCAGATCTTTGGTACATTTGACACGATATTCGGCCGTTACATACATAGAATTGAAAAAATATATGACAAGGTGGTAGGGCCATTTTGTCTATTTCCGATGCGTTCCACGCATTCACTATTAACCTTCTGGAATCTGGATTTTCTTTTATTTGCTTCATGACATTTGCTATTTGATCGACTCCATTAAAATCTCTCCATTGTGATCCGTATATCGGTCCTAACTCGCCTTGCTCATCCGCCCATTCATTCCATATATTCACGTTATTTTCTTGCAAATATTTTATATTCGTTTCTCCTCTTAAAAACCACAACAACTCATGAACTACTCCCTTAAAATACGTCCGTTTTAATGTTACCAATGGATATCCTTCGCTTAAGTCAAATCTCATTTGATATCCAAAAATACTTTTTGTTCCTACTCCCGTACGATCTTCTTTTAAATCTCCATCTTCCATTATCTTCTTTACTAATTCCTTATATTGTTTCATCCTTCGCCCTCTCTTCTTCTATGAAATAATTCTGTTGGTTATTTTATTTTGCCAATCTACTCTTTTCGTAAATAATTCCTTGTATTATTTGATTTTGTCCTTCTTTTCTACGATCGAATAATTTTTGGTTAAATTTGACATCGAAGATTATATATTACATTCAAATTACAATATTTGCTTATTTGTTGACTTTTGTTTTTTTGTAGTATATAATTCCAATTAAATTTAGATATCTATATAATTAAAAGTCTATTACACATACATATATATGTCAATTAATTTTATATATCTATAGCATTACAATTTTGCTACAAAAATGGATATTAATCTAAATATCCATTATCTAATATAAAGCATATAAATTTTAGGCGGATTTGAGCAACTAAATTATTTTAGCGATACTTTTTTCCGCTTAACTGAATACATATAAACTTTTAGCAAACTTGGGCAACTAAATTATTTTAGTTACACTTTTTTGCTACTTAATACATATAAACTTTTAGCGGACTTGGGCAACTAAGTTATTTTAGTTACACTGGTTTGCTACTTAATACATATAAACTTTTAGCGGACTTGAGCAACTAAATTATTTTAGTTACACTTTTTTGCTACTGACTGCATAGAAATGTTAAGTGGATTTGGTAGGAACCTTTTTGCTATTTAATGCATCTAAATTTTAAGCGGATGTAGTAGCAAACTTTTTTCCGCTTAATTCATCTAAATTGTAACTGGATTTTGTACACACTTTTTTTCGCTCAATGCATATGAATTTTAAGCGGATTTGCTATCATCAACCAATTTATTTTAGGTATACTTTTTTTTCCGCTTAATACATATAAATATATAAGTCAAACCAAAATCCTTTACATAATCTACAGCTAAATATTTGGACTCGCTTTGATGTTATCAATCGATTGATTTTGTTAAAATTACAAGGAGGATTTCAATCATGAAATTATCAAATAAACTAGCTGCCCTTTTTGCGGCTACTGCTATGACATTTAGTATACCAGCGCAAGCTATTCAATATAGTGCAACCAAAGAACCAATGTCTACTCTAACTAAAGATAACTACAATAAATATTGGTACGTTCAGTTAGATAATTATCAGGCTGAGAACAAAGCTATTAACTTAATTCTCAACAACAATGACTATGATTCTATAGAAAAAACTTTGGCTTTTTCTGTAATAGGTAATGATATTCGATTCGATAAAACTTTTTTTACTGAAACTATCGGTAGTGAACCATTTAGCGATTTGGATATTACTGACTTTTTTATCGATGGAAAAAATTTAACTGAACATACTATTTACGCTTTAGAGGATACTTCTAGAAATAATGATGGTACTAAAAACTTTGTGGGTTATCCGGATGCTTATCCGTCCGATGGCTCTAATCCAGAATTACCTCATAGACTTTTTGTTATCGATGATGACGGTAACTATACTTCTTATGTTTCTTCTTCTTACGCTGCTAAAAAAGGTTATATTAACAACACTCAGGGTGAAACCGGTTTAGAATATAGTCCACCAGCCGACGTAGAAGAAGTGTTCTTATTTGCTCGGGCTTCGGAAACTATGGCTATGGGCCGAGCTATATATTATAAACCGTTAAAAAACGTCTACGTTAATGTTGTCCCTGATTCGGCCGGTAGCAAAACATTAGTAGCTAATTTCCACGACGAAATAGAAGCTATCTACGATCCAGTGGCCGACGGTTTATTGCTAGCTGAATCTGGTGATTTATCCGAACTTCCGAATACAAACAATCCTTATACTAGTGCGTACACTTTTGCTCCGGGCGTAAGTAATCCGTTTGATGCGCAAGTGTATTTAAAAGAATTTACTATTTATCCAGAGGAAACGGATGAACTATTCGTAGAATTTTTCCAAAACTTTAACACTGGCCTAGATTCACGAATGTATATACCGTTAGCATTCTCAGTTACTGGAACTTCTCCTTTTGTCAGCTTGGAAGGTAACAGACTCTATGAGGACAAAATTCTTCTTAGTACCTCTACTACAGTAGATAAGGATGTAATAGACATTGTCTCAAAATCAGAAGGAAAAATTTCAATAAACGGAAACGGAAATCTCGGTGCATTTGAATTTGAAGAAAAACAAGAATATGTTTTTTACGGTGAATTTGCTGCGACCGATGACTGGGAGGATGACTTCGTTATAGATCCAGATAAATCCGGTGACAACGGGACATTCGGTGGTATAACCTTCTTACTTCAGTTAGATGATCCTGAGTTGGAATTTGCTTTAGAAGAAGGCGATAGATTGTGGGATGAAGTAAGTTATGACGCAATCGGCAACGTTATCGACCAAAAAGCGGGCGAATTACAAGAATATATCGAACTAACTGGCGGATTAAGAAGACAAGAAAATTATCTTCAAGTAGAGATATTAGCAGCTGAAGGCAATGAGATGCTAATGAGAATTATTGATACAACCCAAGAATGGGATAAGAGATCATACGAAGGGTCAATAATTGTAAAAAACCTTCCAGTTCAAACCGCATCTAGGCGTGTTGAATTAACTCCGGGTGACTTAAATTTAAAAATAACCGAAGTAGATGATTTAGAATATCAAAAGAAGGGTGGCGATTTAGGGCTATTTGACTTTAACGATGCTAATGCGCTAGAAGAAGAAATAACCATAGCCCAAATAGTAGATGATGAAGTGATCATCAACATTTTAGAGGAAGTAGATTTAGTTGCTGGCCAAGACCCAGACAAAATAAAATTAAGCTTTAGCGAGCTAATTGGTGGAGCCATAGATGTAAGAGACGAATTCTTTTTACGTTTCGTAAACGCTCAGATGACCGAAGATTGGCTAGATCAAGTAAAATTCGAATTCGATCATTATTCTCTAAACAACGATCCGGATTATGACATCCTGTATGAAGATGACAAAGAGTACGTTTTAGATCTCGATGCTCTGTACGATGTTTGTTTAAATGTTGGTATAGTTTCTGGCGACTCCAAAGAGGATAAAGAAGAATCATGGCATGAATTGCTCAGCAATCTAGAATTCGAACTAGAAATTTATGCTAAAGCCGGCGCTAGTGGCTACATGCAACTTATTATAGAAAGTGACAACTTAAAAGATGGCGAAGTTACTTTAAGAATAGGTAGTACGCAGCCATCCTTTAAAGTTACTTATGAACCTGCATATGTGGACGTAACTCAATATGGCCAAGAAGGTGGTAAAATTGTTATTACCGAAACTGATGAGGAAATGTTCAAAGATGGCCAAGAAATCCTATTAGCTATTGAAGAGCTCGGTTTTGACAACGATGTCTTAGACAATGCTGAAATTTACACCGATTATTATTCAGGTCTAGAAGTTAAGGATAGCTTTAAAGACGGTGTCCTAGTTCTAACCATTGATGACGAGTCAGATGATGGGGCCGGATCAATAACAATAGAAGATATACCATACAAACTTTGGGCCGGAACTCCTCGTGGCGCTTATAATTTATATATTGGCGGAAATGCTCTTGCTTTCGGTAATCCTTCTTACGACGATCTTCTTACCGAATCAAAAGACGACGAAGAAGATACTTATTACGAATTTACGGATTCCGCCGACATCACTATAGAAGATTTCTTAACCGTGGCCACCGGTCCACAAGTACAAAAAATCGTTAGCGTCGTCGACTTTAGAACTGGTATCACCACTAAAAATGGAGTGCCCGTTTATATCGATTCTGAACCTTACATCACGCCAGAGGGTTGGTCCATGATCGGCGTTAGAGATTTAGCTACATTGTTCGAAATCCCAGCTGATAAAATTAGTTTCAGTCATGACGATAAAAATGTTCTCAATGTTACCATTATTAAAGGTACCATAGGTGAGCCAGGCTCCACTATCATTACTATGAAAAATGGCTCCAAAATTTTATACGTAAATGGTAATCCGGTTATAATGGGGACTCCTATGGCCATAGGATCCGATAGTAGATCGTATGCGCCGATAAGACCAATAGCAGAAGCGTTGGGATTAACAGTGTCATGGGACTCGCTCTATCAACGTGCTACTTTTTCTAACTAGGTGCTCCGCTCAGGATCTCAGCCAAAGGGTTGATGAAAGGCTCTCCTTCTAGGAGAGCTGTCACGCAGTGACTGAGAGGTTAAAATTAATCAAGCTTACTTTATTACATTGGCTTTGAGTTTTTGTTACATTTCATATTTACAGTTTTAGTTTCATAATTTTTATCATAAATTTAACTGTACAGTTTCTTTTATATTCTTACTTACCTTTTATGCTGTGCAGTTTTAAATATTTTTTTTAGGCTTTACTTTTCTTGTATTTTAATAGTATGAATTTGTTTTAATAACTCTTTTTGTGTACTACAATATAATTTTTATATTACCTGTTACATATATATATATAAGTTAAAGAAAATTCCAATATATACCTTTTGTATTAATTTAAATATTAATATCATCTATTATCGAATTATCTTTAACTTTCTTACTCACACGTTGCTTTATTACAAGGAGGATTTAAAAAATGAAATTACGTCAAAAATTAGCTATGATTCTTGCAGCTACTAGTTTAGCTACTACCGTTCCAGTTACAACCCAAGCTATTCAGTATGCTGTTACTAGAGAGCCATTAACAACCCAAAGTAAAGACAATTATAATAAATATTGGCACGTAAAACTAGAAGATTATCAAGCAGCTAATAGTGCGCTAAATTTAATTATCAACAATAACAATAACGATTATCTGCCAGGTCCTATCGCTTTTGAAATTATTGCTACCGATATTCGTTTTGATGATAGTTTATACACTGAAACTATTCATAATGAACCATTCCATGGTGATGACATGGATGTCACCCATTTTGAGACAACTGACGGAACGCCCGTAGGTTATCGCACTGCTTATGCATTAGAAGACAAATCTAATTCTCATGACGGTAATACTAGTTTTGTCGGATATCCAAATAGCAATAGTCCTTCTGAGCTACCCCACAGACTTTTTGTTATTGATGAAGATGGAAATTATACATCCTACGTATCTTCTTCTTATGCAGCCAAAAAAAGATACATTTATGACGGTGCGACCACTACTTCTTATTTAACAAACTCGGCTGAGGATGCTGGAGAAGAAATATATTTGTTCGCTGAAGCTAAAGAACCTGTTTATAGTCGTAGCATATTCCACAAACCTTTAGAAAGTGTTTATGTAAATGTAATACCAGATGGTAATAAAAATTTAGTAGTAAATGATAGTGATATTATCAAGTCAACTAGCATTGATGAGGCCGGCATTACGCCAGGTACTGCAGATGGCAAGACTTTTACTAACGTATATACATTCGATGACCCTAATTTAAATCAAAACAATGCGCAAGTTTATTTAAAAGAATTTACTATTTACTTAGAGGACAGAGATCAACTTTATGTTGAGTTTTATCAGAACTTTAATAAAGGGCTAGACTCTCGTTTATATATTCCACTCGCTTTTTCCGTTACAGGTGAAGCTCCATCAATTAGATTAGACGGTAATGATATTAACTATAGCAAAATAACTCTTAGTACATCTTCGACTGCTAATCAGGATCTATTAGACGTAAGCCTTAAGCGTTTGGGGCAAATAGCTACGGATGGCCATGGAAATATCGGTACATTCGAGATAGAAGAGCAACAAGAATATGTATTTTACGGCCAAGTTACAGCAAATGGAAGTAGTAAATGGGAAGAAGACTTTGAAAACTCTTTAGAGCATGGCGATACTGGTGTTACATTTTTACTTCAATTAAATGACAAAACGTTAGAGTTCGATCTAAATGAAGGTGATCGATACTGGGATGAACTCAGCTATGATAGTGATGGCTTCGCAAGTACTGATCCGGGCGCATTACAAGACTATATTGCATTTAGTGGTGGACTCCGTAATCAAGAAGAGTATATACAAGTCGAAGTATTAGCTGTGGAAGGCAATGAAATGCTATTAAGACTCATAGATACAACACAAGAATATAAGCCACGTAATTATGAAGGTGTTGTTCAAATCCGTAACTTACCTGTTACCGTTGCGTCTAGACATGACACTTTAGACACTGGAACATTAGAGTTGAAAGTTACACAAGTAGAAGATTTATCTTACGAATCAAAAGGCGGTGATCTGGGACTCTTTGATTTTGACGATGCAAATGAGATCGAAGAAGAATTCGATATAGCTAGAATTATAGATGAACAAGTTTCGATAAGAGTAGATGATGAGTTAGAGTTAGTATCTGGTCAAGAGTCTGATAAACTTACATTTACAATTGAGGAATTATTACCTGGAGCAATAGATACAAGGGATGAATTTTTCTTTAAATTTAATAATTGCGATATTGTAGATGGATGGCTAGATGACATGGAGTTCGAATTCAATCATGACTATTTACCGAATAACTCAGATTCACATAACGGTATTTTTTATAAAGACGACTCAGAATACGTTTTAGACTTTGATGCTATGTACGACGCTTGTATAGCAGACGGCCTAATAGACGGAGATAGTAATAGTGAAAAAGAAGAGGCTTGGCAGGAACTAATAGAAACAGTAGAATTTGAAATTGAACTTTTTGGCAAAGCAGGTGCAGAAGGAGATATTAGCGTTGCAATAGAAAGTGATAATTTAAGAGAAGAAGAAATTCTACTCTATTTGGGAACTACACATCCGGCCTTTATTTATCAAGTAGAACCTGTATATATCGACCTCGGCGTAAGAGGCCAAAAAGGCGGTCGAATAGTTATCACAGAAACAGCTGAAGAAATGTTCCAAGATGGCCGAGAAGTTTTAATAGCAATAGAAGATTTAGGACTAGAGAACAATACTTTTGATGAGGTAGACGTTTATACCGATCCCGATTCTGGATTAGACGTAAAAGATTCATTTAAAGACGGTGTATTAATAATAGAGATTGATGATGAATCAGACGATGGGCCAGGATCCATTATAATAGAAGATATAAGTTTCGACATTTGGGCCGGAACGCCTCGTGGTGGTTATGATCTCTACATCGGCGGAAATGCTTTATCAGCCGACAACGAAGTATACGACGATTTAGAGCCGGACGGAAATGGAGAAGACGCATATTTCACATTCATAAAGCAATCCGATATCAGAGTACAAGATTTTGTAACCATCGGCGAAGGTAGTGCACCAGTAGCTAGTTCTCAAGTAATTATGGATTTAAGAAATGGCGTAACTTATAAAGATGGATCTCAAGTATCCATAACTTCAAGACCATATCAAACGCCAGAAGGATGGGTAATGGTAAGTGCAGTAGATTTAGCATTATTATACAACATACCAATGGACAAAATTACAGCGAGTACTGATGACGAAGGTAAAATGACAGTAACAATTATTAAAGGGATCATAGGTCAATCCGGTAGCACGGTTACAACATTGAAAGAGGGATCAAACATTGTATGGGTTAACGCTACGCCAGTAATCATGGGGACTCCAGTAGTATTAGGAGCAGATAATAAAGCGTATATTCACTTTTTACCGATGTCCCAAGCGTTAGGTTTAAGTGCACAGTGGGATAATTATTCTCAAAGATTGACATTCTCAAATTAATTCATGCAGAGCATAATAGGCTAACGAAACACAAAGCTGGAGAATATCGAATTAATTCATGCAAAGCATAATAGGCTAACAAATCACAAAGTTTGAGAATTTCGAGTTAATTCATGCAGAGCATAATAGGCTAACGAAACACAAAGCTGGAGAATATCGAATTAATTCATGCAAAGCATAATAGGCTAACAAATCACAAAGTTTGAGAATTTCGAGTTAATTCATGCAGAGCATAATAGGCTAACGAAACACAAAGCTGGAGAATATCGAATTAATTCATGCAAAGCATAATAGGCTAACAAATCACAAAGTTTGAGAATTTCGAGTTAATTCATGCAGAGCA
>MDSO01000008.1_pt1 | contig 44923 bp, 42 predicted proteins | sample 1005691 | NCBI WGS metagenome assembly MDSO01 (sample SAMN05526595, study PRJNA338239) | gut metagenome | isolation source: stomach gut content | host: Acanthurus sohal | place: Saudi Arabia: Red Sea | collected 2011-04 | reverse complement strand
ATATCCTGTATAGGCTTCATCACCACGAGCTAATTCATCTAAATGATTTATTTCGAAAGTGGTTGGTCTAATTTGGTAATTAGTATCTCCGAACCATGGCGAAGAAACTTTTCCTTGATTTCCTTTAGTTGGGGAAATACCTTTTATAAAATCGGTACTTTTATATCCGGATCCAAAGACATCGAATCTATGAAAAGAAGACATAACTCTAACTAAATCCGCCGGGATTTCAAATTCTTTAGTTTCACCTTTGGACAAAGTAAACGGTTCTAAAGGAATAGCTATAGATTGAATCAACTGCTCATGATCATTAACTTGGGTAATTATTTTTGTATCGTATTTTTCTATTATACTAGGAAATGTATCGAACGAAGATTTTTCGGCTTGAATTTCTGGTGGTAAAGTACTAGCCTGGATACCGCCAAAAGAAGGTAAACCTAAAAACAATGTACAGCTAATCAATAAACACTTTTTTAGTAATTTCAAAGTATCGCCTCCATAATTGTATGAATAAAAAAAATTATAATAAACTATAATTAATATATATTATTTTACCAATAATTTGGATAAAAGTATACTGACAAAATTGCTAAAGATATCAAAAATAATTTATGAATTAATATGTACTATTGGTAATAATGGCCATAAAAAAATCCTCCAAATTAAGGAGGAAATAGTTAAATGCGTCTGACGTATAAATAAGGCGTATCTTTTAATTGATAATATCGAGCCTGTTCTTCGGCCGTAAAATGGTACACATCTTTCAAAATATGATAGGATTCTATACTGGCAGTTTCTTTTATAAAACTAGTGCAGTAATTTAATTTTAGAAATTCTATAAATTCTGGAGTAACTTGATGCATATATTTTATTTCGGCTCGATATCCATCCTGTTCGAATGTATAAGTGTCATTTTCATTTAATTCATTAATTATTTGATCTCTTAACAAAACTATTTCTTGTTTAATAGCAAGTTCCTTTTGTTTTAAATGATAATACTTATCTAATAACTCTATCATATCAGTAACCCCCTTAATGTATTATTAATACATTATATGGGGAAATACTTGTCAAGGTTCCAAAAACAAAAAAAATTATGATTTTAGCCAAGCTAAATATGCATTTATAAAAGGGTCGATATCTCCATCCATAACAGCGTTAGTATTTCCAGTTTCTTGATTAGTACGGTGATCTTTTACCATATTATATGGATGAAAAACGTAAGAACGTATTTGACTGCCCCATGCAATCTCTTTTTTTTCACCACGAATTTGATCAATTTTTTGTAATTGTTCTTGATGTTGTTTATATAATAATTTGGAAGCTAACATTTTCATACAGGTTTCACGATTTTGAATTTGAGACCGTTCATTTTGACACTGAACAACAATGCCGGTGGACTTATGAGTAATACGAACAGCCGAATCGGTAGTATTAACGTGTTGGCCACCTGCACCGGAAGAGCGATAGGTATCTATTTGTAAATCATCAGGATTTATTTCAATTTCTGCTGTATTGTCTATCTTGGGCATAACATCTAGTGAGGCAAAGGAGGTATGCCTTCTAGCCCCGCTATCAAAGGGTGATATTCTAACTAATCTATGGATTCCTTTTTCGGATTTTAAGTAACCATAAGCATTTGTACCACAAATTTCTAAAGTAGCAGATTTAACGCCAGCCTCTTCACCGTCTAAGAGATCTAATAATTTATATTTAAAACCACGTTTTTCAGCCCATCTAGTATACATACGAAGAAGCATATTATTCCAATCACATGCTTCGGTACCGCCGGCTCCGGCATGTAAAGAAATGATAGCATCATTTTTGTCATATTCACCGTCTAAAAGAGTATTAGTCCTTAATTCATTATAAAATTCCTTAAATTTATTTGCATCGGATATAGCTTCTTCGCTCATACTGCTATCATTTTCTTCTAGGCTCATATCAATTAGAATCATAACATCTTCATACATATTAAATAGTTTTTTATATTTAAAAATTATTTCTTTATTGTCTTTTAATTCTTGCAAAATATTTTGGGCATTTTTAGAATCCTGCCAAAAATCTGGAGCAATAGATATTAATTCTAATTCTTGTATGCGCTTTTGTACATTAGTAACGTCAAAGAGACCGCCCCATTTCTTTTATTTTGTCCTTATAATCTAGTAAAGATAACTTTAATTGTTCTAGCTCTATCATTAACTCACTTCCTTAAAAAATAAATGTTATATTTATTATATATGATGAGTGGAGCTTTGTATAGGTAGAATAAATCAAGGATAAAATTTGTTTTGTATTTTGGATTTATATACTTTAAATTAATAAACAAAAAGTTGTGTCCAAACATTTTGATCCTCTTGATGACCTACACCAATTAGTTCAAAAGAAGGATTTAGTATATTGGCCCTATGTGATGAGCTATACATCCAGGCATCAACTACTTCGCTTGGAGTTTTATGTCCTTTGGCAAGATTTTCTCCAACAACACCATATTTTAATCCAAATGAATGTACCATATTATACGGTGTTCCATATGTAGGGCTTTTATGTTCAAAATAATAAAATTCTTGCATATCCAAAGATTTTTGATCTGCAATATAACTAAGAGGAATATCCAATGTAAGTTCATTAAGTCCGTATTTGGCTCGCTGTTGATTTACTAATACAACAACTTCTTTTTCAAAATCAGTAATTTCTATAAGATGCGGAATTTTAGATACACCTTCAGTATAATTATTTGAAATAGTTAGATTATCTAAATTTTTTGTGGTAGAATTATCATTTGTGGTTAATAAATTAATTTTGGAGTTTAAAAAATACTTTAACGCACTACTAGAATAACTACTTGCAAGTATTGTATGTGTATATAGGACAGAACCTATAATTGTTATGAATATTATTTTTTTTAAGTGTTTCATATATTTCCTCCATAAATATAATATAAATGATCTTATTCATGTATATTTTAACATATGCCTTAACTGTTGTCCACAGAAATTCTTGAAGATTGTGACACAGCAAAATTTAAAATTACAAATTTTGGAAATATTTTTTAGTTTAATAAAAAAACTATTTTTTGGAAAAACTATTTTTAATATAAATTTTATTATATGAGGAGAGATTATTGTGAAAAAATATATACTACGGTCTATAATTTTATTATATTTTTCTATATCTGGTTATTTTTTAAAAGCTTATGTATGTGATGAAATTGATTTAGATGGATTTGAAAAATATATTTTGGAAAAATATAATATAAAAAATGATGAAGATTTTATTACTCAAGAGGATAAACTACAAATAAAGTTCGAAAAGATTTTGTCCAAAATTATAGAAAAAAGAAATAATTATATATTGTATGAAAATTACGGGAAATTAGAAAACTTATACGATATTACTCTAGATGCTAGTCGGCATGCCTTTGAGCATGAAGCGATTAAAACAGAGTATTTGAAAAATTGGGCTAGTAAGCAAGGAGTAACCTTTACTAATATATCCTCCGAAATTAAGATTAAAAAAATTAAAGACTGTTCAGATGGATTATATAACATGACTTTTAATGTTTGTACAACATATGAGTACTTATATAATAATGAACCTGAAAAAATAAATAAGTTTAAACTTGGTACTTTACATTATATCCATTTACAAAAAGAAAATGATGAATATAAAATATTACAAGAGTGGTATACAGATCCATTTTCAGATTCATTAGAACTTAAAACTAAAGAAACAGATGAACATACGCAATATTTAATGTCGCAAATTCGACCAGAATTTATACCAAGTGAATATTTGGCTAAAGCTATAGAATATGCCCATAATTATTGCGGATTAGGGCCGAGTGAACATATGTTCGAATATAATAAAAATTATATAGATTGTAATCCGGTTGGAGGAGACTGCGCTAATTTTGCATCTCAAATTATGTATGAAAGTGGAATTTTCGAAAAGAATGATTCCTGGAACTATATAAATGAAGGAACCACAAATTGGATCAATGCACAAGGATTTTCCTTTTATTTATTAAAATCCGGTAGAGCAAGTCTTATTGATAAGGGTGTGTATGAAGTGTTATATAAATCAGCCTTTAAAATGCGTCCCGGAGATATAGTAGCATATGAAAAAGATGGCCGTATAATACATGTATCTACCGTTAGCGCATTGGATTCTAAGGGATATCCGTTGGTTACATGTCATAATACCGATAGATTAATCGTACCTTACGACTTAGGATGGAGCAACTCAAATATTATTTTTTATTTAATAGATGTTCATTATTAGATTTTGATTTTTCTATTTTTGTGATAGTTGCTAGCACCATTTTTAATCGTTTTATTTTTAATGATGCTAGCTTACTGAATATAAATTTTTAAGATGATTCTGTGATAGATTCACTTAATAGACTCGGTGCGTTGGAATTTTCGGTTGTTTTAAAAGTAAGGTTTGACGTACTCAGAGGTTCTTGAATTAAAGTAGATCTTAACCCCTGATTATCTAAATCAATTTGAATATCTAGATCTAGATTTGTTTCAGTTATTGCAAATAAAGCCATTTCTTGTCTATATCTTTTTATAAGGTTCATAAAGTCCAGTCTCCTAAAAATAAAAATAATAACAATAATTGTATTGTTTTCTATATTCTATTGATTAATTATTGAACTTAGAACAAATTATAAAACAGATATCAAAAATAATAAGAATCAATTTTCTAATAAGGCTAATTTTAATTCAGTGATATTGTTGAAATTATGTTTTTCCATATATTTAGTAAAATCTTCTTTAATATTTATCAAGGCTAATGGATTATGAAAACATGCAGTGCCTACACTAACAAAATCAGCACCAGCTAATAAAAATTCAGCCACATCTTCACCATTGAAAATGCCTCCAAGACCAATAATAGGCAATTTTATAGCACGTCTAACCTGATATATCATTCTTATGGCTACAGGTTTAATAGCAGGTCCGGAAAAGCCACCAACTTTATTTTTTAATACAGGTTGAAATTGATTTACGTCTATTCTCATTCCTAAAAGTGTATTGATAAGAGACACACAGTCGGCCCCTTCACATTCAACTGCTTTGGCAATTTCAGTAATGTCTGTTACATTCGGCGAAAGTTTTATTATAATTGGCTTAGTAGAAATTCGCTTAACCTCTTTTGTTAATTGACCGGCTAATTTTGTATTAATGCCAAAAGCTATACCACCAGATTTAACATTTGGGCATGAAATATTAATTTCTAGCATATCAACTGAAGTTTCATTTAATTTTTCTACAACCGTACAGTAATCTTCTAAAGTTTTTCCGGCTACGTTTACAATGATACGAGTATCAAATTTTTGCAATATAGGCAGTTCATCTTCTATAAATAAATCTACACCGGGATTTTCAAGGCCGATAGAGTTTAACATGCCACCGTATGTTTCTGCTATTCTAGGAGTCGGGTTACCGAGCCAAGCTACACTAGAAACACCTTTGGTTATTATTGCGCCAATTTGAGATGGATCATAAAACTGGGGAGAATCTTTGATTGAAAATGTCCCGGAAGCAGTACTAATAGGGTTTTTAAAATCCAGGCCACACATTTTAACACTTAAGTCTAACATTTAAAAGTTCACCTCATTTCCTAAAAATACTGGACCATCTACACATATTTTAGTAGATTTTCCATTTACGTTACATACGCAACCAACACATGCGCCATAACCACAGCCCATTCGTTCTTCTAAAGATAGTTGTACGGATTTATTTATATTTTTACAAAAATTTTTCAATGCTTTTAACATTGGTTTGGGTCCACAAGCATAATAATAATCACCAACAATATTTTCAGATTGAATCAAATCTATAACATTACCTTTAAATCCGACCTTGCCCGTTTCTGTTGCTATATAAACTTCGGCTCCCGCTTCAAGAAATTTATTTGCTAAAATGGGCTCATCCTTAAATCCTAGGACAGCAATCTTTTTAGTTTTAATTTGTTTGGCTAGCTCGACTAAAGGTGGCGTTCCTATACCGCCCCCTATTAAAATATGAGTTTCTACATCCGCAATTGTATAACCCTTACCTAATGCAGAACTAATTTGAATTTTGTCTCCAGACTTTAATATAGAAAATTCTGTAGTTCCATATCCTACAACTTGATATACGATAGTTAACGTATTCTCGGATATTTCACTTATACTTATTGGGCGAGGTAATAAGGTGTGAGAATTTTGTGGATATAAATTGATGAACATTCCTACCTTAGCTGTACTGGCAATTTGCGGGTCATATATAACCATTTGATATATATCGGGCGCTATTAATGTATTTTCAACTATAGTAGCATATTTAATTATTTTGGCCATAATATACACTCCTTTACTTTGATTAAATTAACATTACATCATTATGATATATTGAAAACAAAAAAATATTATTAAATAAATTGATATTTAAATGATAGCTGGTAAAAAATATTGAGAAATTTTATTATATTAACCTTAACATGATTTTAAAGAAAAAACTAGGTAATTATCCAATTGGGAAATAACCTAGTCATTATCATAAAATTAATTATGTTGTATTATTTAGAATAAGATGCAATAATTTTGCCAACTTCGCCTATGTCAGCACCGGATGCAAAATTTAGTTTGATAGATTCTGAAAGACTTAGCCATATTTCAAGTTCACAGTCAAAATCTGCAAAGCCTGCTGTTTCAATATAGTAAAATAAAAGCTTACTATATGGTATAGATGTATATCTGATTTTTTTACCAGTAAGTCCCTTAAAGTCTAAGCCGATAATTCGTCTATTAGTAAATACAATCCCGTCATTAATTGCTTTGTATGTAGCCACAATTCCTTCACCATCTACTAAAAGTGGATTTAATAATTCTGTAAATTCATTATTTTCTACTTTTTTTAATTTCCCATTGATTATATTCATAATATTCTATCTCCTTATTTAATTTTTATTTTACCAGATAAGCCGTAAAGCCCCTAGCTTTATCTAAGGGGATATAAGGCTAATAAATTTTTTTCAAAAGATGTTAATATCTTTTGTTTTTTGGGTATACTTTAAATACAACTGAATATAGATGGTTGCTAGAAGTAGTCATTTCTAGCGTAAAATATTCAATGCACTGAAAATGTTTCTAAAGTGAAACACGACAAGAAAAAGTCGTTAAAACGATTTCTTAAAGACTCAGTGTCTCGGATACATGGTAAAAGTGTATCAGCATACAAGACTTTATGTCCTGTTGTATGAAGGGTAATGGCATCCCCGTAACTAAAGGTTGGACGCTCAGAAATGAATTTGTAATTTGTCCTTTAATCACTTTAGAATCCCCCGCCTTTAGGTGTGGGGAGTATCAATCTCTAGTTATTCTATAATTTTATTATACGGAATAGGTCGAAATTATTTTAGCCAAATTTACAATATCTGTAGATCTGTTAAAACATAAATGAATATAAGTGGAGCCTAGTAATAACCTTAATTCCGTATCTGTATCTCCTACACCGGCTGTTTCAGAATAAAACATATCAATTTTTTTATAAGGTATAGAAGTATATTTTTCTTTTTTATGACCAAGTCCAGAAGTATCTACACCGATAATTCGTTTATTGGTAAAAACAACACCATCATGTGTATTTGCAAAAGATATTATAATCTCTTCACCTGGTATAAAAAAAGATTTTATTACATCTTCAAATTTTCCATTTCCGCTTTGAGCTAATTTAGCGAGTCCACCAGAAATAATTGCGATTTCAGTCATAATTATCCTCCTTAAAATTAAGTTCAGGGATAAAAATGGTGGCCTATATATAATTAATATATGTTTTATTGTTCAAAAAGCATATGTTCCATAAATAATTCGTTAAATAATGGATCGTGTGCAAGGTTTAGATCTTTGGCTATAGATTTAATATAATCGACTTCTTTTTCTATATCGTTATATAGAAGAAATTTTCTAACACCGCCTAAAGAAGTATTTCCTACTCTATAAATTTTACCGTTGAAAGCTTTTGGTAATAGGCCTATAGTTAAAGCATTTTCTAAATTTATAAATTTTCCAAATCCTCCTGCAAGATAAACTTTGTCAACATTTTTAGCCTCGATACCGTACTTAATCATTAAAACTTCTATACCAGCACGTATGGCTGATTTTGCAAGTTGAAATTCACGAATATCTTTTTGGGTTAAAAAAATATGATCGGTTATAGAAATAATTTCCTCATCATTTTCTATAAATCCAGTGTCATCTAAATCTTCGTTAGCTAAAGCAATGGCTATGGCATCAATTAAGCCACTACCACAAATACCCAAAGGTTCTTGATCACCTATAGTTTTTATGGTTTTATCCGGATTAACCTGACATATAGCCCCTTTTATACTACCGAGGCCACAACTTATATTTCCACCTTCAAAGGCTGGACCAGCGGCGGTTGCTAACGTAATTATGCTGTCTTGATTTCCAATGGCCATTTCTCCATTTGTCCCAATATCAATAAGTATGCAGACTGATTTGTTCTTATGCATGTTTGTGTGCATGATTCCTGATAAAATATCCGATCCTACATAAGTAGAAATTCCAGCTAATAATGTATACTGCCCTGAAATACCGAATAGCTCAGCTAAATCTCCAATTTTCATATCCAAAAAGGTTGCTGTAAAAGGATATACGCCTAACCCACTACAATCCGATTTCATCAGTAAATGTAGCATGGTGGTATTTCCGGCCAGCGTAACCTTGCTTATCTCTTGTTCGTTTACTAAAACTTTTAAACCTGTTTTTAAATCAGAAATTATTTTCTCGTTTAATTCTTCTAGCCCACCTTTATTAGCATGATCAATTCTTGAAATAACGTCTGAACCATAAGCTCGTTGACTGTTTAATAATGTGTGCGTTTTAAGTAATTTCCCATCTCTAAGATCAAATAGTTCTAATGCGATGGTTGTGGTTCCTATGTCAATACCTACTCCATATCCATCCATTGAGTTTAATGTAGTATTATCGTCAAAATGTTCGTAAAAAGAGACAATGCTAAAATCTTTATCCGAGATTAATTTTTCATCTATTTCTACATCATAGGTCATATCGCTTGGAATATAACAAGCTAGTCTAAATCCAGCCTCTAATTCTTCAAAAGATATTAAATTTTTTTCAGCCATTGTGGCAGGTGGAGCAGAATCTAAAATTTTAACCTTGCATTTTCCGCATGTCCCTCGGCCATTGCAAGGGACATTTATATAAATATTTTCGGCTTTTAATGCATCTAATAACGTGCCATTACTTTTTTTTATTAACATGCGAATCCTCCATATGAGTTGTTAAATAACGTTGAAAATTTATCGGATGATATCTAATAAGATATTTGGATATAGCTCTTTCGTATGCTTTAAGCTTTTACCTATAGGCAATCTTCCGCTAGATAATATTACAAGTTTATTTTCATTGATTTCTTTGCAATATTCTTCCATGATTATACTATCACCAACGCAATTAATCAAGAATTTTCCATCTTTTAATTGCAAAAATCCTTTTACTCGATAACTATCTTCTATGAAACTTTCAATTAATTTTGCCAACTCATTTTTGCTACATTTGGGATCAATTATTATCTCGTAGCTGACTAATGTTATATCCTTTATATTTATTTCATGATTATCCTTGTGTGTAGTAGACAGATCTAAAATCCAACTTGGATCAATTACACCATATGAAGTTTGCTCTACAGTGGCAAAAGGATGTAGCTCGTAAATTAAAGACTTAACCTTTTCTAATTTTACAAAATTTACCAGATCGATTTTATTGATTATAATTAAGTCTGATATCCTAACCTGTTTTTTTGCTACTCTAGCAGTGTGTATAACCTTGTTAAAATGTAGAGCATCAACAATGCAAATACAACCTTTGTAATTGATAGACCGAAATTTATCTTGTTTTAACACTTGGTAGGCTGAACTAGGATCCGATAACCCAGATGTTTCTATCAATATAATTTCCGGATTGTTTTGCTTAATTATATTTTCTAAAACATTTTCAAATTGATTGATTTTACATGTGCAAAAAATTGAGCCACCAGCCACTTCATGTACATCAGAAGTTATATCGGCCAAAATTTTGCCATCTATACCCGTTTGTCCAAACTCATTAATAATTAGCGCAACTTTTTTATCTTTAAAAATATTTAGAATGTCCTTGATTGTTGTAGTTTTACCTGCACCTAAAAAGCCAGTGGTTAAATATAAATCCATAATGGTAAGAACTCCTTCCTTATTATAGTGTTAATAAAAAAGGCTAGTCCAAATTAAGGACTAACCTTTTTATATCTATGATCTACTGGCTACATAGCATCGTTAATGGCTTTGTCTAATTCTTCCTTACTTGGTATGATAGAAGAGAATTTGAGCTTTCCATTTATATATATACTTGGTAAATTTGAAACGCCCATCTTCACACAACGTGCAATGTTTTCCTTCTTCGTGAATTTATATTCTACTACATCGATTTTGTCTCCAAATTCAGCCTTAGCATTGTTGGCAGCTGCCATCATATAGGTACACGCAGCGCAGGTTAAGGAGTCCAAAGTAAATACTTCAATCAAAGGTTTCTTTAGCGATGCATAATCTGGTAATTCCACTTCTATATTATCTTGCACGGCTACATAATTCTTTAAGGCTTCTCTCATCTGATCCATTTGAGAAATTGCTTCAGCTATACCAATACTGTTTTCAATCGGAACATCATATGGCATGTCACAACCAGGAGCAATTATTAGATGTGTTTTATTTGGCATTTTGTCAACAAGATCAATTACATATTTCATATTATCCTGTTGAGTACCATGGAGCATAACTGAAGTTAACGGGATATTTCCGCCTATTGTTATCTTGTAAGCATCAGTAATGTTTTTGGTCGCTACAAGATCCACGTTTTCGTCTACTGAAATAGAATCCGGCTTGGTTTTGCACATAACTTCAATGTTTCTAGTAGCGTTACCGCAAACAAAGAATGAACTATATGCGCCAAGTTCTTTGATATAAGCAAATAATTTAGTAAACGGCTCACTTAAAAATTCTTCAAAATGCTCCGAAGAAATTTGTGATACAAGTGGGTCAACTACGGCGATAATGTCCATACCAGCGTCCACGTACATTTTTGTCATAGCCTTTGCTACATCTAAACAGTAATTCAATAACTTTTTAACGTATTCTTCGTCATCATACATATCCATAAAAATGTCGTTTCCTCTAAGATGTGAAGCTAAAGTAAATGGTCCACAAATTAGTCCGTACAATGCAGTAGTATCACCGACTTTTTCTTTCATGGCTTTCATGACATCTAAAACCATCGGTAATCTTCCATCCTCTGGTCCAGGAATAGTACATTTACAAGGTAGAATTGACTCTTCACCTTCTAATGGATGAGTTTTTACAGATGGAGGACCATCTTTCGCCCATACTAATTCACATCCAAGAATTTCGGCTTCTAACTGAAGATCGAACACAACCGGTTGCCCGTCTGGTTTATATAATTTATTTACCTCTAATAATGAAGCTAATAATTTATCCTTATTCGTTAATACCTCGTCAGCTGTATAACCTAAAAGTTTTCCAGCATGAACCCCAGCAAAAGGTACCCATGGCAATCTCGGTGTTTGTTTGTGTTCTAAAACGTCAAATAAGATTTGTTTCATAATAAATTAATCCTCCTAATTATTATAATAATATATTTGAATTTATTGTGATGACATGTTATTATGATTTATAAAAATCCGTTATTGTATATGTGTATTAGTATTTTTTTGAGTAGTCTGTTAGTAGTCGATTAGCCTATTAATTAGTGGCCGATTAAGAGTCGTCAATTAGTCTATTAATTAGTGGTTGATTAAGAGTAGTCGATTAGCCTATTAATTAATAGCTGATTAATAATAGTCAATGAGCCATTTTGTTAATAGCTGATTAATAGTAGTCGATCAACCTCTTAATTAGTAGCCAATTAATAGTAGTTGATTAGCCTCTTAATTAGTAGTTGATAGTAATCGATCAATCTCTTAATTAGTAGCTGATTAATAGTAATTGACCAGCCATTTTATTTAGTAGCCGATTAATAGGAGATAGACGATCCTATAACCCACTAATAGCTACTTAATTTAAAATTTATAATTATGATTTATTATGCAGTTACGATTTGCTTTGCAACTTCGGCTGCTGTCGCTGCGTCCGGAGTATAATAATCCGCTCCAACTTTTTTTGCAAATTCGTCTGTAACTGGAGCACCACCGATCATAATTTTATATTTGTCACGTACTCCACGCTCTTCCATTTCCTTTATAATCTCACCGGTAGCTTCCATGGTTGTGGTAAGAAGTGATGACATACATATAATTTGTGCGTTGTGTTTTTCTGCTAATTCTAAGAATTTATCCGTAGAAACGTCTACTCCTGCATCGATAACTTCTAATCCTGCACCACGAAGCATCATGGCTACCAAGTTTTTACCGATGTCGTGTAAGTCTCCTTTAACCGTACCTATTACTACTGTACCAATAGGCTCAACACCTTCTTCGGCAAGAAGCGGTTCTAACAATGCTAGGCCGGCGTTCATTGCTCTAGCCGCAACTAAAACTTCAGGAACAAAAATTTCGTTGGCTTTAAATCTTACACCTATTTCACCCATAGATTTAAGTAAAGATTCATCTAGGATAGTTTTTACAGGTATGCCCTCATCAATTGCTTGCTGAACTTTTTCTTTTACAGTTTTAGATTTTCCTTTTTTTAGTGCTTCTGAAATTTCTTCTAATACTACAGACATGTGTTTACCTCCAATGATTAAAGTAAAATATATATTATGATTATAATCAATATTCTAAGAAATTTATTTAAAATTCTTCAGAAAAGTTGCATTTTATTTTTTAGTATTATTTTTATTAAAGAAACAACTGTGTTTTGCGACAAAAAATAAAAAAGTATTGCATTTTTCAGCAGAATTTTTTATAATAATAATTAGAACATTTGTGATTAGTATACACAACTCAAGACGAAATTATTATACAAATTGCAGAAGTTAAAATAATATATAGTAGAGGATTTTTAGATGGAATTTAATCATATATCAGTGCTTTTAAAAGAATGTATCGAGGGGCTTAACATTAAGGACAATGGAACTTATCTAGATGGAACGCTGGGTGGCGCTGGCCATGCAGAAGAAATATGCAAAAAATTAAGTCAGAATGGCACCTTTATTGGAATAGATCAAGATTCGGATGCAATAAAACAATCTAGACAAAGGCTAGAAAAAATGGCCTGTAAAGTCTTAATAACTAAAAATAATTTTATTGCCACTAAAGATATTTTAGATGAATTTGGCATAGATAAAATAGATGGAGCATTACTAGATTTGGGCGTATCCTCTTATCAATTAGATGAAGCCGATAGAGGATTTTCTTACATGAAAGATGCTGCCCTAGATATGCGGATGGACCAGGAGAGATCCTTTAGCGCTTTTGATATTGTTAATTCTTATTCGGAAAATGATCTTGCTAATATTATTAAAAATTATGGAGAGGAAAGATGGGCTAAACGGATTGCCAAATTTATTTTAGACTACAGAACTTATCAGCCTATTAATACAACTTCTGAATTGGTCGAAATAATTAAGAAGGCTATTCCTAAATCTGCAAGGTTAGATGGTAGTCATCCGGCTAAACGTACATTTCAAGCTATTAGAATAGAAGTTAATAAAGAAATTGATGTGATCGCACCAGTGATAAACGATATTGTTCAAAAGTTAAATGTCGGTGGTCGCCTATGTATCATTACTTTTCACTCTTTAGAAGATCGGATTGTAAAACATACTTTTAGACAATTAGAAAATCCTTGCACATGTCCATCTGATTTTCCTGTTTGTATTTGTAATCAAAAAAGTAAAGTAACTGTTATAACTAAAAAGCCTATATTACCAACTAAATTGGAAATAGAGCAAAATTCTCGTTCTAAAAGTGCAAAGTTAAGAATTTTAGAAAAAATTTGATAAATGTTGATTTGATTAACATGGAGGATTTTTCATGCCTAATCATCATCAAAAATTTATAAAAATGGAGGATTTCTCATGCCTGATCATTATCATCAAAAAATTTATAAAAATCGTAGGCAACGTATTAATACCATATTAATTAGTTCTATATGTGGAACACTGGTTTTTGTTACGTCTTTTGCATATATATATTTAAATTCTAAACTAATTCAAACTCAGCATAATTTAAAGTCGGCTATAACTTCATGGCAAAAAGATCAGAGTAAATTTAATGAATTAACCTCACAACTGGCCAAGGTTTATAATTTAGATGTTATTGAAAATAAAGCAATCAATGAACTTTTTATGCATAAACCTATGGCACATCAAATAGTTTATATAGATGTAGGAGAAGAAAGTTTCACTAGATATGACAAATAAAAAAAAGATGGGCAAATTTAAGAAGTTTAAGCAGAGTAAAATTTTTAGGATTAAGGCAAAACCAGAAACAACAAAAATCCGAAGATTAAGGTTTAGAAATAGAGCAGTAGTGATGCTTTTAGGCTATCTAACTGTTTTACTATTATTAATAATTAAAATGTTGTTTATATGGATTAATGATAATCAAAAGTATGAGTTAGCAGTACTGGATAGACTGAGTAAAAAAGATGTAATTCTAGATCCTCTAAGAGGAAGTATTTTAGACAAAAATAGTAAAACTCTAGCAGTAAGTCAGATAGCCTATGATGTTATACTAGATCCTAAAACGTTGTTAGAAGATGTTGATGAAGTAGAAAGAAATAGGATTATCACTGAATTAGCTAAGTTTTCCGGCCAATCCGAAATAGCTATAATAGAAATGTTAAATAAAAGTGCTAATAGTCGTTACAAATTATTTTTAAAAGATATTTCTATTTCAGATAAAGATAGATTGGTTGCATTAAAATTAAAAACAGTATCTTATATTCAGTCTGCACTAAGAATATATCCAAAAGGTGATTTCGCTTCAGCAATGATAGGTTTCTACAATGGTGTTGAAGGACAATATGGCTTAGAGCAATTTTATAATCCATATCTAAAAGGTGAGCCGGGCCGTATATTTACGAACATAACTAGTGGTGAATTGTTAACTAATAAAACTATACCGGCTATTAATGGCTCTAGTTTAGTTTTAACTATAGATGAGACGATAGAACAAACTGTTCAGGCAGTCATGAATGATTTTGTACAAAAATCGGACCCCGTTGCAGCTTCAGCAATAATTATGAATCCAAATACAGGCGAAATTTACGCAATGTATTCTTACCCATCGTTCAATCCAAATACTTATGGTAATCTTAGTTCTCAATTAGGGCCAGAATGGAATGAAATGACACCAGAACAAAAATCCGAGGAGCTGTATAGAGCATGGAGAAATTATAACATTCAAAATGTTTATGAACCTGGTTCAACTTTTAAGCCTTTGATGGTTGCTGCAGCATTAGATTTAGGATATTTACAACCAGATGAATTTCGTGCAAACTGTACAGGTTCCATAAATGTCGCCGGAACTAACGTAAACTGCTGGTATGGACCAGGACATGGCATTCAAACAGTCGAGCAGGTTTTGGCTAATTCATGCAATCCGGGCGTAATAGAGATAGCTAATTTAGTACCCAATGATATCTTTTACGAATATATGTTGGAATTCGGATTGTTAGAAAAAACAGGCATCGATTTGGCCGGTGAAAGAATAGGTATAATTCATGATTTAGAACAGTTTGGGCCGTTAGAAAAAGCTACAGCATCGATGGGCCAAAACTTTAAATTGACTCCTATGCAACTATTAACCGGTTTTAACAGCGTTATAAACGGTGGCTATCTTATCGAACCGTATGTCGTTTCTCATATTATCGATTCAGGTGGAAGTATTATTTATAGCAAAACTCCAACTGTAAAAAGGCAAGTCATATCAACTGAGACTTCGAAATTAATTACTCAGGATCTAGAATCAGTAGTTACTACAGGAACCGGAGGATTTGCTGCTGTACCAGGATATAGAATTGGCGGTAAAACAGGAACAGCCGAAAAAGGCTATCCTCGTGATGAAAAAAAGTCTATTCTTTCTTTTATCGGGTATACCCCTATAGAAAAACCTAAAATTGTTGCTATGATCCTTATGGATGAACCAAGAAATGATGAAATTGGTGGGACAGGCCTAGCCTTTAGCACTATAATGAAAGAAATTTTGCCTTCTTTTGAACTTTTTGGTGATAATCAAAAACCTATGCAGGTTAATTTAGTAAAGGTACCAGATCTTAGAAACATGGATATTTATAACGCCATAGAACTTGTAAATGAATTAGAATTAGATGTTATCACAAAAGGTGGTGGTAATATAGTTGCTGAACAATATCCTGCTGCAGGAATTATGTTGCCTATTGGCGCAAACATTACTCTTTATCTGGAAACTAACAAAACTCAATCCTTAGTCAATGTCCCAAATTTAGTTGGCTTGTTTCCTGCTGATGCAAAAAAAATGTTGGGTACTGCTTTATTTTTAGAAATATACGGCGAATCAGATTTGCAAATTTTAAACCAAATTCCGCCAGCCGGTACTTTATTAGATAGAAATTCTAAAATTATAGTAAATACTAGCAATTAGAAACATTTATTAAAAAATTTTAGTAATAAAGACGTACTTTTAAAAATAAAATATTATTATGGTATAACTGTGTTTTTAAAATTAACTAAAATTACTAAGTTGTTGTAGTTGAAAATACTGCAACAACTAAAAATAATAGTATTAAATGAACTTAGAATTAAGTACATATGTGATAAATGAAAGGAATGGAAAATTTTATGGATAAAACGCCTATTAAGATTAAAAGAAGAATTTTGATTTTACTTTCAATATTTATTGGCCTTTTTTTGTTCATGATTACTAGGCTATATCATGTTCAAGTGATAGAAGGTGCCGGATTGCAGGAAAAAGCATTCGATCAGCATACTAGAGATCGTAATATAACTCCGACTAGAGGTGATATTTTAGATACAAACGGAAATATTATTGCTACTAGCGCCTCGGTTTTTACCATTGGCGTTGTTCGGGTTCAAATAGAAGACCCGGAATATGTAGCATCAATATTGTCTGAAATGTTAGATAAAAATTATGATGAAGTTTATAAAAAAGTTACCAAGCATGTTTCTTTTGAAAGAATAGCTACTAAGGTTGATAAGGAACTAGCTGATTCTATTAGAATCTTAAATTTACCTGGTGTTAAGGTGGATGAAGATTCCCAAAGATATTATCCATATGAAGAGTTAGCTGCCCATGCTTTAGGATTCGTAGGAAAGGATAACCAGGGTATTGTTGGACTAGAAGTAAAATATGATGAATATTTAAAAGGTACTTCCGGAAAAATCTTAATGAAAACTAATGGCAAAGGTGAAAGAACCGAAAATGAAGCAGAGGTAAGAATAGAACCGACCAATGGCCATAACCTTGTTACCTCGATTGATATTACTCTTCAAGAATATGCTCAACAAACCATTGACAATGTTGTAGCAGAAAAAAAAGCTAAGGGTGGAACAATTATTTTAATGAATCCTCAAAACGGAGAAATTTATGCTTTGGCCAATAGTCCGACATTTAATTTGAATGATCCGTTTACAGTTCAGGATCCAAAAACTTTAGAAATATGGGATACACTGGATGCTAATCAAAAACAAAATGAATTAAATGAAATGTGGAGAAATTTTGCGATCAGTGATACCTATGAGCCTGGCTCCACTTTTAAGATATTTACATCGGCAATTGGATTATCGGAGCAAGTGGTAACACCTGAGACACCATTTTACTGCAATGGATATCATATGGTCGGAGGAGTAAAAATTAAATGCTGGAGAAGTACTGATCCACATGGAGAACAAACATTTGCTCAAGGCGTTCAAAATTCATGTAATCCTGTATTTATGTTAGTAGGCGATGCTATAAGTGCCCCTGTATTTTATCAATATATGGATGAATTTGGATTTATGAGAAAGACAGGAATAGACTTACCGGGTGAAGCAAGAGGTATAATGCATAAGCAAAATAATATTGGACCGGTAGAACTTGCTACTATATCATTTGGTCAATCATTTCAAATTACACCAATCCAGCTTTTAAGTGCTGCAGCAACAGTGATTAATGGTGGAACACAAGTAATCCCGCATTTTGCCAAATATGTGTTAAATAATAATGGAGATGTTATTAAAGAGTTTGACTACACAACCAATAATCAAATAATAGACAAAGAAATTAGTGACCAAATGAAAGAAATTTTAGAGAGTGTTGTTTCTGTTGGTACGGGCCATAAATGTTATATTCCAGGATATAAAATAGGTGGAAAAACAGCTACATCACAAAAATTACCAAGAGGATCACACAAATATATAGCCTCCTTTTGTGCTTTCGCACCAGCGGACGACCCAAAAATTATTGGTATTGTTCTAATTGATGAGCCACAGGGCGTATACTATGGTGGTACTATTGCTGGACCAGTAATGAAGGAAATTTTAGCCAATGCTCTACCTTATCTTGGAATAGAGCCACGCTATACTGAAGAAGAATTACAAATGTTAGAAACTCAAACTTATGTAGTACAGAACTTTAAGGATATGGAACTAAAAGATGCTAAGTCTAAATTATATATAGAAGGTGTGCTAGTAGAAATAATCGGTGAAGGTGGTACCGTTATAGATCAATTTCCTGCAGAAGGTGAAATAATTAATAAAACTAGCAAAATTATTTTATATACCTAATATGCATAATGTGTTATAATTAATATGTTCATGGTTATAGTAATTGTAATTATAAATAAGAATATCATAACAAATTAATGTGCGTTCATGTTTTTGTAATTATTATTGCGATTATTATATATTAAACTTTTAAGGAAAGAGGGTTTGTTATGGAGCTTAAAAAAGTGTTAGACGGCATTGAATATGAATTACTACAGGGGGAAATTAACAGAGAAATTAGCGATATAATTTACGACTCTAGAATCAAAACGAAAAACGGATTGTTTATTGCAATAAAAGGATTTACAAGTGATGGACATAAATTTATAGCAGGTAGCATTAGCAATGGCGCTAAAGTCATTGTTGTATCCGAAAATGTGGAAGTCGAACAAAATATTACTGTTATAAAAGTAAAGGATAGTCGTGCCACTATGGCTAGAATAGCTAATAATTTTTATGGCAATCCTTCTATGGATTTAAGTTTAGTCGGCGTAACTGGCACTAACGGAAAAACTAGTACAACTTTTTTATTAGCCAGTATATTAGAAGCTTATAACAAAAAAATTGGTGTGATTGGAACTATCGAAAATCGCATCGGTACTCAAGTTTTAGAAACGGCTAGAACCACTCCTGAATCCTTAGATTTGCAAAAATTATTTCGTAAAATGAACGATCAAAATGTTGATGTAGCTATAATGGAAGTTTCGTCTCATGCGTTAGAATTAAATAGAGTAGACGGATGTGACTTTGATATTGGAGCCTTTACAAATTTAACTCAAGATCATTTAGACTTTCATGAGACAATGGATAATTATGCTCATGCAAAAGCAAAGTTATTTAAAATGTGTAAGACTAGTGTAATAAACGTTGACAGCTCATATAGTCAAATTATGTTAGATGCATCTAAGAATGAGTCAATTACTTATGGGATAGAAAATCCTGCAACTTTTTTTGCAACAGATATAGAAATACACGCACAAGAAACGAGATATAAATTAAATTATAAAGGTAAAGAAATACAGATTGTAGTGCCAATACCTGGTAAATTTACAGTTTATAATACGATGTGTGCTATTATTTGTGCATATAAACTGGGCGTACCTCTAGATTTTATAGCTGATCATTTAAAAGGAGCTAAGGGAATACCAGGACGAGTACAAAGTTTTCAGTCTTCTAAAGGTTATAGTGTATTAGTTGATTATGCACACACGCCAGATGGTTTAGAAAATGTATTGTTAGCAATTAAAAATTTCGCCAAAGGTAATATTATTACTGTTTTTGGATGCGGTGGAGATAGAGATAACAAAAAAAGGCCAATTATGGGTGAAATAGCTACTAAATACTCTGATAAAGTGTATATTACTTCGGATAATCCAAGAAGTGAAGAACCAGATCAAATAATAAAACAGATAGAAATAGGGGCCAAAAAACATTCCGTATCTTACGAAATTGAACCAGATAGAAAAACTGCAATAGTAAAAGCTTTATCACTTGCAAAAAAAGATGACGTTATTTTGATAGCAGGTAAGGGACACGAAACTTATCAGCATTTAAAAGATGGTATCATACACTTTGATGATAGTGAAGTGGTGTCAGAATTTTTAGCAAAGGAGTGATAGTATGCAATTATCAATAAAAGAAATTTTAGTTTGTACAAATGGAAAATGTTTAAATCAAGAAAATAACGAACATGTTTTAATAGAAGAAATTTTCATAGATTCTCGACAAAGAGTTTATAATGGACTCTTTGTCCCAATAAAAGGCAAAAAATTCGATGGCCATGATTATATACAAGATGTTATTGCAATGGGGGCCATAGCAACGCTTACATCTCAAGAAAGTTCTACGATTTATCCTAACTTAATTACAATATTTGTTGAAGATACAAAAAAAGCATTGCTAAATTTAGCCGAGTATTATAATGAAAAATTTAATCAAAAAGTTATTGCTGTAACAGGTAGTGTTGGAAAAACGACCACTAAAGAAATGATAGCAACAGTTTTAGAAACAAAGTTTAAAGTTCATAAAACGATAGGAAATTATAATAATGATATAGGTGTACCAAAAACTATTTTTAGTTTATCACCTGATGATGAAATTAGTGTTATAGAAATGGGTATGAATCATTTTAATGAATTAAGCAAATTGACGCAGGTAGCAAAACCGGATTTTGCCGTTATTACTAATATTGGTACTGCTCATATAGAAAATTTAGGCTCTAGGGAAGGTATTTTAAAAGCCAAATTAGAAATATTAGAAGGGCTAAAACCTGATGGAATTGTAATTATAAATGGAGATGAACCACTTCTTTTAGAAAAAAAACAAGATAATTGGATTACGTTTGGATTTTCTCAAGATTCAGATTATCACGCAACAAACGTAACCTCTTATGGTGTTATAACGGAAGCGGTTATTTATACGCCAACAACAGCTTTTAAAATTAAAGTGCCATCGCCGGGTCAACATATGGCCTTAAATGCTATGGTAGCAATAATTATTGCTGAAAAATTAGGAATTTCACAAAGTGATATAACCAAGGGTCTTAATAACTACAAAACCGAAAAAATGAGAATGCAAATCACCTCTCATTCGGATTTAACATTAATAGACGACACTTACAATGCTAGTTATGATTCAATGGTTGCTGCAATAAAAGTATTAGAAAATTATATAACCAAAAATAGGCGTATAGCTGTATTGGGGGATATCTTCGAATTAGGTGATTATACCGAAAGAATTCATAGAAAATTAGGAGAATATATATCCGAAAGAAGATTAAACTGTGTGTACACTATAGGCGCAGCTTCTAAAGTTACTTGTGATACTATTAGTAATTTATCAGATAATATAGAAGTTGTTCATTTCGATTCAAAAGAAGATTTTATAAATTCATTAGATGTGTGCATTAAACCGTCTGATACTGTCTTAATTAAGGCATCCAGAGGAATGCATTTAGAAGAAATCGTGAAGGCGATAAGGAAGGAAAGATAAAAGATGGATAGAGATATGATTTACGCAGCTGTAATAGCATTTTTGCTAAATATAGTAGTAAGCCCGGTTATAATTCCATTACTGCATAGATTAAAATTTGGGCAAAATGTACGTGATGATGGTCCACAAGAGCATTTGAAAAAAGCAGGAACTCCAACAATGGGAGGAATAATAATTTTAACTAGTATACTTATAACGAGTACATTATTTTTTAAGGATAATAAAGAATTACAAAGCATATTATTTATTACAGTTGGATTTGGTTTTGTAGGATTTTTAGACGATTATATAAAGGTAGTAAAAAAGCGTTCACTAGGATTAACAGCCATACAAAAATTGGTCCTACAGTTGATTATAACAGTAATATTCGGCTATTTATTAAGATTTTATATTGGGATGGATACAAAAGTATTAATACCATTTAGTAATGGAATGTTAATAGACTTTGGATACTTATATTATCCATTATTAATATTTGGGGTTTTGGGAGTAGTTAATGCTGTAAATTTAACTGATGGATTAGACGGATTGGCGGCAAGTGTAACAGTAATAATCGCAACTTTTTTTGCTGTCGTGGCGTGTGCGTATAAAAGTGGAGCGGATGTTTTTGCAGCGGCCGTAGCTGGAAGTTTATTAGGCTTTTTATTATTTAACTCTTATCCTGCAAGAGTTTTTATGGGTGATACTGGTTCTTTAGCCTTGGGTGGGTTTGTAGCAGCAATATCTTTTATGTTAAAAATGCCATTATTTATTTTAATCGTCGGCGTTATTTATGTAATAGAAAACTTATCTGTAATTATGCAAGTAGGATATTTTAAAGCAACTCATAAAAGAATATTTAAAATGGCTCCTATCCATCACCATTTTGAGCTATCTGGATGGAAAGAAACAAAAGTTGTTAGCGTTTTTGCTATCATAACAGCATTTATGTGCCTAATCGGTCTTGTAGCAATTTAATATCCATCACAATTTTGAGTGATCTGGATGGAAAGAAATAAAAGTTGTTAGAATTTTTGCTATCATAATGGCATTTATGTGCCTGATTGGTATTGTGGCAATTTAATATCCATCACAATTTTGAGTGATCTGGATGGAAAGAAACAAAAGTCGTTAGCATTTTTGCTATCATAACAGTATTTATGTGTTTAATCGATTCTTGTAGCAATTTAATTGATATGCAAAATTGAAAGGGGATAAAATGATGGGTCTTCTTGTAGTATTTGTTATTATACCTATAGTAATTTGTACTTTGGGATATTACTTAATAGCTCGAGATAAGTATAAATAAAAATTAAAAATAAGATGAGATATCGACACAAAATATTAGTTTTAATCATATTAATTTATGTTATGGTAAATGTGGGGTTATTCAAGGAGGCCGTTAATGAATATATTAGTAATAGGGTGTGCAAGAAGTGGAATTGGAGCAGCAAAGTTGGCCATAAAAGCAGGTCATAGAGTTAATATTTACGATGACAAAGATTTTAATGATTTTAACGAAGACGTAAAATTGATGCTAGAAAACCTAAAAAACTTAGGAGCAAACCTTGTTCTTGGAAAAAATAATCCGTATATTCAGGATATCGATCAAATTATTATAAGTCCTGGTGTTCCTCTTGATATCCCTATAGTAGAATATTATCGTAAAGATAAAGTGAAGATTATAGGTGAATTTGAATATGCTGCTAGCTTTTGTAAGGCACCAATAATAGGTATAACAGGAACAAATGGTAAGACAACAACAACAACGTTATTAGGTCAAATATTTCAGGAATATAATTCCAAAACTTGTATTGTAGGAAATATCGGTCTTGCTTTTAGTGAAGAAGTAGAAAATACCAGCGATGATAGTATAGTTATAGCAGAACTTAGTAGTTTTCAACTAGAAACAATAGACAAACTGACTTGCCAAATTTCTGCTATACTCAATATTTCACCAGATCATTTAAATAGACATGACACTATGGAAAACTATATGGTAGCAAAATATAGAATTTTTGAAAATGGAGATTCTACAGCTAAAGTTATTCTAAACAAGGATGATGATGAGTTGAATAAATTAATAGGCAAAACTGGAAAAACTGAATTATTATTTAGCTTGAAAGATCCTATTGATAATGGTGCATATTTAAAGGATGGATATTTAGTAGACAATACACTGGGAGATAAATTTAATATTTGCCATATAGATGAACTGAATATTTTAGGTGAACATAATTATCAAAATACTTTAGCGACTATATTGATAGCTAGAGCTTATGGGGTATCAAGAGAAATAATAAGAAAAGTTTTACTAGAATTTAAGGGCGTAGAACATCGTATAGAATATGTTAATACAGTATCCGGAATAAAGTTTTACAACGACTCTAAAGCGACAAACATAGGTGCGGCTATACCCGGATTAATGGCCATGAGATCAAAAATCCGATTAATAGGTGGTGGATTAGATAAGCATGTTGAGTTCGATGAATGGATAGAACTCTTTGATGGTCGTGTAGCTAAAATATATATAATAGGCGAAACTACAAAGCAAATAATAGAAACTTGTAAAAGACATAATTTTGATAAATATGAAGCTTTTGATACATTTGAGCAGGCAATAAAAACCGCCTATAAAGAAGCCGAAGAAGGTGAATGCGTTCTATTATCACCAGCATGTGCTAGTTGGGATATGTTTCCGAGTTACGAAGTTCGTGGTGATATATTTAAGAAAATGGCCTTATCATTAGAAGAAACTCAAACAGATGAATATTTAAGTGATAAGTCTTAGTTTTGAGGAGGATTAAAACAGATGAAAAATAAGAAAATAGACATAGTACTAGTGATTTTAATTTTAGTAATTGTCTTATTTGGAGTAGTAATGGTATATAGTGCAAGTAACTATCATGCATTTGTAATGTATGGGGATCCATTTAGCCTAGCTAGAAAACAAGGTATATTTGCGATTTTAGGAATTTGCGCTATGCTATTGATAGGTACGAAGATAGATTATAGAATATTTTCGAACATGAAAATAGCAGGGGCACTCTACATAGGCGCTAATGCTTTAGTTGCGTTATTGCCTTTAATAGGACACGAAAGTAAAGGAGCAACTAGGTGGATAATGATTGGGCCAATAACAGTCCAACCATCCGAGTTTGCGAAGATAGCAACAATAATAATGGTGTCAGCTTTTATAGTGAATTACAGAAATAAGCTAGAAAAATGGCCACTAGTAATATGTGGATTTACCATTATCGCAATACCAGCTATCTTAGTTTTATTTGAAAATATGAGTTCGGCCATAGTAATAGGGGCAGCAGGAGTTTTTATAATGTTTGTTGCTACTAAAGATGTTTGGTACTATGTAGCCGGGTTGCTTGGAGCAGTGGGAATGGGTTGGTTAGGACTTCATCTTGCTGCTACAACTCAAAGATCTCAAGAAACAACCGGATTAATTGGAATAGTATTTCCACAATATCGTTTAGATAGATTTAGGGTGTGGTTAGATCCTTGGATTGATCCACAAAACGTAGGTTATCAACCTATTCAATCCTTATATGCTATTGGAGCAGGTGGATTGTTTGGACAAGGTTTAGGCAGTAGCATTCAAAAACAAGGCTTCTTGCCCGAACCTCATAACGATATAATCTTTTCTGTTATTTGTGAAGAACTCGGCCTAATAGGTGCAAGCTGCGTATTACTAATATATGCGCTCTTCGTTGTTAGAGGTCTTATGATTGCTATCAATGCAGATGATTTATTCGGCTCTTTAGTAGCAACCGGGTTGGTGGGATTAGTAGCCGTACAAGTTTTAATAAATGTAGCGGTAAACACAAATACCTTCCCGACAACTGGAATGCAACTGCCTATGATAAGTTATGGTGGTACAGCTTTGGTCGTGTTGTTAGGCTCGTTAGGAATTTTGTTAAGTATTTCAAAGTATTCTAAAATTGAAAAATTACAATAATAATTGATGGCCTTCTCTAATGATTGAGAGGGCCAATTTTGCTTAGACTTAATATTTCTATGTCTACTAGGAAAAATTATTCTAATAATTGATAGCCTTCTCTAATGATTGAGAGGGCCAATTTTGCTTAAACTGAATATTTCTATGTAGACTAGAAAAAATTACGCCAATAATTGATGGCATTCTCTAATTATTGAGATGGCCAATTTTGTTTAAACGGAATATTTCTATGTAGACTAGGAAAAATTATTCTAATAATTGATAGCATTCTCTAATTATTGAGATGGCAAATTTTGCTTAAACGGAATATTTCTATGTAGACTAGGAAAAATTATTCTAATAATTGATAGCATTCTCTAATTATTGAGATGGCCAATTTTGTTTACACTGCATATTTATATGTTTACTAGGAAAAAATAGAGAAAACGATCAAAATAGTAAGGTGAATTATATGAAAGAAAATAAAATAGATCTTGTTTTAGTTGTTATTATAATAATTATTGTATTTTTTGGTATACTTATGGTTTATAGTGCAAGCAACTATAATGCATTGATAATGTACGATGATCCATTTGTATTTACTAAAAAACAAGCAATTTTTGCTGTATTTGGAATATGCTTAATGCTGTTTATCGGAATTAATATAGATTATCGGATTTTTTCTAATCTTCGAGTAGCTGCATTTATTTATATATGTGCTAATGCTTTAGTTGCTTTGTTACCTGTTATCGGACATGCCAGAAACGGTGCTGTTAGATGGATCAATATCGGCCCAATAACTATCCAGCCATCCGAATTAGTAAAAATAGCAACAATAATAATGATTTCATCTTTTATAGTACATTTTAAAAATAAATTAAATAATTTTTGGGTGGTTGTTGCCGGGTTTGTTATTGTAGCTGTACCTACGATATTGGTTCTATTTGAAAATATGAGCTCTGCAATAGTTATTGGTCTAGTAGGCGTGTGTATCCTGTTTTCAGTAACCAAAAAAAAGTGGTACTATTTATTAGGTTTAGTAGGTGGTATAACTTTAGTTTGGATAAGTTTATATTTAGCAAGCACTTTAGACAAAAATATAAAAACAACAGGTATAATAGGAATAATTTGGCCCCAATATAGATTGAATAGATTTAGGGTATGGCTAGATCCATGGATAGATGCAACAGGAGCTGGCTATCAGTCGATACAATCCTTATACGCTATAGGAGCAGGCGGATTGTTTGGCCAAGGATTAGGGATGAGCATTCAGAAACAAGGATTTTTACCAGAACCGTATAACGATATAATTTTCTCAGTTATTTGTGAAGAACTTGGATTAGTCGGAGCTATTGTTGTATTAATCACCTATTCTCTATTGATTATAAGAGGATTAATAATAGCAATAAATGCTGACGATTTGTTTGGTTCATTAGTCGCTGTAGGGTTAGTCGGATTAATAGCAGTTCAGGTGATAATAAACGTGGCCGTAAATACAAATACATTTCCAACAACAGGAATGCAGCTACCGTTAATTAGTTATGGAGGTACAGCGTTGATTGTATTATTAGGATCATTAGGAATTTTAGTTAATATTTCAAAGTATTCGAAAATAGATTAATTGAGGAAAATTATGCAAAAGAACGTAATGATAACTTTAGGAATAATTTTTATTTGTTTAGTAATTTTTATATTGCCAACATGGCAGGCTCAAATAACAGAAATAAATGTAAAAAGCTATTCTAGCCAACCTCATTATAGTCAAAAGGATTTAGAAATTGTTTTAGGAATTACAAAAAACGCCCATATATTGAATATTTCAAATAAGAAATGGGAAAAATATAAGAAAAGTTTACCTTTTATTGAAAGCTTAAAAATAACTAAAAAGTTTCCAAACATGTTGATATTAGACATAGTTGAGAAAACTCCGCTAGGATATATTCCTTTTAAAGAAAAATATCTGTTAATAGATGATCAAGCTATAGTATTAGCAGAGTCAACACACCCAAATTTTGACTTGCCCTTAATAGAAGGAATAGAAGTTGATAAATTTTTGGTAGGTGAGAAAATTAGTTTGTCTAATGATAATGCCCTTCTAACTTTAGATCTTATTACTCAAACAGCTATGGCCTATGGATTGACTTCATCAATAGATAGCATAAATTTATTAGATTTGGACGATATTACATTAAGGATAAAAAGATTAGAAATAATTCTTGGAGATATTAGTAACCTAAATAGAAAGATGAATTGGTTAGATAAAATATATAAGAATTATAGTGTTGGGATCTTAGATTTAAGAAATATAGATTTAGGCGAGGCTATACTAACAATAGACGAAAGGATAAAGTGACATTATGGAGATGTATGATGTAAGCGCAAGCCAAGAAGCACGCATTAAAGTTATTGGAGTTGGTGGAGGAGGTAATAACGCAGTAGATAGAATGATATCTGAAGGCCTAATGGGCGTAGAATTTATTACGGTAAATACAGATCACCAAGCCTTAGAAAGATCTAAAGCAGATACAAGAATCCAAATTGGAGAAAAGATTACTAGAGGATTAGGAGCAGGGGCAAATCCGGATGTAGGAACGCAAGCAGCAGAAGAGAGTCAGGAGGCGATATACGAAGCCATAAAAGACACAGACATGCTCTTTATAACAGCTGGAATGGGCGGTGGAACGGGTACTGGTGCGGCTCCGGTTATTGCTAGCATTGCTAAAAATGAAGGAATTTTAACCGTTGGGGTTGTTACCAAACCGTTTACATTTGAAGGCCGTAAGCGTATGGCAACCGCTGAAAGAGGAATAGAAGAACTAATAAAAACGGTTGATACTTTAGTTATAATTCCTAATGATAGAATATTAGATGTAATAGAAAAAAATACAACTATTGAAGATGCGTTTAGAAAAGCTGATTCTGTTTTACAACAAGGGGTTGGAGGTATAACAAATTTAATTACAAAGCCGGGCATTATAAATCTGGACTTTGCAGATGTCAGGACTATTATGTGCGATAAAGGTATTGCTCACATGGGTATAGGACAGGCTAGCGGAGAAAATAGAGTTGATGAAGCAATCAAGCAGGCAACCAGTAGTCCATTATTAGATACAACAATAAAAGGTGCGGGTGGAGTCTTAATAAATATAACAGGCGACTCAACGTTGGCCATGTCCGAATTAAACGCAGGAGCCAGTTTAGTTCAGAACGATGCTGATGTGGATGCAGAAATAATTTTAGGTACGTCTGTCAATGAAGAATTGAAAGATAACATAATAGTAACTGTTATAGCAACTGGATTTGTGGATAAAGAAGTCGTACCAGTTAGATTGGAAAATAAGAAAATAACTACAGGTGGCGTTGGTGGCGGATCTTCTAATTCTTATAAAAAAATGGAGACTCGCTCATCTACTAATTCTCATCCAAGACAAGCCTATGAAGGTGCACCAGAAATACCAATATTTTTAAGGAATGCCAATAAAAGATAGATTTTGGGACACTTAATACGGTGTCCTTTTTAATTTTAGTCGATAAAAAGAATGAGGAATAAAAATGGTAAAAAATCAAGAGTATGAAATAGAAATATTAGATATAGATAAATCCGGAGGGGGTATTGGCAGAGTAGATAATATGGCCGTATTTATTCCAAATGCTGTTACCGAAGATATTGTAAATACTAAAATAATTAAGTTGGCTAAAAATTATGCTATCGGAAAGCTAATTAACATAGTTAAACCTTCTCAATATAGAATAGAAGGCAAATGCAATTCAGCCGATAAATGTGGTGGCTGCAGTGTACAACATATAGATTATGATTTTCAACTTAAATATAAGCAAAAGCAAGTTAAAGATTGCTTAGAAAGAATAGGTAAAATCCAAAATGTCAATGTTCAGCCTACAGTCGGTATGGACAACCCTCTTCATTATAGAAATAAAGCTCAATACCCAATTAGAAAAGTAGGCGACAAATGTCATATAGGTTTTTATGCTCTAAAAACTCATAACGTAGTAAATATAAATCAATGTTTAATTGATGATGTCCGAAATGCTCAGATAATAAATATAGTCCGTAATTTTTTAGAAAGTAAAAATATTTCGATATATAATGAAGAAACTCATAAAGGGTTAATCCGACATTTAGTTATAAGAACTAGTCGAAAAGAAATATTAGTTTGCTTAGTGATTAATGGAAAAACGATCCCCTATATAGAAGATTTAATTCAAAATCTTAAAAAGGTGTCAGATATAGTAGGGATTGTTTTAAACCATAATAAAGAAAAAGGAAATGTAATATTATCCGAAAAAAATACTATAGCCTACGGTCGGGATTATATCACAGAAACAATTTGTGGCTTAAAGTTTAAAATATCCTTACTTTCGTTTTTTCAAGTAAATATTATCCAGACCGAAGCACTCTATTCTATAGTAAAGGATTTGGCCGATTTAAAAGGGACCGAAAATGTTTTGGACGCATACTGTGGTATTGGCACTATAGCTCTTTGTTTAGCTGATAAAGCCAAAAAAGTAGTCGGTGTAGAAATTGTTAAGCAGGCTGTTATCAATGCGAAAGAAAATGCCAAAATAAACTCTATAGATAATGTTCAGTTTGTACTAGGTAAGGCCGAAGATTTGTTGTTAGATGAAAAATACGATCTTATAGTTTTAGATCCGCCAAGAAAGGGTTGTGACTTGGAGTTTTTAAATAAGATAACTAATAATGCTCCTCCAAAAATAATATACGTTTCTTGTGATCCGGCTACCTTGGCTAGAGATGTAAAGTTTATAAGCGAAAAAGGATATAAAGTCAATTCAGTTCAACCCGTAGACATGTTTCCTTATACATCGCATGTTGAGACAGTTGTTTTGATGTCAAAATAAAGAAGTAAAGTGTAAAAAGAGCTTCGAATATAGGTCTTGAGGGTTGGGATAAAAAATTTCCCAACTCTATTTTTTATAGTTAGTTGATTTTAGTCTAAGATTAGTTTATAATTAGACTAATTTTAAGAGAGATGTATAGAATGAAAGAGTCAAATATATATTTGGATACTTATGTTTTGCAACAAGATATGCGCATTAGATTGCCTAAAAGTATATTATCCAACTTACAGATTGAAAAAGGGAAAACAAAATTCGATGTATTTTTGGATTCGGAAAACAAATCTTTAGTTCTTAAAATTCATTCGAAAGATGGAGGAATTATTGGTGAGTAATCAATTAACGGCAGTATCTCTTTTTACAGGTGCTGGTGGAATGGATATAGGATTTAAAAAAGCAGGGATTAAAGTTATTTTTGCTAACGAATTAGTAAAAGAGGCTGCTAATACTTATTTCGCAAATCACCCTGAATCATTAATGATAAATGATGATATAAATAATGTATTGGATAAGATAAAAGAGTTTAGAGGTGTTGATCTTGTATTTGGTGGCCCCCCTTGTCAAGGTTTTTCCGTTGCTGGAAAAATGAATCCAGATGATGAACGTAGTAAATTAATATTCACCAAGCTTAGGCAAGGAAGCCCTCGCCTTTAGGCGTAGGGAGGAATTGCCAAACTCCTTGCCTTACTTTCTTTTTTATGATATAAGTATCTGGACAAGAAAATAGTTTCGTTACAAATGTAAATCATAATGTAGCAAAGGCACTTGTCAATTTTGCAGATAAAGAAATTTAGAACAAATGGGAAGAAAAGCTAAATTATTCTAAATAATTTAGTTAGTACCATATAAGGCAGTTTAACTATATGTTTTTCTGCAGGGCTTTCGTCAGTAAGCCTATGGTATCAATCGTTTGAGGTAGGAGGCTTTAATAAAAGTCGATTGTACTACGTGTAGATTAGATACAAGCCCCCGCATTTATGCGTGGGGTAATTGACATTTCTTGATGTAGTTGAAAAAGTACAACCAAAAGTATTTATTATGGAAAATGTAAAAGCTCTTGGAGCACTTGAAAAGTGGAAAGATGTTCGAAAAAAATACCTTGATAGAGTTGAAAAATTAGGATATATGTGTTCTCCGTTTATTTTAAAGGCAACGGATTTTGGTGTTTCACAAAAAAGAGAAAGAGTTTTTTTTATTGGGATAAAGGAGGTAAGAGATCCTTTATTTGAATACCATTTAACGAATTGTCTTGCTCAACAAAAGAGAAATGCGCCATTTATCCGTGAATTATTAAAGGATTTAGGAAAATCTGGGAGTGAAAAGAATCCTAATACTTGTACTGCGAAAATTACTTTTGCAACAAATCCAATAATGAAAAAATCACCATATGCAGGTATGTATTTTAATGGCCAAGGTAGACCGATGAATGTAGATGAATATTCCAACACTCTTCCAGCATCGATGGGAGGCAATAAAACACCTTTTGTAGATGAAGAATATTTATATGGTGATGCTAAAAGTGATTGGATTGCTGATTATCATAAAAAACTTGTTGCCGGAGATATTACAGCAGCATTTAAGGAAACTCCTAAACGATTAAGAAGAATAACCATCAAAGAGGCTGCAAGGATACAGACCTTTCCGGATGAATATATTTTTTGTGGAAACAAAGGACATGTATATACTCAAATTGGTAACGCAGTTCCTTGTAAGCTTGCTGAAGCAGTAGCAAAAGCTGTTCTTCTTTATTTAGAAGCATCAAATAAAAGGTGATTATGTCTTATAATCTACAGAAATATCGTTCTCTAATCATGATGTAAAGCTTGCCATTTTAGTTTTACACTTTCGGCAGTATTAATATGAGATATATATGTATTAAGATCTTTGTAGAAAGATGCTCTTGCTTGTGGAATCATTCTTTGTAATGTATCGGCCATCCATTCATATATGTTCCAATAATAATAAACAATATCTTGATATTTAAAGTGACCCATAAATAAGTGAAGATTGCTTTTGCACATCTCAGTTGGACAATCCTCGGGGCGACAAATAACAATTACTTCATGAATATCGTTTTCGGTATTCTCGTTGTATATATGAATGCAATCATATGAATCACGTATTCGTGCTAAATTAAAAGTTTTAACTGTAATCTCGTAAACTTTATATATAGTGCCATCTGGAGCTTCTTCATTAACATCACCAGTTTTTTTGCTTGTGGTACTTGTTACTGACGCTCGATCTTCTTCACCAGTAACTATACTGTGTTCATAGCAATATGATAATTTTTAAGAAGTAAAGCAAAAATTTTTTGAGGTGTGTTTCCTGAATCTGGAACTTTTGTAGTTAGTTCAAAACAAAGTTTATTGAGAAACACAGGATCAAAAGAAGGCTCGATATCAATATTTAGAGATTCCATGCGATTTGATTCATTGATAAGTTTTCTAAGTAGTGATATAGCAACGTTGTTAATTCTCGTATTATCTTCTTCGATGTAATTAACCAGATGAACCACTTCCTTTGCCACGGCAGAAGGTCTACGTTGTGTTGCCCAAGTTATGTCAAGTCCTACAGTTGCTTTGGCTACGTTGAGAGGACCAGATTTTCTATGTGGAATTTCATGTTCGATGAGAAATTCTTTAATAGGTCCTTCATAGATAGCTCTTGGATTACAGTCGTATAATCTTGTAGATGCTCTAAATGTATCATCAAGTTTCATACCAATAATTACTACTATAAGTATTTCTCTGAATCCCCATGCTGTAGTAGTGAAAAGTTTATTTATCGAAATCAGATAATCAGTTTCGTCGATTTCATATTCTTTATCAGATGCATTAGTATATAATTGCTCTAATATGATTTTGACATTTTTGTTTCTTTCTTCTATTGTTGGCATAATTATTCCTTTCTTAGCTTGATTTCTACAAGCACATTCCCTGTATCATCATAGACCGTACACATATTGGTGAATGTGACTATTATTGTTCGGTTCAATTTATGTATTTCTACCTTGAATCTTCAATTGTTTCTAAAATTTTCTCAATATTTGTTCATGTTTTGAGTATATCAGAAATGATTTATGTTTTCAAGATATAAATACACTAATAAAAGAAAAATAATAGGACATATATCCAAACTTTAAACGAGGTTTTTATGATCCAGTTACCTTGGTTAGCGATGTAAAGTTTATAATCGAAAATAGATAGAAGGTGGATAAGATTAAGTCGATAGATATGTTTCCCTATACATCGCACGTTGAGTGTGTGGTTGATGTTAAGAGTAGCGAAATAAAGCATGCAAAATGTTTACAACAAAGGGATTTCTTGATTTCGGAGTTCTTACTCTGAGGTTGAAAAATCCCTTTTTGTTTTCGGGGAAAACCTGTAAAAAATAGTATATAATGAGAAAAAATCTCAAAAAAGGTAAATATATATTGACAAATTCAAAAATAAATATATATAATATTTAAAACCACATGTAAGAAAGGGAAAAATAAGTTGTTATGTTAGTTAAATTAACTGTAGATAATTTTATGTCATTTGAAAAAGAAACGGAATTAACGATGATTCCTTCAAATAAAACTACTAAGAAAAAGGAGCACAAGATAAAAATCAAAAGTACCTCACTTTTAAAATATGCTGTAATATATGGAGCGAATGCAGCAGGAAAGTCTAATTTAGTGGAGGCTTTCAAGTTTATACAATATTGTGTAAGGGAGTCGATACCGGCTCAATCTTCAACAATGTTTTGTAAAACAAAAAAAGAAAATTCAAAACGAAAGAGTAGTTTTGAAATACAATTTGCTTTAGAAGGGAAATTTTATGCTTATGGGTTCTCTGTTTATCTTCAAGAAAATAAAATTGTATCAGAATGGTTATACGAGCTATATCAAAATGGTTCAGCAAAAACGTTATTTGAAAGAGAAAACGGAAGCAAGCCAAAATTAGGTAAGGAGATAATGCCGGATAGTTTAGATACTATTAAAATGAAAAATTATATTGATGATTTTGATGAAAAGTCAAATATTTTGTTTTTATCCTTTATGAATAAAGGGAAAAAATATAATAAAAATTCTAAAATCATTTTTTTCAAGGATGTATTTGCATGGATAACTCGCAGTTTAGATATATGTACATCTCACACTTCTTTAAATAGTCTTGAGCACTATTATGATAATGCATCTTTGACAAAGATAAATGAATTTATAAAAACTTTTGATATAGGGATAACTGAAATCAATATAGAAGAAATAACTCAGGATGAGTTGAGAAAAGAGTTATCCGAACCAATATTTAATGAAGTAATGGAAAATATTAAAAATAACATAGAAGATGGTAATGTTAAAGACTTTAAAGTATCAATGAGATATAGATATAGCTTTTTTAATATCGAAATCCTTAAGGGAACTGAATTAAAAATAACCAATATAAAATTAACACATGGAAATTCATATTATAGTTTTAATTTTAATGAGGAATCAGATGGAACAAAACGAGTATTTGATCTAATAGATATTTTATTAAATAAATCTGAAAACAAGGTTTATGTAATTGACGGAATGGAGCGTAGCTTGCACCCTAGATTGACTGCAAAATTTATTGAGCTATTCGATCAAATGCATTTAGGACAAAAGTTACAGCTTATTTTCACGACACAAGAGTCTACTATAATGGATCAAGATTTATTTAGAAGGGACGAAATATGGTTTATTGAGCGTGACAATAATAATAGCAGTAATATTTATTCACTGGATAAGTTTAAGGAACGTTATGATAAAAAACTCAGCAAAGCATATTTAGAAGGAAGGTACGGTGCTATTCCTGCTTTTACATCCTTTAAGTTTAAGGAGAAATAGTATGGCATCTATAAGAAAATATTTAAATTGGAATAAACGCTCAAGTAATTCTAAAAAACAGATAGATCCATATAGGCGTTATTATTTTATATGTGAAGGCCAAAATACTGAACGCTGGTACTTTGAAAAACTTATAGAGATAAGAAAAAGCTTATCTATACATTCTAATCTTGAATTAGTAGATTTGAAGAAGATAGGTAAACGTGAACATGTATCCCATCCTAAAAGCTTGATTGAATGTGCGGATGCTCAAAGAAAGGATAAAACTATAACATTCGATCCAAAACACGATAAAATGGTTGTTATATTTGATGCGGATATTTTTGAAGTACAGAATAATAACAATAACTATGATCAAATTTTAAAACTTGGCAAGAAAAATAACATTCTTGGTGTTACAAATCCAAGTTTTGAATTATTCTTGCTATTACATTATAAAAATTCAGTAAATGAGATAATTACTCCAAATGCTAGAAATATAATAAAAAACGATTGGATAGGTGAAAATCAAAAACAAAGTCAAACTAAAACTAAAGGTAAACGAAGATATATCGTAGATGTATTTTATAAAAAATCCAAAATGCATCCCAAAAAGAATAGTGCTATTGGTGAATTAGCTAATAATGTTCTTATTGCAATTGAACAAGAGAAAAAACTTAATACTGATATTGATACTTGTAAGGGAGTAATTACCAGCAATATTGGAATGATAATTCAATCCATTATCGACGAACAATGCAATGATTAGAATCTGAAACTCTCAATCTTAAATGAGATTGATATAAATTTTTCTGCAGATATGCTTATCAATTCATTATCAAAAGTTTACAATTTTTTAGATTCTATGAATAATTTCCTGGTTAGAATGATAATTAGCTTTGTTGAAAAAGGCACAAAAAAAGTGTTAGTCGCATATTGTGGTATCAATTCTATCGCTCTTTGTTTAACTGAAAACGCTAAAAAAGTAGTCGGTTTAGAAATCATTGGTTAGGCCGTAACCAATACAAAATAAAATGCTAAAATAAACTCTATAGATAATGTTTAGTTTATACTAGGCAAGGCCGAAGATGTATTGTTAGATGAAAAATACGATCTTATAGTTTTAGATCCGCCAAGAAAGGGCTGTGAATTGGAGCTTTTAAATAAGATAACTAATAATATCCTTCCAAAAATAATATACGTTTCTTTTGCTCCGGCTACTTTGGTTAGAAATGTAAAGTTTATAAACGAAAATGGATATAAAGTGGACGTTAAGTCGATGGATATGTTTCTCTATACATCGCAGACGATAGCATTGATGACAAAGGTAGAAAAATAAAGGGATTGAATCCTTTGGAAATAGAGGTTTTAGGCATTGAGAGTGAAAAGGTCAAAGTGTGTAAAATCTCTATTGTATTATGTTCGGAAATATTATTAAGGAAAAAAATAACGAAGAGTTGTTTTTTGGATATGGTAGAATCTAAAAGTGTTTCATAAGAAATAGAAATAGTTAGCAAAACTTTTTTAGGCATAAGGCATACCTCTTTTTGGTAATACTACATATTAGCTCTACCAGTAAGTAATAGCAATGTTGCACAATAAACAAATATTTAGCGAGCAGATTGTATAGATAAGCTATGTTTTGGTGATGGTATATAAATAAATGAGTGAAATACGTTATATTCCCGAAAATTACCTAAGAGAGAAATGAAAGTGAGGATTTACTACCGTGTGAGAAGTCATAGGAAGTATAGTTCTAAAAAGTAAAAAATAAGTAAAGAAATATATGCATTAACAATAAGATATGTTATACTAAACAAGTGAACTAACCATGCAGGATAGCATGGGGGTTGTATGTTATCCTCCTAGGGCTATGAAATAGTAGTACTATGACGTAGTTGGAAGGAGGTGCTGTGAATGGATTTTGTACCAATGATAATATTATCAGGATCTATTATAGTTGTTGCATTAGCAATAGTTATTTATCCAAGAAAAGATACTTTTATTGATAAGGTCAAATTTAAGAGTAAGTTTCTCGAGTTTGAAATCAGTGCAAAACAAAAGAACGATCCACCTGGTAAGTAATCGTTCTAATTTTATTAGTTATTAAAATTTCATGGCCCCCATCAAGTAAAAAACATTCAGGGAGCATCAATATTGAGGCATTAATGCTTTCTTTAATTGTATTATAACACAAATCAGAGAAAGATAAACAATAAATTAGAATAAATGAGAGGAAACAATCATGAGTGGAACAAAAAGAAGTAATATTCAAATAGGCCAAAAAGTAAAAATTGTACAGAAGCAAGATCAACGTAGTGGCAAGTTGACAGAGGGTGTAGTAAAAAGAATACTGACTAACACACCAGATCATCACCATGGGATAAAGGTTATACTTGAAAATGGTATTGTGGGGAGGGTGAAAGAAATAGGCTAAAAAAGCTAGAGGTTTTACGGCTTATCTGGTAATATGTATTCACTGGATAAATTTAAGGAACGGTATGATAAAAAACTTAGCAAAGCTTATTTAAAAGGAAAGTATGGTGCTATTCCGGTTTTCACATCCTTTAAGTTTAAGGAGAATAGTATGAAACCAAAGTTCTTTACTTCATAATAAAATAATTTGCGGATTTAAAAGGCACCGAAAAAGTATTAGCTGCATATTGTGGTATTAATACTATCACTCTTTGCTTAGCTAAAAACGCTAAAAAAAGTAGTCGGTGTAGAGGTCATTGGGCAAACTATAACCAACACAAAAGAAAATATTAAACTAAATCCTATAGATAATGTGCAGTTTACATTGGGTAAGGTCGAAGATTTATTGTTAGAAGAAAATACGATGTTATAGATCTATATCTATATCGGTAAAGAAAGGGTTATTACTTAGAATTTTTAAATAAGATTACTAAATAATGCTCAACATTATATAAAAAAATAAGGTAAAAAATAACGAAAGTGAAATTTAGGAGTAGCGATTTGACATAACAAGACTTATTATTTAATATAATTAAGATAATTCATTTTAAGCATTGTAAGGAGGTGGACTTATGTTAGAGGTTTTAGTTGCATGTTTAGTAGCGATAGGAATTTGGTTCGGACTTATAACTGTTATAATATGTAAAGAATTTATGACTTTAATGAAAGACTTTGTAGCCAAGATTGCGAAAATAGAAGACTTATTGAAAGAATACAATGAAAAAGTAAATAGAGAATAAAAATGGATAAATACATTTATTGAATTACAAGGAGGTACAGTATATTGATATTAGAAATTTTACTTTTATGTTTAGTAATAGTAGGAATATGGTGCGGTCTTGTGACCGTTGGGATTTGTAAAGACTTTATACAGTTAATGAAAGAGTTTGTAGACAAAATCACGAAAATAGAAGAGCAATTAGAATTATTAAATAAAAATGAAGTAGAAAAAGTAATAAAGAAGGAAGAATAAAAACATAAATAAAAAAACATTTTCTTAGCATACTTTGTGACTAAAAGTAATATATCTGAATTATAAGGTAAACTTTTTTAGCACAAAGAGGCTAAGCAATTGTTAAAATAAATTTGTAAAACTATATAAATAATAAATAGATTTGACTTTATAGAAAATATTATGTATTATCTTTAATAGGAGGCATGAATATAAAATATTATTCGGTAAAGCAATTAGCAAACTTATTAGGAGTTAATATAAGATGATTATAGAGATAAAAGACAAGATTATATCAAACTCCAGAACAGGAAAATTTATTTTGGCAATTTGTAGGAACAGCAAGGCATATTTATAACTGTACATTAAATAAACAATAGATGTGAGTAATGAAGTAATAGGAATAGATTTAGGAATAAAAATGTTAGCAATATGTAGTAACGGAATGAAAATTGACACTCTCCACGCCGAAAGGTGGGGGATTCTAAAGTGATTAAAGGACACATTAAAAATTCATTTCTGAGCGTCCAACCTTTATTAAGGAGATGTCATTACCCTACATACAACAGGACATATAGTCTTGTATGCTGATACACTTTTACCATATATCCGAGATACTGAGTCTTTAAGAAATCGGTTTAACGACTTTTTCTTGTCGTATTTCACTTTAGAAACATTTTCGGTGCATTGAATATTTTACGCTAGAAATGACTGCTTCTAGTAACCGTCTATATTCAATTATATCTAAAGTACACCCAAAAAACAAAAGATATAAAGACCTTTTGCAAAAAAATTTATTAGCCTTATATCCCCATAACTAAAGCTAGGGGCTTTACGGCTTATCTGATAAAAATAGTCAAGAATTTAGAAAAAGGATTACGTAGGTTGCAACGTAAAATCTCAAAAAATATGAGATGAACAAAAATGGAAAGGAGTATGTCAAAACTAGCAACATTATAAAACTAGAAAAGCTCATAAGATTGTTGTTTAGAAAACTTGCAAGTATAAGACTAAACTATATTCATCATGAAACAACAAAGATAGTGAAAACCAGACCATCTAAAATTGTTATGGAAACTTTAAACATCAGAAAGCGTATGTAAATATGAAGAATGTGGGTTAGAGATAGGCAGGAACTTTTGAACTATGTGTATGATATTGCGTCAGTAAAATATAAATTTTAATTGAGAATATCGAAATAGGGTAGAGTGAAAAAAGAATTAAACAATAAATTATAGCGTTTTACGATATTTACAAAGTTTTATGATAGTATTGGCAATGGATAAGTTAATGTTAGAAATGTTAGGAAGCGTATTATTAATTATTGGTATATGGTTTGGCTTTATTACAATAAAATCCTCTAAGGAATTGTCAGAATCAACAATGAACTTTTTAAATAAATTCAATGATATTGAGGTTCAAGTGGACGCTTTAAATAAAAGGATCGTAGAACAAACAGATAGACAAGCAGTAACCGCTATTCAGTTTAAAGAACACCACACTAATCTCAATAATACTTTAGTTAGAACTATTTGTCAAGAAAGAGAGCTACTAAGCAATCATTGGATTGATATGCAAAACAATATTACTATGCTAGAAAATAAACTCGATCAAAACAATACTATATTAGAAAAGAAACTTGATCAAAATAATACTATATTAGAAAAGAAACTTGATCAAAACAATACTATATTAGAAAAGAAATTTGATCAAAACAATACTATATTAGAAAAGAAATTTGATCAAAACAATACTATATTAGAAAAGAAACTTGATCAAAATGAATCTACTAATTCGAATCTAAATCCTATATCTGTTGTAACAAAAGAGGATTTAGCAACAATCGATCAAAATGTAGCTAAATTTACAGGTTTAATAGAAAAAATAGTAATAGCTATGGATGATGCTATCGTAAACGACTCTCCAGAATTAGAAGAAATTATAAAGATTTTAAATAAACAACAGCAATCAACAGAAACTTTAGTTAGTAGAATTGATTTCCTTTCTAGCGCTACAGCACAACAAATTGCAAATAGTACTAACCATCTAGAAACAATGAAAGAATTGGATATAGTTCGAAATAATTCTATTAGTAAAATCATGTCAGATCTGAATACACTTCCAGAAACACTTGGTGAGCAGTTAAATGATGTTAAGACTATTACCGAAAATGTATTAAAGATTAATTTAGAAATTTCAGAAAACTCTAGTCATGTTATGGACAATTTAGTTGATAACTATAAAGTACTAAATACAATTGTTGATAGAATGATATAATATTTAAGAAATGTTTATTCCTGATAAAGAGCATAGCAGAAAACTATTGAGATACAATGAATATTTATTCTTGATATATTCTTGATAAAGAGATAGGAGAAAAACATGCAATACAATGAATTGGAGGATCTACGAAATAAGTTACATGAAAAATTGGATTACATAAAAAGTACTGCAAAAGCAAGGAAAAAAGAAAAGTTGATGGCGCAAAAAGAATTAATTATAATGTTAAAGCATAAATTGGCTAATAGATCTATAACAGAAACAATGAAGAATCCGGCCAATTCAATGGAATCACCATCTCTTTTTAATGATAAAGTATCCTTTGAAAATAGTACCGACTTAGAAGAAGATAAAATATTTTGCGAAAATAATTATGAGATAGAAGATGGTTCAATATCCTTTGAAAATAGCAATGAATTAGAAGATGATTCGATATCCTTTGAAAATAATGCTGAACTAGAAGATGATTCGATATCCTTTGAAAATAGCGATGAACTAGAAGATGATTCAATATCCTTTGAAAACAGTACCGAACTAGAAGATGATTCAATATCCTCTGAAGACAGTGCCGAACTAGAAGATGATTCAAGATCCTTTGAAAATAGTGATGAACTAGAAGATGATTCAAGATCCTTTGAAAACAGTGCCGGACTAGAAGATAATTCAATATTCTCTGAAAACAGTGCCGAACTAGAAAATGATTCAAGATCCTTTGAAAATAGTGATGAACTAGAAGATGATTCAAGATCCTTTGAAAATAGCGATGAACTAGAAGATGATTCAAGATCCTTTGAAAATAGCGATGAACTAGAAGATGATTCAAGATCCTTTGAAAATAGCGATGAACTAGAAGATGATTCAATATACTGTGAAAATAGTGCTGAATTAGAAGATGATTCAAGATCCTTTGAAAATAGCAATGAACTAGAAGATGATTCAATATCTTTTGAAAAAAGTGCTACACTAGACAGAGAAATCAATTTAATCCTCCATGATATTTAGGGAGGACCTTTTTTGTATTGTACCATCTTCTAGTCGGAGGACTACACTTTATTATACAATATGTTCACGAATGAAATTAGCTAACAATTTTTTCATATAAGATGATTCGATATCCTTTAAAAATAGCGTTGCACTAGAAGAGAAATCAATTTAATCCTCCATGATATTTAGGGAGGACCTTTTTTGTATTGTACCATCTTCTAGTCGGAGGACTACACTTTATTATACAATATGTTCACGAATGAAATTAGCTAACAATTTTTTCATATAAGATGATTCGATATCCTTTAAAAATAGCGCTGAACTAGAAGATAAATTAATTTAATCCTCCATGATATTTATGGAGGATTTTTTTATATTATGCTATCCTCTATTCGGAGGATCACACTTTATTATACAGTATGCTCACGAATGAAATCATCTAACAGTTTTCTCATATAATTTAATTGTTCTTTATATGCTGGATCGGCCACAAGGTTATTAGTTTCACCCGGATCATCCTTCATATCCCAAAGTTCCTCTATTACGGGCTTACATAGCTGAAATCTTACATATTTAAAGTCTTTTGTTCTAACATACTTAGAATGAATAGATTGATAATTTTCTTTGTTAGGATGGTTATCAATTTCAACATAATTGTCGTTAAAATCATTTTCACCAAAAACTGCATCATGAATCTTAGTTTTGGATCCGTTTATAAGCGACATAACACTTTCTCCATTCATTTGAGCCGTTTTTTCTATTCCAGCTAAATCCAAAATGGTTGGACATATATCTACTATGGAAACCAAACTTTCTATACACTGCCCCTTTTCATCGTTAGGATTATATACTATCAAAGGTGCTTTTATGGACTCTTCGTATAGTAAGGCTTTGCCACCTAGCTGTCTAGAACCACAAAAATATCCATTGTCCGATGTATAGATTATGATCGTGTCTTTGTCTAATTCTAGTTCTTTTAAACAATCTCGGATATATCCAACCGCTTCGTCCACACCAGAAATTAATCCATAATAATTTTGAAAATCACTTTGGAATGTTGCTTCATCTTGTATCGGTTTCCAACTAGGCATAGTAGCTAATAATCTTGGACTACCAAAATATTCTGCCATGTTGCGGCTAATTGTCCGAACAACTTCAGGAAGCTTATTAAAAGATTCCTGATTATCATTAGGCATTCGCTTAATTGTGGTATCTTTATAAAAATCTTGCCACTTCTTACTTGCTATCATTGGCCGATGTGGTGCTTTAAAACTTATGGATAATGAAAACGGTTTTCCGCTATCTTTGGCTTGGATTAAAAATTCTTCCGCCAAATGAGCGTTGAACATCGTTAAATGATCATCTTGCCACTTGTTCTCATAACCATTAAAGGTATTTGTCTTCTTATCCGGTGTGTAGTTGCCCTGATTTTTAAATCCTTTCCATACATCGAATTCTTCTGATGGGAGACTTTCTTCTAAATCATCTATTTTGCTTTCTGTTTTGTAAAATGGATTGGCAGGATCACTTAAAGGATGTATATTCTTGTTTTTGCTACGATGCACTTTTTCTGTATAAACTGGGAATCCAAATTTACCAATAAATCCTGTAAAATATCCATTCTTTCGTAGCATCACAGGATAGGATTCTTGGTATTCTTCTTTGGTTACTGTATAATCAGTAGGAAGGTCAAAACCACATTTATGTTCACACAAATATTTTCCTAATTGTATAGAAACTCGTGATGGCATACATATGGGTGTAACATGATAGGCTTGGCTAAACACTGCGGATTCACTGGCTAGTTTATCTAAGTTTGGAGTATAAACCTGTTCATTACCCATAAATCCGAATGCATTATATCTTTGGTCGTCTGTTAATATAAATATGATATTTGGTTGCTTCATAAAAAACCTCCATATGTTTTATAATCTAAATCTAGGTTTACCGATTTCAGATTATAGTATACTAGGAGGATCAACTAATAATGTCTTTTGTCAAATTCTATACTATGAGCATCAATTTTAGTGCTAAAAAAAGCTTCTAAAAAAATTAGAAGCCCTCTCATATTAAACTTTTTTACTGATTTTTTCGTGTTCCTATTTTGACTTCGTCAACAAATAAATTTAATTCGTGTTGCAAATTTTCTACTGCCATACTAGTATTGTTATTAGGATGTGCAAGCAAATCTTTAGCAGTCGAAACAAAGTTGGTAAATCTACTCATCTCATCTGAAGATACAAACAATATACCTTCTTCTATCTCGTCTGCATGTCTATCGTCTACTATGACGGCCGATTTCACAGAATTAGCTAATGCTAATTGATCGGATAATTGATTTAGTTCTACATTAAATAATGACGTTTCTTCATAATCTGGGCCATGCTCTTGGGATTCCGAATGAGAAAGATTTTCTGATTTTGTAATAACTGGATTTTTATTAATCTGTTTTTTGTTAATAGCTTTATTCTTGGTTTCTGTATTAGAAGCTTTAGAATCTAAAGTGTCGGCATTGAAAGTTTCAGAATCTAAAGTGTCGGCATTGAAAGTTTCAAAATCTAAAGTGTCGACATTGAAAGTTTCAGAATCTAAAGTGTCGGCATTGAAAGTTTCAGAATCTAAAGTGTCGACATTGAAAGTTTCAGAATCTAAAGTGTCGGCATTGAAAGTTTCAGAATCTAAAGTGTCGGCATTGAAAGTTTCAGAATCTAAAGTGTCGGCATTGAAAGTTTCAGAATCTAAAGTGTCGACATTGAAAGTTTCAGAATCTAAAGTGTCGGCATTGAAAGTTTTAGAATCTAAAGTGTCGGCATTGAAAGTTTCAGAATCTAA
>MDSO01000007.1_pt1 | contig 49472 bp, 33 predicted proteins | sample 1005691 | NCBI WGS metagenome assembly MDSO01 (sample SAMN05526595, study PRJNA338239) | gut metagenome | isolation source: stomach gut content | host: Acanthurus sohal | place: Saudi Arabia: Red Sea | collected 2011-04 | reverse complement strand
AAATCCAGCCATGATATAGAAGCTATGCATATTCAATAGGCTATCCAACCAGGGGATTGTCGCATTAAAGTGCCAAACTTTGTTTCTAGCAAAAGGGGTTTGCTCGTAGACTCAGCAAATCGAAGAGCTGACTGACGGATAGAAAAAAACTTCGAAATCCAGCCATTAAATAATGGGATCAGCGAAAGGGGTATTTTTAGTAAAAAATACATACATGCGTTTGTCCTGAACCTTTCAGTCAGCTTCGCTGGAAAGGAAGCACCTGCAATTGATTTTTATTCTGTTTCTTTACGGTGCGCCCTTCAGTTTACTTTCAAAACAGTGTAGCTAAGCGATGCACTTGACATTATATTCACATAGCTAAAGCTAGGGGCTTTACGACTTATCTGGTAAAAATAAATATGAAAAATATGAATAAACATAATTAGAAAAGCGTAATAATTAAATAGACAAACTAGTAGTACATAAATAATTTTTTTAGCAAGATGTGTTATGATATCAGGATAATCGATTATTGGTTATGATACAAAAAAGGAGAAAATTATGAAACTAGCAAATAAATTAGGGATACTGTTATTTACTGTGGCAACTATATCGGGTACGATTTTGGCCGAAGAAGAGGTAATAGATCCGAAAAATGCAAATGTGACAGCACAAGAAATAGAGGCACATTCATTCCAACCGATTTCGTTTGAAAATATAGAAGAAGAGAATGTAGCAATTTCGATGGGTGGTTATGGAGAATATAGTATCGAGCCATTTTATGCGACAGAAGGAGAACAGGCCTTAAAGACAAGATATGTAGAAGGAGGATACAATTCTCTATCGATCAAGCCGGCAGATGGAAAAGCATGGGATTTCAGTGATAGCAGAATGATTTTAGCGTTTGACGTTATAAATCCGAATGATACAGGTCACAGATTAACGATCACAGTAAACAGTCCAGGCGGATCTGTAGCTTACATGAGTCCGGTCCCAGCCGAAACAACAAATACAGTATATTGCGTATTGGATGAAAGCTTAAGACAGCAAGGAGCAAAAGCATTACCAAGCCCTATACAGGGAGAAAATGGGATAATACCTGGAAATGGATGGGGAAAATTAAACGATGCTAGCGAAATAACCGGTATAACTTTAGGTTGGGGTGTAAACGGACCAGTAGGCTATTTTGTATTTGATAATTTCCGAGTAGTAGAAAATCCGATCTATAATTTAGAAGCAACCTATTCAGATATAGTTGATAAATACGGACAGTTAGCAACTAAAGAATGGTACAACAAAATTCATTCGGATGAAGAATTAAAGGTGGCCCAGTTAGCTGAAGAAGAACAAGTAGCAAAATGGAAGGCCGAACAAGAATCTAGACCTGATAGAACAGTTTACGGCGGATATAAAAATGAAGAGTACAAACAAGAAGCAACTGGCCATTTTTATGCTAAAAAAATAAATGATATGTGGACATTAATCGATCCAGAAGGCTATCCGTATTTTGCCACAGGATTTGGTATAGTACGAAAAAATGGTATGGACACATGGGTGGATGGACGAAACTATATGTTTGAAGAACTGCCAGAGAGAAATGGAGAATTTAGCGAGCATTTTGGTAATGCAAGTGGATTATTACCGCCATATGGCAAAAAAAGTGGTATGAGTTTTTCGTTTTATTCTATGAATCTAGAAAAAAAATATGGTTCAGACTGGCTAAAAGATTGGGGTAAAATGGCAACGGATAGATTTAAAGCATGGGGAATCACATCCATTGGTGCTTGGGCAGAGCCGGATTTATTTTTTGGAAAAGGTGCAGAGCATACAGTGCCGTATACAGCGTTCACATGGACTACTGTAAACTCTGGAAAACATGTACGGTTGTATGACAGTGTGCCAGATGCATTTGATCCGCTATTTAAAACCTCTACGGTAGTCGCAATAAAGGATCAAGCAGTAAGGTATAACATACATAAAGATCCATTTTGTTTTGGAGTATATGTAGATAATGAATACAAATGGGGAAATAATATGGCGAGCAATCCACTGATAAACGCAATTTTTGATGATGATGTAGCGAACGAAAAATCTTATGCTAAGCGCCATATGTTGGTTGTGTTGGAAGAAAAATATGAAATTATAGACGAATTAAATAAAGCATGGTCTACGTCCTTTGGATCATTTGAAGAATTAGGTAAGCCGTATACGGGCAAAATACCGGCCGAAGATGCCGGATTAGTGGTGACTGTATTGTCTGAGCAATATTACAAGATCGTGCACGATGTTGTAGAAGAATTACTTCCAGGCACAATGTATCTCGGTTCTAGAAATACAGAATGGGGCACTCCTATCGAAGTTATTAAATCCGCAATAAAATATGTAGATGTCTTAAGTTTTAATAATTATAACGTGGATGTTCAAAGAGAGAATTTTAAGTTCGAAGAATATGATATGCCTATGATAATTGGTGAATTTAACTTCGTATCTTCCGATATGGGTGTATTTAGCCCTACGTCCTCTAATGTGCTGACACAACAAGATAGAGCCGATGGATTTATAAATTATGTGGAATCTGCAATAAAAAGTGGTAAGTTTATCGGCGTTCACTGGTTCCAATATTACGACCAACCTATTTTGGGCCGATCATGGAATGGCGAAAATTATAATGCAGGCTTCGTGGACGTAACCGATCAGCCTTATGTAGAGTTAGTAGAAGCGTCTAGATATCTTTATGATACTATGTATGAAACTAAATTTAATTTTGTTCCAATGACTAACATAAAGAATACGCAAACGCAAATTAATTTAAATGTCGGTGAGTCAATAGCTATAGATACAATAACAACGCCAAAAAATTTGAACGCCGATGTTAGCTATTACAGCACTAATAATTATGTAGCAACAGTGGATCAGTCCGGTGTTGTTCAGGCCGTATCGGATGGGGTAGCAACGATAATAACTAAAAACGCAAATGACGTATTCGTAAAAACATCGACCAACGTAACTGTCGGCGACCAAGATAATTTGCCTAGCGCAAGATTTCAAGATAGTGCAAAAGAATTAATCGTCTATACAGGATCCACGATAGATTTGAAAGATTATTTAGTGTTGAACGGATTAGATACTGACAATTTACTTTGGAAATCCTCTAAAAAATCTATAGCAACCGTTGAGGATGGGTTATTGTCCGCTCACAATGGTGGCCGAATCAACGTTTATATAGCAGAGAGTAAAGAAAAATTTATAACGGATTCAATTAGCATAATAGTAAAATAATGGCAAATTAGCAAAATGATAACTGGATAATCGATTATTAGTTTATAATGGATCAACCGTACATGAAGCTGCTAGAAGCATCTAGATAATTTACGACACGATGTATGAAACTAAATTTAGTTTTGTTCCAATGATTAACATAAAGAATACGCAAACGCAAATTAATTTAAATGTCGGTGAGTCAATAGCTATAGATAAATAACAACGCCAAAAAATTTGAACGCCGATGTTAGCTATTACAGTACTAATAATTATGTAGCAACAGTGGATCAGTCCGGTGTTGTTCAGACCGTATCGGATGGGGTAGCAACGATAATAACTAAAAACACAAATGACGTATTCGTAAAAACATCGACCAACGTAACTGTCGGCGACCAAGATAATTTGCCTAGTGCAAGATTTCAAGATAGTGCAAAAGAATTAATCGTCTATACAGGATCCACGATAGATTTGAAAGATTATTTAGTGTTGAACGGATTAGATACTGACAATTTACTTTGGAAATCCTCTAAAAAATCTATAGTAACCGTTGAGGATGGGTTATTGTCCGCTCACAATGGTTGCCGAATTAACGTTTATATAACTGAGAGTAAAGAAAAATTTATAACGGATTCAATTAGCATAATAGTAAAATGATAGTTGACTGAGAGATTGGGGACGATGAACTAAGGGGTTCTTATGGAGTTGTCGCCCCGCATCACCTTTTGGTGAACGTTTTCTGATTTTTAGGTTAAGGGCGACAGCCCCTGTCAGCGAAACTGACTGAGAGATTAAAAGGATATTTACTAAAAGTTGGAAATAGAATATTATATATCTACGTTTAGAATAATTGCTTAATAGCCGATGTTATAAGTATAGAAAAAGTAAAAAGTTTGATAAATAAAATTAGGGGGACCTCATGAAATTAGTAAAAAAACTAGCAATCATTGCAATAGGAGCGTGCACTATGTTACCAGTGTTGGGATTAGAATCCGAAGCTAATTCTAAAGAAGCAAATGTAACACCGGAAGAAATAGCAAGTCATTCATTCCAGCCGATATCATTTGAAGATTTAGAAAAAGAGAATGTAAAAATTACAGCAAGTAATATGAGTGATTATACAATAGAGCCGTTTTATGCTACAGATGGTGAACAAGCACTAAAGGCTAGGTTTAGGGACGGTGGAACAGCAGCCGTAACGATTAAGCCAGCTGATGGAGTAGCATGGGATTTTAGTGATAACAGAATGGTGTTAGCATTTGACATAACAAATCCGAATGATAGAACACATAGATTAACTTTAGCGATGCAGTATCCTGGAGGATCTAAAGCGTATGTGAATAATATTCCGCCGAAAGCAACAAGAACGATGTACTGTGTAATGGATGAATCCTTAAGACAAAAAGGAGCAGATGCGTTACCTAGCCCTATCGGATTCGATGGAATAATACCCGGTGAAGGATGGGGAACGATGAATAATCCAGCGCAAATAACAGGTGTAAATTTAACTTGGGCTGTAAACGGACCTGTCGGATATTTTGTATTTGACAACTTTAGAGTAGTGGAAAATCCGTTATATAATATTGAAGAAACTTATGCAGGAGTAGTAGATAAATACGGACAATATACACCAAAAGAATGGAGCAACAAAATACATTCTGATGAAGAATTAAAAGCGGTCCAACTAGCAGAAGAAGAACAAGTAGCAAAATGGAAGAAGGAGCAAGAAAATAGAGCTGACCGAACAATTTACGGTGGATACATAAATGAGGATTTAAAACAAGAAGCAACAGGACATTTTTATCCTACAAAAATAGATGGAGCATGGACATTAATAGATCCAGAAGGCTATCCATATTTTGCTACGGGTTTTGGTATTGTACGAAAAAATGGGATGGATACTTGGATAGATGGACGTAATTATATGTTCGAAGAGTTACCAGATAGAACTGGCGAATTCAAAGATCATTATGGAAATGCTAGTGGTATGCAGCCACCTTATGGCAAAACAAGAGGTACATCATTTTCATTTTATTCTATGAACCTTGAAAAGAAATATGGTTCAGATTGGTTGAACGCATGGGGCAAAATGGCTACTGATAGATTTAAAGCATGGGGGATAACGTCCATTGGTGCATGGGCAGAACCGAGTTTGTTTTTCGGCAAAGGTGAAGAACATAAAATGCCGTATACAGCTTTTACCTGGACGACTGTAAGTAGTGGAAAACATGTTAGGTTATACGACACAGTGCCGGATGCATTTGATCCGCTTTTTGAAACCTCAACAATTGCTGCTGTAAAGGATCAGGCTGTAAGATATGGAATAAATAAGGATCCGTATTGCTTTGGTGTGTACGTGGATAATGAGTATAAGTGGGGTAATAACATGGCTAACAACCCGCTTGTAAATGCAGTTTTTGACGACGACATAGCAAATGAAAAAGCTTATGCTAAAAGACACTTTATGACTGTATTTGAAGATAAATACGAAACAATAGAAGCGCTAAATAAATCCTGGGGAACAAACTTCGCATCTTTTGAAGAGTTTGGCAAACCGTATACAGGCAAAATTCCAGCGATCGATGCTTCTTTAGTAGTAACCATTTTATCCGACAAATATTATGAAGTGGTGAATAAAGTGATTAGAGATTTATTGCCAGGAACAATGTATTTAGGTTCTAGAAATACAGAATGGGGTACTCCGATAGAAGTAATTAAATCTGCAACGAACTATGTGGATATTTTAAGTTTTAATAATTACAATATTGATATTCAAAGAGAAAATTTTAAATTCGAAGAGTATGATATGCCTATGATCATTGGAGAATTTTGTTTTTCAGCTGTAGATATGGGTCCTTTTAGTCCAACAACCATGGCTGTAGAATCGCAACAAGGTAGAGCGGATGCTTATGTAAACTACGTTGAGTCAGCACTAAAAAGTGGAAAATTTGTTGGTGTACACTGGTTCCAATACTACGATGAACCAATACTAGGCCGTTCATGGGATGGTGAAAACTTTAACCTTGGTTTTGTTGACGTAACTGATCAGCCTTATATGGAGTTGGTAGAAGCATCAAGAGAAATTTACAATACAATGTATGAAACAAAATTTAGTCATGTACCGATGACTAATATTAAGAATGCTCAAACGCAAATTAATTTAAATGTGGGCGAAACCATAGCCATTGATACAATAACAACACCTCTAAATGAAAATAAAGAAGTTAGCTATTATAGCACTAATAAATATGTAGCTACCGTCGATGACAACGGTGTTGTTACCGCAATAACGGACGGTGTAGCAACGATAATAACTAAAAATGCTAACGACCTTTTTGTGACGACCTCCACAAACGTTACCGTAGGTGAGAAACAAAATTTAGATTCTGTAAGATTTATTGATAGCGTTAAAGAAATTGTTCTTCAAACGGGATCTTCTATTGATTTGAAAGATTATTTGCTTTTAGCCGGTTTGTCAACTTCCGAGCTGACTTGGAAATCATCTAAAAAAGATATTGCTACTGTGGCCAATGGAATTGTAACAGCACATAATCCAGGAAGAATAAATATTATCGTAAAAGATAAAAGTTTATATTCTACTGATTCTGTAAATATTGTTATTCAATAAATGTAAAGGTCCCTCGTTCCGCCTCTCCTTCTAGGAGAGGTGTCAGCTTTAGCTGACGGAGAGGTTAGGCTAAAATTCAAAAAATAGCAAAAAAACGCTCAAAATCGAAATTGCTCCCCACGCCTAAAGTAGGGGGATTCTAAAGTGATTAAAAGACAAATTACAAATTCATTTCTGAGTGTCAAACCTTTAGCTAAGGAGATGTCATGACCATTCATACAACAGGACATATACTCTTGTATGCAGATACACTTGTACCATGTATCCGAGACACTGAGTCTTGAAGAAATCGTTTTAACGACTTTTTTTTGTCGTATTTCACTTTAGAAGCATTGTTCCTACTTAACTGGAGTCTGCGGAGCGACAACCCCCTTTGACTATTCTTTATCTTGTCTTATTAATTCTCTAATGCCTTCTATAGCTACTTTTATGGCTAAATCTATGTCATGAACAATAGGATTTTCTAGGCCCACTTTTTCTCTTTCTTGGTTGGCCACAACTAAAAATGTAGAACCGCATCTCACTTTTAACGCACTCGCTACTATAAACAATGCCGCTGATTCCATCTCTGATGCTTTTGCTCCTAACTTTTTCCACGCTTCCCATTTGTTCTCTAACTCATATCCTACTGGCATCTTTTCTGGACTGTGTTGCCCATAGAAGGCATCCTTACATTGTGCTATCCCTATATGATATTTAGCCCCTAATTTTTTCGCTGAACTTACTAACGCATTCGTTATTTCTAAGTCTGCTACCGCCGGAAACTCTATCGGTGCATACTCTTTGCTCGTTCCTTCCATCCTTATTGCTCCCGTTGCTATTACTATGTCTCCACCTATTGTATCTAGTTGCATTCCACCGCATGTTCCTACTCTTATAAATGTATCCGCTCCACTCTTTACTAACTCCTCCATTGCTATCGACGCAGAGGGACCGCCTATTCCCGTCGACGTTACACTTACTTTTTCCCCATCTAAATACCCCGTATAAGTTACATATTCTCGGTTGTCCGCTACCAGCTTTGCATCGTCAAAATATTCTGCTATCTTTTTACTCCTCTTCGGATCTCCTGGCAAAATTACATATTTTCCTACGTCCCCTTTTCTCGTTTGTATGTGATACTGTAACCCTTCTTCTCCAGAATAATTCATATTTTATATTCTCCTTACTTTTTTTATTTTTAGTTTAACCATTACAACATTAAGGTATGTAGTCATATTGGAAAAAAATTAAGCTTCCACACCCAACCTCTCAGTCAGCTTCGCTGACAGTTCTCATAGAAGGAGAGCCTAAGAGCCTATATCTATCTTTTATTTTCTAGTATAATTTATTCACAAAAATTAAACTAGGAGGTTTTTATGTTTAGAAACGATTATAGCGAAGGTGCTCACCCCTCTATTTTGGCCAAAATTAATTCCACTAACACCTTACAATCCAAAGGCTACGGCGAAGATCAATATTGTGAATCGGCTAAAAAATTAATTCTGGATCATATCGGCGTTCATACTGCTTCTGTCCATTTCTTCGTCGGTGGTACGCAGACCAATCTGACCGCCCTAAGTGCTTTTTTACGTCCACATCATGGCATCGTATCTCCTGATACTGGTCACATCAATTTACATGAAACTGGCGCTATCGAAGCTACCGGTCATGCTATCATACCTGTCCCAAACAAAAACGGCAAGATTTATGCTGATCAAGTACGTTCTATCTTAAAGAACCACATGCCTGTTCACATGACTAAACCTAAACTAATTTATATTTCTAACTCCACTGAATATGGCACAATTTATTCAAAAAAAGAATTATACGAACTACGAGATGTTGCTAAAGAAAATGATCTATTTTTATATTTAGATGGAGCCAGACTTGGTGTCGCTCTAACTTGCGAAAATAATGACTTAGAAATAACCGACATATGTGATTGCGTAGATGCTTTCTACTTCGGTGGTACTAAAAACGGTGCCTTATTTGGTGAAGCCTTAGTCATACTTAACACCTCTTTACAAAATGACTTTAAATATTTCATCAAACAAAGAGGTGCTCTCCTTGCTAAAGGTCGCTTATTAGGCCTTCAATTTCAAGCTCTATTCGAAAATAATCTATTCTATGATTTAGCCTCTCATGCTAATCAAGCTGCTAAAAAACTTAGTTCCGGCATAAAAGATTTAGGCTTTAATTTATTAACCGAAACAGAAACTAACCAAATATTTGTTATTGTATCCAATAAACAACATGAAGCATTATTGAATAAACCGGAATTTGACTTCGAGTTTTGGGAGCCTCATCCGGATGGTGCCGTTATTAGATTTGTTACCTCATGGGCTACTCCAGATGAAAATATATCTAAATTACTCTTTGCCTTAAACGAAATTAGAGATTAGATTAATTTAAGAAAAAAATCCGCTACCCTTTATTGCTGAAGGTATGACGGATTTTTATTTTACTTTTATTCTTTGCTTTTTTAATATTTCTATAACGTTTTTTATCAAAGATAAAGCAACTCTGCAATAATCGAAAATTTTTTAATCAGCGAATACCCACCGCCATCCTCCTCTTATTCTAAAAGAGAATGCTAAGTATTTTCTGTTATATGGACAAATTGACAATCCTCCGCCTTTAGGCATGGGGATTGTCAAAGATAAATATAAAATTAATCATTCTCTGTAGGTGTAATTTCAGGGGTAACGATAGAAGAGCCAAATACAGGCCTTGGAGTTGTACTTACTGGAACTGTAACAGGAATATAAATTTCTAAATATTGCCCTTGCTTCATTTGTACAATATCTATAACTGTCTTACAATATTTGTCTACCTCATTTTCGTCTGGTTTTAACGTCTCAAAGGTAATTTCTACATCACTAGTCTCGTTAGGGTCATCGATACTAATAGTTTTACATGTAATCTCACTTTGTTCAAATTTTAAGCCACTAGGCACAGCATCCATAATTCTAATATCCCTTATTGTATCGTCTATTTCGCTTGTCACCTTAATAACATATCTGAATTCATCGTTAGAAGTAAAATACCCTATACCATCTAGTGTAAATTCCTCGTAATGACCGTTTTCTAATTTTTTTTGTACTGTTTGTTTTATGTCTATCGCTGCCCCTGATATTATAGTTACATCCGTAGTTGACTTACCAGTAAAGTTATTACTATTTGCTCCATAAACTTGATTTTGAAGTATTTCTCTTGCCACTAGCAAAACCCCTTTCTAAGTTGTTTGATTATTATTTATATTACACTTTTTTAGGTCATATCTGATCCTTATGCATACTATTCTGCTAACATAATTTTGGTTACATTTTTTTGAAATTATTATATTTTTATTTTAACATCAACGGTACTTATCTCTGACCATTTGCCTTTCGCTTGTACGACAACACTATTTCTAATTATTAAAACTGGTGTATTAGTTTCATCTGTTAAAGTTTGCATATAAGTTGCATACGTTAAATCTTGTGTATAAATTTTATCTATTAAGACTTGTGTATTAGTTTCACCTATTAAAGCTTGTGTATTAGTTTCACCTATTAAAGCTTGTGTATCAGTTTCATCGGTTAAAGCTTGGATATAAGTTTCATATGTTAAATCTTGTGTATAAATTTTATCTATTAAGACTTGTGTATTAGTTTCACCTATTAAAGCTTGGGTATAAGTTTCATATGTTAAATCTTGTGTATAAATTTTATCTATTAAGACTTGTGTATTAGTTTCACCTATTAAAGCTTGGGTATAAGTTTCATATGTTAAATCTTGTGTATAAATTTTATCTATTAAGACTTGTGTATTAGTTTCACCCATTAAAGCTTGGGTATAAGTTTCATATGTTAAATCTTGTGTATAAATTTTATCTATTAAGACTGGTGTATTAGTTTCGGTTTTTAAAAGCTGTATGTAATTTAATATATTTTTGTTCATATTACAGGGGGCATTAATACTGTACTCTATATAAACACTGGTTTTCTTTGGTATATCTAAAATAAAAACAGTAAATCCATCTGGATCTTTTATATATTTATATGGTACATTTCTATAATGCATTAATTCTACTGCATTACTAATAACTTTTAGCTCAACATCATAAAGATTTTGGTCGGATATATTTGTAATATAAAGTCTTACCATCTGACCATTGTATATAGGTAGCAAGCATTGTTTAATTCTCAAGTTACGATACATATATGTAGAAAATCCTTTTCTTAATATTTATTTGCTTATATTAATTATATGCTATCAGTTATTCAAAATAGCTCTCATATTTTAACTTTGGAATATAAACTGTCGTTTAGTTTGTTACTTTTCGCTAATTGCACATAGAGTTTTTTTATATTTAAAAAGGATTAAAGTTTGTATTTCTTGAACCGAGCGTCTAACTTCTGCATAAAAGATAGATATAATAAGAATACTAATGAAATATGCTTAATTATGAACAAGGAGGTTTTGTATGAATACTGCTTTAGATAATTTCAAAAAGATTTGCTCTATTCCTCATGGATCCGGCAATGAAAAAGCTTTAAGTGATTTTTTACTCGGATTTGCTAAAGATCTCGGTTTAAAGGCTATTCAAGATAATGCCCTTAATCTATATATTTATAAATCAGCTAGCCCAGGATATGAAAACAGTACACCAATAATTCTTCAGGGTCATCTAGACATGGTCTGCGAAAAAGACTCTTCTGCCCCACCAGATTTTGACTTTGAAAAAGATCCTTTAAATATCCAAATTCAAGATGACTTCATCTTCTCTCAAGGTACCACTTTAGGCGCTGATGACGCTTTCGCCCTTGCTTATCAAATGAGCATCTTGGAAGACTCTTCCCTTAAACATCCTCCTTTATGCATGCTCATGACTTCTGAAGAGGAAACCGGTATGGCCGGTGTTGTCGCTTTAGATCCGAATTTGATTAAAGGTCATACTTTAATTAATCTGGACACCGACCTAGAGGGTGAATTTTTAACAAGTTGCGCAGGCGGAATTAGAATCAACTTAACTATAAACGGCGTTAAAATTTCTATCCCACCCGGCGAAGCACTATACGATCTAAAAATTTCCGGTCTAAAAAGTGGCCACTCAGGTGCTGAAATCCACAAAGAACGTGCGAATGCTAATGTCCTTATGGCCAGAGTTTTAGATCTTTTAAATGAAAAATTCAATATAGGTCTATCTTCTATCAATGGTGGCCAAAAAGACAATGTTATAACTAAAGAATGTCTCGCTACAATTACTATTTCGACAGACAAATATTCGGCCTTAAGTGAATATTTAAAAGAAATCGAAAAAATGCTTCAGTTAGAATACTCCGTTCAAGATCCGGATTTAACAATCACTTTAGAGCCTGCTTCTAAAGAAATTTCGGCCGAAGAAAATGCTACCGAAGATCATGAAAAATTTATGATCGACTCAAAACTTAAAATTATTAATTTACTCCGTATCTTGCCAAATGGCGTTGTTGCTAAAAGTCGTCATATAGAGAATTTGGTAGAAACATCTTTAAATATCGGCGTGGTTTCAACTGCCAAAAATGTTGTATCCGTTACTTTGCTGATCAGAAGCTCTCTCGAATCCAAAAAAATAGACCTAAAACGTAAAATTAAATCTATCGCCAAAATTATGGATATCCAATACTCAGAAAACAGCGATTATCCGGCTTGGCAGTTTAATGAACACTCCAAGATTCGGGCGGTAGCTAAAGACACATATCAAAAATTTTATAATAAAGAACCTGTTATCAAAGCCATACATGCCGGATTAGAATGCGGTATCTTGTCTGAAAAAATTGACAACCTTGATGCTATCTCTCTTGGTCCGGATGTCTATGATATTCATACTTCCAAGGAAAGAATGAATATAAGTTCTTTTAACCGAGTGTATACGTTTCTTATCAAACTTTTAGAGGATATGCGATGAAAGTAGAAAAGCGCACAAAATATTATACAATATGCGTCTATGTCGTAATAAGTGTAGTGATAACTATGCTTATTACCCTTTGTATGATTAAATTTGTTTCTATTATGTCTCTTATTCACAACCTATATGACTGGATAATGGATCTTACTTCTCCATTACTTATTGGTTTAGTTTTAGCCTATTTAATGGAACCTGTAGTAGATTTATACTTGGGTGCTATTAAGTATAAACGGCTAAGCTCGTCCCAATTACGTACTTTAGCTACTTTTTTTGCTATTATTACGATCGTTGCTATTATCGGCTTGTTTGTATTAATGATCGTCATGAATATGCAACAAGTAATCCATAAAACAGATATAGAAGGTATTTCTCAAACTGTCAGTGCCTATATATCCTATTTTCAGAATACAGCAGAAAATTTGGTCAACAATCTTTCAAATGATGAAATATCCCTAAAAGCTAGAGAAATCCTTACCATGATTTATACCACTATCAATTCTTGGGCTGCCAAATTCGGCCAACTATTTTTAACTTCCTTAGCTGATATCGGCGGAAATTTACTAGATATAATCTTTGGTACAATCTTAGCGATATACATCATGAAAGATAAACCAAAACTAGTGAAAATTTTCAATAATTTATTAGCCGTTATTCTAAGCGAGAAATGGTACAGACGCACTACAAGTGTAGGTCGAGATTTAAACTCCGTACTAACAGGTTATGTTCGAGGGCAAATATTAGATGCCGTAATCATGGCTGTCTTAGTTGGTTTTGGCCTCAGCATAATAAACCTAGATTTCGCTATAATAATTGGCATAGTATCAGGAATTTTTAATATAATTCCCTATTTCGGTCCCATAGTAGGATTAGTCTTAGCCGGAATAATTGGTGCCATCGGCGGAGGAATAAATCAAGCTGTCTATGCTATGCTAATTGTATTTGTCTTACAACAAATAGATGGATTTATAATCGTTCCCAAAATACTAGGTAACAATGTAAAGCTTCATCCCATTGTCGTACTCTTAGCAATATTAATCGGCGGAAAATTATTTGGATTAATCGGCATGTTGTTAGGTGTACCGTTATGTGCATTGTTTAGAGTCATAATTATACGGTGTGTGGGAAACGTGTTTAGTGAAGACTTCATTAAAACAACTGGCGAAGATACTAACAAAAGTGTCGAGGAAATCTGATTAATCCTATAGTGCATTCTTTTTTATATTGGATATAAACCAATTGTCTTCGTCTTACAGCAAATAGATGGATTTATCATTAGCCCCAAAATACTAGGCAACAATGTAAAGCTTCATCACATTGTCGTACTCCTATCTATATTAATCGGGAGAAAATAAGTTGGATGAATCGGCTGTTGTTAGGTGTATCGTTATGTGCATTGTTTAGATTAATAATTATAAGGTGCGTAGGAAACGTATTTAGTGAAGACTTTAGTAAAACAACTGGCGAAGATACTATCAAGAGTGCCGAGGAAATCTAATTAATCCTATACTGCACTCTTTTTTATATTGGATATAAACCAATTGTCTTCGTCTTACAGCAAGATAGATGGATTTATCATCATCCTCAAAATACTAGGCAACAATGTAAAGCTTCACGGTAGAAAATGATTTGGATGAATCGGTATGTTGTTAGGTGTACCGTTATGTGCATTGTTTAGAGTAATAATTATAAGGTGCGTAGGAAACTTATTTAGTGAAGACTGTAGTAAAACAACTGACGAAGATACTACCAAAAGTAAAAGTGCCGAGGAAATCAAATTAATCTTATACTGCACTCTTTTTTATAATGGATTTAAACCAACTGTCTTCGTCTTACAGCAAATAGATGGATTTATCATCATCCCCAAAATACTAGACAACAATGTAAAGCTTCACGGTGGAAAATGATTTGGATTAATCAGTATGTTGTTAGGTGTACAGTTATATGCATTGTTTAGAGTAATAATTATAAGTTGCGAAGGAAACGTGTTTAGCGCAGACTTCATTAAAACAACTGGCGAAGATAATACCAAAAGTGCCGAGGAAACCTAATTAATCCAATAGTGCACTTTTTTCTATATTGGATCTAAATGAATAACCATTTCAATCCCCATATCATCTATAAAATAATGCTCAATTCCATCTATTAAATCATGACTTGTATTAATATCTACATTGGAATCCACTTCTACGTGTGCAGAAACATAAATCCGATTCGGACCATATGAATGTATTAACAAGTCATGCACTCCTAACACTCCTTCATATGATAAAATTTTCTTCTTAATATTATTCACCAATAATTCATCCGGTGCCTCTCCTAATAACGGATCTATTGTTTCTTTTATTAACATTACTCCAGAATAGATTATAAATATCGCCACCAGCAATCCTATATATCCATCTAAGTTAATTCCGATCTTCTCTGATACTAGTATCGATACCAATATACCCAGGCTTATATAAACATCATTTATACTGTCCTTCGCCGCCGCTAAAATCGTATTAGATTCTATTTCATTTCCTATTCTTGTATTAAATTTATATAACCAAATTTTTATAAAAATTGAAAATGTCAAAATTACATAACTATACGCATTTATTACTAACTCTTCCTGTACAAATATTTTCTGCACCGAACTTATTAAAATTTGAAACCCTATTGCTACTATAAATAACGATATCACTAATCCAGATATATACTCTATCCTAGCATGCCCAAACGGATGCTTTTTGTCCGCCGGTTTTGCTGCTATCTTAAAACTTACTATCGTTATTATCGATGATGTGAAATCCGAAAAGTTGTTTATAGCATCTCCTATTATCGCTAAACTTCCCGATATTATCCCTATACCTAACTTTAGTATAAACAATATTATATTTAATACTATTCCTACTTCTCCAGATAAAATTCCATATTGATGTCTTACTGCTATATCCTTCTCCTGCTTTATAAACACCTTAATTAAAATTTTACTCATTATGAATTCCTCCAAAAAATTGTATAATTTTTTTAAAATTAGTCAATACTCCTTTAAAAAGGAGAGTGTGATCATGTTAGTATCTATTTTTAGAATCATTTTACTAACTATTTCGGGATATTTATATTATTTATTTATATTTAAAGATATGAATTCCATTCCGACAATATTAGAAGTATCTTTGATACTATCTTTAGTTGTTGTTATTATATTTAATAGAGCAAAATCCAATAAGCGCTTTGAAGAACAATCTAATATCGACAATATTAACAATATGCCTCAAGATCAGTTCGTTCTCTATGTAACCGAAATGTATAAACGCTTAGGCTATAATGTTAATTTACCTAGCGAGGCCGAAAAAAAATATTGCGATTTAATTATGTTTCACAGACGGGGCAAAATTTGCTTGAAATGCTTTAATCATGAAATAGATCTATCCAAAGTGGACTTAGCAGCATTCACCAAACAAAACGAGGAATTTAAACGAACCAAATTCATGATAATAGCAAATTCTTTTTGTGATGAAGAATTAAAGAAGACTTTGTTTGCTAAAAAAATCGAAGTTTTTGACAAAGATTTTCTGAATAAAGTTATAATGCAGTTTCAAGACAACCATGATAAAAAAAGATCGTTTTTAAAATTTACTAAATCTCATAACGACAACATTATACCTGGAGATGAGAAAAGCATAATAGATAAAGATCCTTTCTAACATTTACCAAATCTCATAACAACAAAAATATAATTGGAGATGATTAATTATTATGATTACTATCGGTGTCACTGGCGGAATAGCCGCATATAAAACTATAGACGTGGCAAGCACTTTAAAGAAATTGGGCCATGATATTCAAATAGTCATGACCAAAAATGCCACAAACTTCGTCTCACCATTATCTTTTGCTAGCATTGTTAAGCACCCTGTAATATCGGACATGTTCTTAGACGATAAAAACGGCGAAATACTTCACATCGAATTAGCTAAAAAATCCGATCTGCTCTTGATAGCACCCGCTACAGCTAACTTCATAGGAAAATTAAGAGCTGGTATTGCCGATGACTTTTTATCTACCTTGGTTTTAGCTTGTAAAAAACCAATTATTATTGCTCCTGCTATGAATTCTAACATGTACTCCAACACCATCGTTACCGAAAACATAGCCTATCTAAAATCAAAAGGTTTTATCTTCATTGAACCCGATGTCGGCTTATTAGCATGCGGAGACGTAGGTATCGGTAAACTACCTAGTCCAGAAACAATTGTGCGCTTGGTCGTAAATACAATTAATTCTCGAAAAATAAAACAGGATTTAATTGGCAAAACCTATCTCATTACCGCCGGCCCAACCATAGAAGCTTTAGATCCAATGCGATACATCAGTAATTACTCAACCGGCAAAATGGGTTATGCTCTTTCCGAAATGGCCCAAAAACGTGGTGCCAACGTAATTTTAATTTCTGGCCCTACTAATTTAATCGCTCCAGCCGGGGTTACGAAGATAGATGTAAAGTCCGCCATGGATATGTATCACGCTGTATTAAAATATTTCGACCAATCTGATGTTGTCATTAAATCCGCCGCTGTTGCAGACTTTAGACCTAAACACTTTTCCGATCAAAAAATCAAAAAAGGTGATGATACATTTATTTTAGAATTAGTTAAAAATCCTGATATTTTAAAGACTTTAGGAGATACTAAGAAAAGACAAATATTAGTAGGTTTTGCTGCCGAAAGCACAGATTTAATAGCTAACGCTCAAACCAAGCTAAAATCTAAAAATTTAGATTTAATAGTAGCTAACAACATAACAAACGACGGCGCTGGCTTCGGCCTAACCACAAATATTGTTACTATTATAGACAAGAATGGAAACATCGATCAAATTCCAAAAATGTCTAAAGACGATCTAGCTAATATTATTTTAGATAAGACCATTGCCATGAGTATTGACTAAGGAGTCGCGACACTAAGTTCAAGTGCCAAGTGCGTCGATTCACTCTTTTACTCTATCCGTCAGCTTCGCTACCACCTTCCTCTAATTCCCCTCGTCACTTCGTGACACCTCCCTCGGAGAAGGAGGCTATGGAAGGCTTAAGTGCAGAGCCTAAATAATAAAACGATTGGAGGCCAACCTTGTTATTAACAATTGACATCGGAAATACACATATAGTTTTAGGTGTTATGGAACAAAACCAAGTGATATCCAGTTTTCGAATGACCACTCAGCAAGCCAGAACTTCCGATGAATACGGCGTAACCATAATTCAAATGTTACAAAGTACTGGCATAAAAGTTTCCGATATTGAAGATGTAATCGTCTGTTCCGTAGTCCCAAATGTAATGTTTAGTTTAAAAAACGGCATCAGTAGATATTTATTAAAAACTCCTTATATAGTTGGTGAAGGCCTTAAGATTGGTATATGCATAAGGACTGAAAATCCGAGAGCCGTCGGGGCCGATCGAATAGTTAACTGCGTCGCTGCTCATAACCTTTATGGTGGTCCTTGCATGGCTATTGACTTCGGGACAAGCACCACTTATGATATCATCAATTCTAAAGGCGAATTCATTGGTGGCCTCATTACTCCAGGTATCGGTATTTCTGCTGAAGTCATGGCTCAACGAGCTGCCCAATTGCCCGTAATAGAAATAAAAAAACCTCAAAATATTTTAGATTGTAAAAATACTATCTCTAGCATGCAAGCCGGCTTAGTCTATGGCTACATCGGCCAAGTAGAATATATTATCTCTAAAGTTCAAGCCGAACTAAACGTTCCCGACTTAAAAGTTATTTCTACAGGTGGCCTAGGTCGCATTATTCAAAGCGAAACAACTTTGATAACTACACATGATAAATATTTAACTCACAAAGGATTACAACTTATATACGAAAAAAATAAAAAAGCAATTGCAGATAGCTACACTTCTCAATGACAGACAACTCCCTCCGTCACTTCGGGAGGGAAGCACTGCTTCCCCGCAATTTTGCAACTTCTTAAGTTCTCATGTATGGGATGGGGTGGAGCCATTATAGAGAGAGTATCTTCTATATAAAGGATAGGATTAAGAAAAGGAGGCAAAGAACTGAAACGAAGTAAACACAACTTGTAGAACCCCTCAGTCAGCTTACGCTGACAGCTCCCCTGGAAGGGGAGCAGGGCCACTTCCCTGCAATGTTGTGAAGACGAAGAGGGCACCGCTTCCCCGCAATATTGCACAGATAGAAGGGATTGGCAGACGATCCCAGCCCAAAATAAATGCTTACCTTCTATATTAAGGATAGGCCAAATCAGACACCAATACATCCCCCTCAAAATAATTATATATGAAAAAATAAGAAAGGAATCACACTTAATGAGTTATGAAAAGTTAGCAAATATAATTTTTAAAGATATCGACAAAACACCAGAATATTTTATAAATAAATATCCAAAACGAACATTACCAGAAGGAGCCGAAGTAACAAGGTACGCACCAAGTCCCACCGGATTTCAACATATCGGTGGTGTCTTCGCTGCCCTGGTCGCCCAAAGAGTCGCCGCTTTATCTAACGGTATCTTCTTCTTAAGAATCGAAGACACAGATCAAAAACGAGAAGTTCCCGGTGCCATCTTAGACACAATCTCAACCATGAATAAATACGGCATCGACTTCAACGAAGGCCAAACTTCTGACCATGACTACAAAGGTAATTACGGCCCCTATAAGCAAAGTGAACGTAAAGAAATCTATCAAACTTTTGCTAAAGATCTAATTCGTCAAGGTAAAGCCTATCCTTGCTTCGCTACACCAGAAGAATTGGAGGAGCTGCGAAATTGGCAGATAGAACAAAAAATAACTCCCGGCTATTACGGCCAATATGCTAAGTTTAGAGATTTACCAGTCGATCAAGCTATCGAAAAAATTGAATTCGGCCTCCCTTATATAATTAGACTTAAATCTTCTAATTCCCCTGAAAGAATCCATTTTACCGACCTAATCAAAGGTGAAACTTCTTTCCCCGCCAACAACCAAGATGTAGTAATCATTAAACAGGATGGCCTCCCAACTTATCACTTCGCCCATGTTATCGACGATGCTCTCATGCACACTACTTTAGTTAGTCGTGGCGAAGAATGGCTTTCATCCTTACCTATTCATTTAGAATTATTCGAAAAATTGCAACTCCCTCAGCCTAAATACGCTCACATTCCTACCATCATGAAAATGGACGGAAAATCTAAACGAAAATTGTCCAAACGTAAAGACCCAGAAAGCGCCGTCACTTATTATGATGATGAAGGTTATCCTGTGGACTGCGTTATAGAATATTTACTAAATCTCGTAAATTCTAATTACGAAACTTGGCGTGAAGAAAACAAAGATAAATCCTATCTCGACTTTCCTGTAGCTTTAAATAAAATGAGCAAAAGCGGTGCTCTATTCGATATCATTAAATTAGACGATGTCAGCCGTGATATTATCTCTCGCATGACTAAAGATCAAGTTTATAACTTATATCTAGAATGGGCCAAGTCCCACGACTTAGAAATGCACAACTTAGCTTTAGCCAAATTCGAAGGCCTTCGAGAATTTTTTAATATCGATAAAGATACTCCTAAACCTCGAAAAGATTTTGCAAAATGGATTGAGGTTAAACCTAAAATCGTTTACTTGTTTAACGAATTTTTTGATGAAGAATCCGATATCGAACTGCCTAAATCTGTTTCGTTAGATCAGGCCAAAGAAATAATAGCAGAATATAAAAAAGTATATGTGCATTCTCATAGTTCACAAGAAGAGTGGTTTAATCATCTGAAAGATTTCGCTGCTTCTATAGGTTACTGCTCCAATAAAAAAGAATACAAAAAAGATCCCGAAAAATATAAAGGTATGATTCAAGATGTGGCCGGTGCAGTGCGTGTAGCTTTAACCCATAGAATCAACACCCCAGATCTATTCGTAATCATGCAAATCCTCGGCGAATCCGAAGTCTTATCTAGATTCAATCGATTTATTAATAATTAATCCTCACAAAAAAATACTGTAGTTTTTATATTTATGGCTGCAATAAAATACTGCAACTTTTATATTTATGACTCGAACATTTCAGTTCATCGCCCCCCTAACTTCTCAGTCAATTTCGCTACTAGGGCTGTCGTAATTAAATTTTAAATGATCGAAAAACGATGTAAACTTGCAAAATTTATAATTTACTTGAAAGCAACTATAACTTGAAGTCACGCTTTCTCCCTCCGTCAGCTTACGCTGACACCTCCCTCCCGGATGGAGGCACCGCTTCCCCGCAATGTTGTAAAGACGGAAGGGGCACCGCTTCCCCGCAATGTTGTAAAGACGGAAAGGACATCGCTTCCCCGCAATGTTGTGAAGACGGAGGGGGCATCGCTTCCCCGCAATGTTGCGAAGACGGAGGGAGCATCGCTTCCACATAATTTTGTTACTAAGATTCTTAAGTTCCCGCCTATGCTCCTAGAAAGAGAGGCTTGGTGGAGAGCCTGATTTAAAATACTATTGTTTTTCAGTATACACTATAAATGCTACTAATATATTTCTATTTTCTAACTTTTAAGCTTAACATTACCAATATATTTCTATCTCTTAACTTTTCAATTATAAAGGTTGTCTTTTTCTATCAATTATTATATAATCAACCTATTATCTATTCTCTGGTAACATTGTTTATCCATTTAAAGCTTAATAATCTGATTGTAGCACAAACAGACTTCAATATTTCATCTATTCTAATTATACAAAATACTAATATTATCGGCAAATCCCACACAAATGCTCCTATAAACCCTAACGGAATTGCTAACAACCACATAAATATAACATCGTTTATTAATACAAAATTTGTGTCTCCTCCAGCTCTCAATATTCCAACATTTAATGTATTCGCCAAAGCTTGGAACACTACTATAAAAGAATTTATTAACATAATATCCATCGCAATCTTTTTCGTTAAATCTGTCACTACATAAAAATTTATTATATGTGGTCTCGCTATAAATACACATACCCCAGCTAACATACCCAATGCTGTAACACAAATTAATAACGTAAACGCCGCGTCTTTTGTCCTCTCATATTCCTTTGCCCCTATACTATTTCCTATTATCACCGACGATGCCCCCGACACAGCATAAACTATCACCGTCATACATTGATTTACTACATTCGCTATCGTATTCGCCGCTACAACTTCTGTTCCCATTCTTCCTACTATTATCGAAACCATCGCTGACCCAACAGACCAAATCATCTCATTTATAACTACCGGCGTTACTATCTTTATAAAATCTTTTCTTAAATACTTATCTGCCCTCTTTAAAATATCTAACCCTAATCTCATCTTCTTATCAAAGAATTTTAAGAATATTATTATCAATACACTTTCCGTTATTCTCGCTATCACCGTCGCTATCGCCGCCCCAACAACTCCTAACTCAGGCGCTCCAAAATTTCCAAATATAAGTATCCAATTTAAAAATATATTCAATATTAAACTTATCGAATATATCACCACCGATACTCTTACCGTCTTTATAGCCCTTAATCCTGCCATAGAACAATTAGAAAACGATGAAAATATGTAACTCATAGAAAGAACTCTCAAATATTGTTCCCCTATATCTATAACTCTTATATCCGTCGTAAAAACTGATATTATTTGTCTCGGTATTACTAACGACACTACCATAAACATAATCGATAAACTTATACTCACTTTATACATTATTCCCATTATCGTCCTAATCTTCGGTACATCCTGCTTTCCCCAATACTGACTTATTAATATTGCCGTTCCTCCACCTAATCCAAAATTCATAACCATAAATATAAAAAAGAATTGTTGACTTAAAGCCGCCGATGTCAATTCTACCTCTCCAAGTCGGCCTAACATTAATGTATCCGCTAACCCTACCGCTACACCAATTAAATTCTGTAACATCATTGGTATCGATATACTTAGAACCGTTTTGTAAAATTGTTTTTCTCTTATTAGCATAATATGTCTCCTATTCTCTAGTTAAATTATTTATCCATTTAAAACTTAAAAATCTTATCCCTGCACAAATTACCGTCAAAAATTCATCTATCCTAATTACACAACATACCAATACAACCGGTAAATTCCAAACAAAAGCCGCTATAAATCCTAACGGTATTCCTACCACCTACATAACTATAAAACTGTTTTGTAAAATTGTTTTTCTCTTAATTAATATAATATGTCTCCTATTCTCTAGTTAAATTATTTATCCATTTAAAACTTAAAAATCTTACCCCTGCACAAATTACCGTCAAAAATTCATCTATCCTAATTAAGCAACATACCAATACAACCGGTAAATTCCAAACAAAAGCCGCTATAAATCCTAACGGTATTGCTACCACCCACATAACTATGATATCATTCGCTAACACAAACTTTGCATCTCCTCCGGCCCTCAATATTCCGACTAATGTATTTGATACGGCTTGAAATACTAGTATTATAGCATTCATCATCATAAGATCCATTGCTATTCTTTTCGTTAATTCTGTTACTACATAAAAATTTATTATGTACGGCCTCGCTATAAAAACACTTACTCCCGATATTAAACCCAATACCGTAATACATACTAATAACGTGAACGACGCATCTTTTGTCCTTTGATACTCCTTTGCCCCTATACTATTTCCTACGATCACCGATGTCGCTCCGGATATCCCATAAACTAAAACTGTCATACACCTGTCTAATACCTCCGCCATCGTGTTCGCAGCTACAACTTCTGTCCCCATCCTCCCAATTATTATAAAGGTCATCGATGATCCAATCGACCATATAATTTCATTTATAACTATCGGTGTCGCTATTTTTCCAAAATCTTTCCTTAAATACTTATCTGCCCTCTTTAAAATATCTAACTCTAATCTCATCTTCTTATCAAAGAATTTTAAGAATATTATTATCAATACACTTTCCGTTATTCTCGCTATCACCGTCGCTATCGCCGCCCCAACAACTCCTAACTCCGGCGCTCCAAAATTTCCAAATATAAGTATCCAATTTAAAAATATATTCAGCAACAAACTTATTGAATATATCACCACCGATACTCTTACCGTCTTTATAGCCCTTAACCCTGCCATAGAACAATTAGAAAATGATGAAAATATGTAACTCATAGAAAGAATCCTCAAATATTGTTCCCCTATATCTATAACTCTTATATCCGTCGTAAAAACTGATATTATTTGCCTAGGTATTATTAACGACACTACCATAAACATAATCGATAAACTTATACTCACTTTATACATTATTCCCATTATCGTCCTAATCTTCGGTACATCCTGCTTTCCCCAATACTGACTTATTAATATTGTCGCTCCTCCACCTAACCCAAAATTCATAACCATAAATATAAAAAAGAATCGTTGACTTAAAGCCGCCGATGTCAATTCTACCTCTCCAAGTCGGCCTAACATTAATGTATCCGCTAACCCTACCGCTACACCAATTAAATTCTGTAACATCATTGGTATCGATATACTTAAAACCGTTTTGTAAAATTGTTTTTCTCTTATTAGCATAATATGTCTCCTATTCTCTAGTTAAATTATTTATCCATTTAAAACTTAAAAATCTTACCCCTGCACAAATTACCGTCAAAAATTCATCTATCCTAATTAAGCAACATACCAATACAACCGGTAAATTCCAAACAAAAGCCGCTATAAATCCTAACGGTATTGCTACCACCCACATAACTATGATATCATTCGCTAACACAAACTTTGCATCTCCTCCGGCCCTCAATATTCCGACTAATGTATTTGATACGGCTTGAAATACTAGTATTATAGCATTCATCATCATAAGATCCATTGCTATTCTTTTCGTTAATTCTGTTACTACATAAAAATTTATTATGTACGGCCTCGCTATAAAAACACTTACTCCCGATATTAAACCCAATACCGTAATACATACTAATAACGTGAACGACGCATCTTTTGTCCTTTGATACTCCTTTGCCCCTATACTATTTCCTACGATCACCGATGTCGCTCCGGATATCCCATAAACTAAAACTGTCATACACCTGTCTAATACCTCCGCCATCGTGTTCGCAGCTACAACTTCTGTCCCCATCCTCCCAATTATTATAAAGGTCATCGATGATCCAATCGACCATATAATTTCATTTATAACTATCGGTGTCGCTATTTTTCCAAAATCTTTCCTTAAATTTTTATCCCTTCTCTTAAATATATGTAATCCTATTCTCATCTTCTTATCAAAAAATCTTAAGTATATTACTACTATTCCACTCTCTATCATCCTCGTTATAAGCGTAGCCATAGCTGCTCCACTAGCTCCTAAAGGTTGTACGCCAAAATTTCCAAATATAAAAATCCAGTTCAAAAATATATTCAGGATTAAACTGATTGTATATATTATTACCGGTACTTTTACCGTTTTTATCGCCCTTAATCCCGCCATGCTACACTTAGAAAATGACGAAAATACACAACTTACCGAAAGTATTCTTAAATACTCTCCTCCAATCTCTATAACTCTTGCATCAGTTGTAAAAATCGAAAGAATCTGTTCCGATATCCCAAATGATACTATCATAAACATAATCGCTAAACTTATGCTTACTTTATACATTATTCCCATTATCACTCTAATTCTCTCTACATCCTGCTTCCCCCAATACTGACTTATTAATACCGCTCCCCCACTCCCTATCCCAAAATTCATCACCCAGAATATAAAAAAATATTCTTGGCTTAATGCTACGGACGTTAACTCCACTTCTCCCAGTCGCCCCAACATTAATGTATCCACCAACTCCACCGCCACAGCAATTAAATCTTGCAACATAATCGGTATTGCTATACTTAGGACTGTCTTGTAAAATTGTTTCTCTTTTATTAGCATAATATTTCTCCTGTTCGATCTCTTAAGCATATTTTTAATATATTATACTCATAAATTTATTATACCAATTTTGGATTATATTTTTTCTTCAACTAAAATTACAATTATATTTCATTTCTTTAACTTTTTAATTAAAAAGCTTGGTTTTTTGCATTAAATGTTATATAATTTTAAAATAACAAATATAAAATAACAAAAAAAAAGTAAGTATCGAGTATTTATTTTATTTTGCAATCACTAAAAAAATATTATATAATATAATAGTAATGATTATTATAATTTTTAATTGAAATGGGGGATGATTTATTATGGAAGCACAAGCAGTGCGCAGTGTTTTAACAAATATTCAAGAAGAGTTCGGTTTAGCGATAAAAGATATAGATATGAGTTTTAAAAAGAAAAAACAAGCAGATGATATTTATTTGGATTACTTAAAGAAAATAGAACAAGCTACGCAAAACATAAGTAGCGATATAACAGAAGAATTATCTGAAATTACCCAAGAAAATCAAACTAAATTAGCTACATCTATCGAGAACGATGAAATAATTATTGACCTTTTACAATCTATCTCATCTAGTTATAGTGAGTTAATTTCAGATTTAGAAGGAAAAGTTAAAGATAATATTAAACATGAACTTGATACATTAACAAATCTACAAAATGAGGTAAAAGAAGGATTAGCGTTCAAAACAGAAGCATTAAACAAAAATTTATCCGAACAATTTTCAGCCATAACATTAAACCAAATGGGAATGGAAGAAAGTTTATTAGAAGTAGTTAATAGCCAGACAAACATGGAAAGTAATATATTAGAGCAAGTGGCCAATCTAGTATTAAACCAAATGGAAATGGAAGAAAATTTAGCCGAAAAAGTAAATCACGTCGAATCTAATCAAACTGCTATGGAAGAAAAGTTATTGCAAAAAGTAGACGATATTTGTGTAGCGCAAATTAAAATGGATCAAAATATCACAGATAAAGTAAATAATTTAAGTGACGCACAAAATTCCATGAAAGCACAGTTGGCCAAGCAAGTTACATCTCTATCAGATCAATTTAATTCGATAATCAACCTCAAAAATGATCTTTCATCCGAATCGGCTAAAGTAATAGAAATGGAAGAACGATTAAGTTCCCAAGTTGCCTCCGTCGCTGCAGCACAAACTTCTATGGAAAATATGCTAACCGAAAAAGTAGCTGACTTAAGTGAGGCTCAGCTTACTATGGAAGATACTTTATCCTCCGAAGTAACTATAGCTACAGCTAATCAAATGGATTTAGTAAATGCTTGCGTATTCGAGTTGGCCGAAACCCAAAGATTAGAAATGCAAAAATTAGAAAAGAAAACTTCTAGATGGATGCTATACATCTCTATCATTTGTGCCGTATCTATTCTTATAGATTTAATCTAATGACAAAATCTTAGGAGATTCTTAATTTTGCAAAAAAATAGACTCCCTTAGACATTGCTCCAACTTATTATTTATTTAATCTAATAACAAAATCAATCTTGGGAGATTCTTCATTGTGCAAAAAAGAGTCTCCCTTAGACATTGCTCCAACTTATTATTTATTTAATCTAATAACAAAATCAATCTTGGGAGATTCTTAATTGTGCAAAAAAGAGTCTCCCTTAGACATTGCTCCAACTTATTATTTATTTAATCTAATAACAAAATCTTAGGAGGTTCCTAAATTTGCAAAAAATAGACTTCCATAGACATTGCTCCAACTTATTACTTGCCTGCTTTAGCAGAATCTAATAACAAATTAGAAATCGAAAAAATATTATTATTCGGTCATAACGACATCGGCAAACCTGGCTTTGACGAAATAACTTGGGACTGGTATTTAAAAGAAAAAGATATAATAATCCCCCTAGCATGCGATTTTAATTTCACCAAGCCAGATATAACTTATGCAGAACAATGTTTAAATCGTGGCTTTTACAGCTTCGGCGAAATATTATTAGATCACCTAGGTGCCTTAAACAAAAGACTACACGGCCTAAAATACAATGATCCCATACCTCTTGAAATATTTAATCTTGTCGGCCAAAATAACGCTTTCGTCCTAGCACACGCCAATCCTATATTTGCCGAAGACTTTTTGTCTGCTATAAAGCAATGCACGAATACTACCTTTATTTTGGCACACATAGCATACGACTTTGGCCAAAAAATTTTGCCCAGCATATCTCAAATAGAAAAATTACTACTAGAAAACCCAAATCTATATTTTGATATCTCCTTTTGGATCACTGATGCTTTATGTATGATCGATCATCTCGAATTACTCGAAAAATACAACTCTCGTTTTATATTCGGTATGGACTTAACAAAAAATTATGAATCAATGCAAAATATATATTACCCTAGTTATAACAAAGTATTATCTCAACTAACATTAGACTCTCAACGCAATATATATTATAACAATATTAATACCTTATTATCCAAACGAGAGAAAAAAATATTGGGATTGTCGCACTAATAATCCCAAAAATCAGAAAACGAGCGCCCAAAAAAGGTTAGCTCGTTTTTTTTAATAATCTAAAGCAAAGGTCAAGTGCGTTGCTTCGCTCTTTTTTTATTATAATTCTTTATTCTTCTATATTAAACGAAACATTTTGTTCATTAGTTACATTTAACTCTATTCCTAAATCTGTCTTAGATATTGTAGCACCCATAAGGTTTGAAATATTATTAACATTGCGTAAAATTATTTTTAAATTCTTAGCCTGTCCTTCAAACAACATCGTCACTTTGCCTTCTTTATTTATCGCTGTAGCCGTAAATACACATTCCGCCTTTGTATCATATACCGTCACCGATGCCTCGTCTACTAACTCAAATACATGCAATGTTAATCCTTCTGCATAATTATAATCTGGCTCCTGATCATTGTTTCCTATCGCTATTATAGAATTTTCTTTAGCCAATAATGGTAAAGACATATAATCATGATTTTCATATTGCCAACTTCCATCTGACTCTATCACTTTATTACTTAATATATGTGTCCATCTTCCTTTCGGTAAATAATAATTCACATCTCCACTCTCTTTAAATACCGGCGCTACCAAAATGCTTTTTCCCAACATATACTGTCTATCCAAATGTGTGCAGTTTAGATCTTTTTCAAATTCTAGGACCATTGCCCTCATTACCGGTATACCTATATCATGCGCATACACCGAAGCATCAAATATATATGGCATCAATTTACATTTTAAATTTGTAAAAAATCTTAATACATCCACTGCTTCTTCGCCAAATAACCATGGCACCCTATACGAATTTGCCCCATGCAATCTAGAATGTGTCGACAATAACCCAAACGCTACCCATCTCTTATATACTTCCGCCGGAGCCGTCCCTTCAAAGCCCGATATATCATGACTCCAAAATCCAAATCCGCTCATACATAACGACAATCCACCCCGTATCGATTCACTCATTGATATAAACGATGATGAACAATCTCCTCCCCAATGTACCGGAAACTTCTGTCCTCCCGCCGTCGCACTCCTAGCAAATAAACAAGCTTCATTTTTTCCTCGAACTTCTTCTAACAATTCATATACACACTTATTATATAAATACGTATAATAATTATGCATCTTCTCTGCATTGTTTCCATTATAATATACTACTTCTGTCGGTATTCTCTCTCCAAAATCTGTCTTGAATGTATCTACACCTTGTTTTAATAATTCCCTCAATTTATCTTGATACCACTTGTATGCTCCCGGATTTGTAAAATCTACTATTCCCATCCCAGCTTGCCATCTATCTGTTTGCCAAACATCTCCATTAGGTTTTAATAATAGATATCCTAAATCTTTCGCTTCCTTAAATAATGGCGACTTCTGTGCTATATAGGAATTTATCCATACGCAAATCTTAAGCTTATATTCCTCTTTTAGTAGCTTTAAGAAGTTATCTATATCTCCAAATGTGTCCGGATTCCATTCAAAGCTACACCATTCATTTTCTTTCATCCAATAACAATCAAAATGAAATACATGCAATGGTATCTTTCTCTCTCTCATCCCTTCTACAAAACTTAGTACTGTCTTCTCATCGTAGGATGTTGTAAATGACGATGTTAACCATAATCCAAAACTCCATGCAGGTGGTAATCCTGGCTTTCCAGTCAAGTTTGTATAATTTTCTAGTACTCCTTTCATATCCGGTGCACCTATGATCATAAAATCCAACTTTTCCCCAGGTACAGAGAACTGAACCTTGGTTACCGCTTCTGAACAAACTTCGTACGATACTTTATCAGTCGAATTTACAAAGACTCCATATCCCTTATTGGTTATATAAAATGGTATATTTTTATAACATATCTCAGATGCTGTCCCTCCATCTTCATTCCATATATCTATCACTTGCCCATTTCTTATAAATGGTACAAATCTTTCTCCCATCCCATAAACATATTCATCTAAATCTACGTCCAACTGTCCTCTCATATAATTGCCATGTTCTGTCCTTACACAGCCTAATATCGATTTGCCGAAGCTACTTCCAACTCTAGTTAAATATCTATCCTTATAGTAATATTCCATCTTTACAGGATTTTTCACCACTACTAGCTTAGTATCTCCGGATATAATAGTGAAACCTTTATCTTCTTCTATTACTTCTAATTCATACTTTTCGTCTGCTATTTCAAACTTCGGCTCTTTTTCGTTACTGCCCATAAAGTGATACACTTCTGTTCTTATTATATTCTGCAACGGTGACGTTATAAATATTTCTAACACTGGTCCATCCATGCATCTCTGATTAGCTCCATAATTTACTACGTATAATCTTACACAGGTTTTTGAAATCCTTACTTCCCTTATTTGAACAGCGTTGTTTATTAACATTCCTGGTTTGATATTCCAATATCCATCCGTAAATTTCATAACAGTAGATCTCCTTTGGCAATACTTATATTTTTTATAAAGCATATAGATTTTTAATATATTTGACAAGGCATATTTCAAACTTTTTTCGATATTTTTTTATATTATATTTTTGTCGGTTTTTTATGATACACTTGCAATTTTGTTAATTCGTTCTTTTAATATTTATTAAATATATTTTTAAAATTATACAGTTTATCACAAAAATATTTTTCTAACTTTTTTTCAACTTTCCATGTTTTGCAAGTTACATTTTTATTACAATCATTTTATGTTTTTTTGCATAAGAAAAAAACTATGTATTTTTTATGTGACTTATCATTATATCTTAATTAATACTTACAACATGTTTCAAAAAAATATAATATATGCTAGCTTTTTATTACAAAGAAAATCATTTTAAACTATATATAAATGGTTAATACTCAGATTTTTTTATTAATGAATACAATATATTGTTTTTTTTATTTTTTTAGTATATAATATATATTAAATGTTACGAAAGGAGTTAAATTATGAAAAAAGTTTGGATTATAGGTTCTACAAGTAAAGTGGGGCAAGAGTTATTAAAACTACTCAATGTAAGAGAGATCGAAGTACTTGATACAGATGTAGATGAGGTGGACATAACCGACTTAGCAGATGTATATAAATACGTTAGATTAAATAGGCCCGAGACAATAATAAACTGCTCAAATGCGAAAGAGACGTTTGATCCGGATCAAATATTCAAGGTCAACGCCGTAGCAGCTAGAAACATCAGTTTAGCTGCACATGACATAGATGCGAAATTGATTCATTTATCAACTTGCGAAGTATTCGGCAATCATGAACACAAAAACACACCGTATACCGAATTTGACTTACCAACTCCTAACACTATATACGGCCTTTCTAAGACAGCTGGAGAAAGATATGTTCGAGATTTTAAATCTAAATATATTATAATCAGAAGAGGCCTTACTTATGGTAGTTTCATTCAGGAAACTATTGAAGCTTGCAAAGCTAATAACCCTATAAAAGCAGCCAACAATGAATTTATTCAACCTACTAGCCCGAAAGAATTAGCTAAATTTATAGTGGATGTAATAAATTCCAAAGATTATGGTATATATCATGTTGTTAACACTGGTGCACCAAGTAAATATGATATAGCTGTAGAAATTGCAAAAATTCTTAAATCTAAAAGTAAAATAACGGCCGTTACTTCCGAAACAGGTAGTTATAAGATACTCGAAAATTTTATGCTAGAAAAAGTTAAAGGGTATCATATCCCAACTTGGCAAGACAGCTTAAGAGAATATTTAAAGAAAAAATAATTATTTTTGAGGGGGGATTTATTTATGAAAAAAATAGCTTCAAAAATGACTTTATCAACACAAATCTTTATAAGTCTTATAGGCGGTATGCTACTTGGTGTTATCTTTTTTTACTTTGTACCATCCGGATTTATTAAAGACGATCTTTTAGTAAACGGAGCATTTTATCTATTTGGAACCGGATTTATAAGAGCTATGCAAATGTTAGTCGTTCCGCTGGTATTTTGTTCTCTTATTTGCGGGACAATGTCAATCGGCGACACAAATACACTCGGCAAAGTTGGAATTAAAACAATTGGTTTTTATCTCATTACCACGGCTATTGCTATCAGTATAGCATTGTCTATTGGAGAGCTTATAAATCCTGGATTTGGTCTAGACATGGAATCCATAAAAATGTCCACTGCAACCGCTGCTCAGTCTACTAGCGTGGTGGATACATTCTTAAATATAGTTCCAAAAAATCCGATTGGTTCTTTAGCCGAAGGGAATATGTTACAGATTATATTCTTTGCTATTTTAATCGGAATTATTTTAGCCAAGTTAGGTGATTCTGTACGAAACGTTGCTAACGGATTTAATCAATGGAATCAAATTATGATGTCCATGACTCTTATGGTTATGAAATTTGCGCCTATCGGTGTTTTTTGTTTAGTAGCTAAAACTTTTAGTGAAATTGGCTTTGATGGCTTTTTACCTATGATCAAATACATGCTAGGTGTTCTATTCGCCCTTGCTGTTCAATGCTTCATTGTTTATATGATAATGCTAAAAATATTTGCAAAGAAAAGTCCTATAAAGTTTTTGAAAAAGTTTTTCCCTGTCATGGGCTTCGCTTTTTCAACCGCTACCTCAAACGCTACAATCCCATTATCCATTGAGACCTTAAGTAAAAAAATGGGCGTTTCTAAAAAAATCTCTTCTTTCACTATACCTCTCGGTGCTACAATCAACATGGATGGTACCGCCATTATGCAAGGTGTCGCTGTTGTTTTTGCAGCCCAAGCTTTCGGCATAGATTTATCCGTCATGGATTACATTACCGTAATCTTCACCGCTACAATGGCTTCCATCGGTACTGCCGGCGTTCCTGGTGTAGGTTTAATAACTCTATCAATGGTCTTCGCGTCCGTCGGATTGCCTGTAGAAGCTATCGGTATCATAATGGGTATCGATAGAATCCTAGACATGACTAGAACCGCCGTAAATATCACCGGTGACGCTGTTTGTACCATTATCGTCGCTGAACAAAACGGTAATCTTAAATCTGATGTCTATAACGATATGGCCTTGTTGGATAAACCAGCAGCCTAAAATTTTAAACTTGATCTTTATAACAATATGGCCTTGCTAGATTAATCAGCAACCTAAAATTATATTTTAGACTTATTCCCATTGTGGAATAGGTCTTTTTTTATATTTAATATTTTGGATATATTTACTATTAACTATATTATTGCTCTATTTTCTTAAACATGTTAACCTTATATATTCTATTTTTTTTATTTCTAAGGAGGACTTTATTTATGATTGGTTCTATCATGTTTCATTATTTCCATGATAATAAAAAATATCTTAAATCCCAAGGTAGTTTATCTGCTCAAGACCTCGAAAATATTATAAACCATTCTTCTTATAAAATAATATCAATCGATGAGTGGATAGAAAAATATGAATCTAATTCGCTCTCGAAGGACGAAGTCTTTCTTTCCTTTGATGATGCTCTAAAAGAACAACTGGATATAGCCTGTCCTATTTTAGACCGCTATAATTTAAAAGCTTTATTCGCCATTAATACAAAAGCTATTTTAAGCAACATGGATAAATTAGAACTTTATCGTCATTTTAGAAATAATTATTTCACAGATATTGATGACTTTTATAATTGTTTTTTTAACATTTTAGCCTCATCTCCATGGGCTGAAATATATAAGAAAAGTTGTCAAAAAATAAATTTTAATCAATATTTAAGCAAATATGACTTTTATTCTTATAACGATAGAAAGTTTAGATATCTTCGTGATAAACTTTTAAAAGATGAATACGACACAGTTATGGATTTATTAATCCTTAATTCTAATTTAGATCCAGAAAAACTACATTTGTGGTTTACTCTAGATGATATTAGATATTTAACTAAAAACGAGCATTGCTTATCTTTACACACTCATACTCATCCTTATAACTTGGATACGCTTACTTTTGATAATCAATATCAAGAATTGAATATTAATAAAACTATTTTACAAGATATAACAAATCAATCAATTTATATTATCAGTTATCCGTGCGGGCGATATAACAATGATACTATAAATGTCTTAAAAGATCTTAATATACTTTACGGTTTTATTTCTTCCCCTTCTACAAACACTTCTCAATACTCTATCGGTAGAATTGATTGTGCTATTGTTTTACAAGCTTTAAAATAAAAAATATATTGCAAGTAGCAGTTCATCGTAAGGCAGATGTTTCTACGATGGCTTGCATCCTCTGCTGCTTGCACTCATTTTTTGTTATGTTAAAATTTATTTTTCTTTACTATTATAACTTTTTCACCACCTTTTAATTTAGTATCTTTTTCAAATTCATTTATTTCTGCTATATCCTCTACAGTTGTATTAAATCGCTTTGCTATTTCCCACATATTTTCGCCGGGCTTTATAGTGTAGACAATTATACTAGGATACTCCGATAAATCATCTTTACTCATGTCTTCGAATGATATATCATCGATAATCTTTATGTTTCTAGTCTCATGTATTTCGACTTCAAATTCTAATATATAATCTAACGTAATATTATCCTTTCCATAGTTAACTACATTAACATTTGTAGCTTTTACATTGACATTTATATCGTAAGATCCGCCTCTTTCTTGTCCTTGTCCTAAAGTTATCGGGGTTGCTATTTCAAACGGTACCGCATCTTCTAACCTACCTACCTTTTCCTCTCCATTCATTGTAATATAAGTAATTATAATCTCAGTAAATCCCTCTACATTTAACATTTCTCCATCCAACATATAGTCATCTACTTTAGCTTTCATCTGAGCATTAAATATGTTGTTATTTTCTGGACTTAATCCTTGTGCATTTACATTCACTTTTTTGGGCGCTATTGTTGTATCTTTAAAAATTAAATTTTGATATGTCTGATTTTCTCCGGAAATATCAACTTTCTTTCCAGGACAATATATATCATTAATTATTTCCGCCTTTTCATTACCATACGTGGTATACTTAGCCGTTATAATATATTCCGTTTCTATTATCCTATCTTCTCCATCATAATCCGGACTTATTTGAGGATCATATGTCGGCATCACATCTAATTCACAAAAAACATATTGCTCGTTATCATCTCTAAATAGTGGTATATTACCATTTATCACTACTTTATGCGTTACTACATCTAAAACATTTTCATCTTCTATAGACTGATACATAGTGTCAATTTCAACCGTAGCATTATATATAAGCTCGTCATCCGTCCTCTTAATTTGTTCGTCTTTCAAATGCATGGATTGTTTTAGAATTTCTCCAATAGCGGGCTTATTTTGCGGAATTGTTAACTCTTCTTTTAGAATCTTCTTATCTTCTTTAAAAGGTAACATTGTTATAATATCAATTTCTTCAGTTTTCTTCTCCACATTATTATTTTGCGTTCGTATATCTTCTAATATAGATATCTCCTTAGTTGTAGTAATAACCGCATCTAAAGCAATGATAGCTTTTGCATTAATTTTTCTTTCATTTAATAATTGATAATGCATACTTTCTATATCAAAATTAAAATCTACACGATCGCTGGGTTCTAGATTTTCTACAATCATAAAATCTTCAAGAGGAATATTTCCACTCATTTTTACAATTGAAGTATCTCCTCCCTCCGGAACATAAAGAATGGTGACATCTATTTGACCTTTATATGAAATACGATTGGTTTGTATATCAATATGATCAATCCTAATTTTCCCATCCAGAAGCAAGATTTTTTGTACATCTAATTTTCCGTCTGGCACTATTAAATCTTTTTCTTTAACAATTTGTGAATTTGCGCCTCTGGTACTTCTAGTGACATCCATCCATTTTTTTATTAAATCCACAGCCATTTTTTTTCCTCCTCAAAATTTAAAAATTGTATGCTTGTATTTAACAATTTTGTGCTAATACATATATATTCAAAACAACAATTTTTATGCTCAATAAAAGTTTATGTGGCTCTCTTGCGGATTCTGATTTTTTCTATAAAGTTCCCCCTTTTTTACCCATGTTTTATATTGACTTTTAATTCATCTTTAAGCTAATTAAACTGTTTAAAACATAGTGATATTTTTTTATTATTGATAATGCTTTATTATTATTCAACATGATTGCCTTATAATGTAATCTATAAATATCATCTCCTTTTGTATTATTTTTTTAACCTCCTTTCTTTTGTTATATTATTATGTAATAAATTTTATCCTGATGGCATTGTAATCACTCCTTATTTTTGCTATTTTATTTATTTTTATTATATATACAAATACTTATAATTATTAAATGGACTTATAATCTCACTCCTCCTTATTTAGATTCTTATAATCATAAGATGAACTTATAATCTCATTCATCCTTATTTAGGTGTTATAATCATTAGATGGACTTATAATCTCACTCCTTCTTATTTAGATTCTTATAATTATAAGATGAACTTATAATCTCATTCATCCTTATTTAGGTATTATAATCATTAGATGGACTTATAATCTCACTCCTCCTTATTTAGTAATCATTAGGTGAATTTATAATCTCATTCATCCTTATTTAGATTCTTATAATCATTCGATGGACTTATAGTATCATTCCTCCTTATTTAGATTCCGATAATCATTAGGTGAATTTATAATCTCATTCATCCTTATTTAGGTGTTATAATCATTAGATGGACTTATAATCTCACTCCTCCTTATTTAGATTCTTATAATCATTAGGTGAATTTATAATATCATTCACCCTTATTTAGATTCTTATAATCATTAGATGGACTTATAGTATCATTCCTCCTTATTTAGATTTTGATAATCATTAGGTGAATTTATAATATCATTCACCCTTATTTAGATTCTTATAATCATTAGATGGACTTATAATATCATTCCTCCTTATTTAGATATTTAGGGTTTTAGGTATTAAAAACTTAACTTTTATTTTATCAAATAAAAATCCCCTCCTTATTTATTAAAAACTAATAACTTACTGGTCCACCATCACGACTTTTGCCTAAAACTTCATAACCTCCCACACCTCCTTTTGTTATTGTATACTTGATAGCTTCTTTTACATCTAACACTTTATAAAAAGGACAGTATGCAATACGTTCTACGATGAACGCTGGATCTAAGGCATGTATTAATACTCTGTTTGGCGAAGCCGCAAAGTCAGCTCCAGCATTTAAAATTTGTTCAAAATGAGATTGACAGGCTCCAGCAAAGATTACTAGTTGTTCGCTCGTCGGCCGAATTTTTCTAGCTTCTTTTGTTGCTTCTATATAATACCTAGAATTTTTATAACTTGCCAAATCATCACTGTTTCCTCCTTTCTGTAATGCATCATGACCTGTAAGTACTAAAATATCCGGATTATATTTTTCAATCAAGGATTTGACCTTTTGCGATTGGACAGTTTCTGCTACATTTTCACCTATAGCTTGAACTCCTAAAGACTCATAATACTTTAGGCAAACATTTAGATAAAAGGCATCACCATCTATATGCAACACTTTTCCTATCTTTCTCATTCGTTGTGTATCTAATTTCCTGTGTTCTTCTTGCACCTTAGATACATTATTTTCAATTAAATCTATAGTGTCACGCTCATTTGGTATACTTCGTAGTCCTCCAGCTGGTACCAAATCTTTGATATCAGCATCTGCTAGTATTCTATAAGTTACCCCTTTTAGGATAACATTTTGATATTTATCAATTGCTTCAATCTTGAATAAAATATCTTTTCCATAAGATTTCCTTAAAACATAATCACCTACTTTTAACATATTTATTCACTCCCTAAAATCATTAATGTATAATATACTACTTTATATAATATATTATTATTAAACCAAGGGTTTGTTTAATTCATACTTTATAAATAAATAGGTCTAATAGCTACTTGCTAATTCGTAATTACAATTAGTCTTCATAACAATATTTTATTATCTATTGCCTAAATTTATTTATTTCCATACTTTTCACATAAAATACACTTTAGAAGATTGACCTTAGTTTTCCCTTTTATTCTAATTAGATTGAATCTTTGTTATTCTTAAATTAATACTTATTTTATCCTTAGTACAAATAGTATAATGTCAAAATTATTTATGACTTTGACTAACAGTATCTATATAATTAACAAAATCTATAAAATTAAATTTGTATTATTAAAATATATAGCAACTAAACTTAGTTAAAATTATTTGTTTGAGAACTAATATAGTACAACTATTATTTTAAACTTAATTCATAAAGGTCTTTTCATACTAACTAATCTTATTAGCTCAAATTTAATTGGTTGTGACTATAATTTAGTTATGACTATGAAATTTTCCTCGTTTTTGTAAATTTTGTATTTATATAAAAATTTTAAATATAAGTAAATGTTTTTTCTTATTCAATTGTAATTATGTAAAGCTATTTTAACTAAAAACACTAACTCGTCGCCAAGAACGATAATCATCTAAATAAATTAATCTATCATCATTTTGAGATGGTTCTCGAATTTTGCTCTTGTGTTGTACGTGAATCCGTTCAGACCGCAACAGTTCTTTTTCTATATCCATTCTTTTATTCCGTCGCATAATAGAAGCAAATTTATCTCCTAAAAATTTTAATTGTTCAGATAATGGTTTATGTTGATTTTTATCTGTTTCGATTTTTGTACGCTCGTCTTTTTTACTCCTAGCATTACTTTTTTTCATTTCTTGTACTTCTGCTTTTTCCGCTACTTTTTTATCTCTTAGTTCCTTCCTCTCTATTGCTTTTTTATCCTTTAGTTCTTGCTTATCTATTGCTTTTCTAGCCTTTAAGTCTTTTTTGTCTACTACCTTTTTATTCTTTACTACTCCTAATTCACCTACATCTATTTCTTGATTGATTATCTTTTTATTTATAGCCTCCTTTACCCCCACATTTATTTCTTGATTGATTATCTTTTTATTTATTGTCTCCTTTACTCCCACATCTATTTCTTGATTGATTATCTTTTTATTTATTGTCTCCTTTACTCCTACATCTATTTCTTGATTGATTATTTTTTTATTTATAGACTCCTTTACTCCTACATCTATTTCTTGATTGATTATTTTTTTATTTATAGACTCCTTTACTCCTACATCTATTTCTTGATTGATTATTTTTTTATTTATTATCTCCTTTACATTTACATCCTGAAACACGTCTGCTGCAGTTATCATTTCTTTGGTCTCGTTTACGATTTCCACATCTATTATTTCTCTTTCTTTTTTTACCTTTACATTCTTTTCTTTTATTACAATGTCATCATATTTAAATATACCTTTATTTCTTTTTAAGATCTCTCTCAATATCAATTGTTCGGATTCATCATCTTCTCTATTAATTTCACAACCCCTGCCAACTGTTTTAAAGTTTATAATATATTCTTTCTTTAATACATCCATTTTCTTTGAAGTTCGAATAATTTCATGCTTGTCCGATTTATCACTTTGAATAATTTCATGCTTTATTTTTTCTACTGGCTCAATATTTTCATTAGTAACAACTTTTTTATTTCTATCCAAAACCATATATCTATTTTGAATTACAAATTTTTCTTGTCGATTTTTCTTAAACTGTAATGTTACACAATTCTTTCTTAAGCCTATCATTAATAAATAATCCATAAATCCAAGTAAAGCATAATCCTTAAATTCTAACATATCATAGAACTTCTTTAACTCTCGTACCAAATATTCTTTATTAATACATAAAGGCTGTTGATCTCTACTTTCTAACAACAAATTTTCTCTCTTTGATTCTAATAACATTATTGGTGGTTTATTTTTCGCTTCCAATAACATTATTGGTGGTTTATTTTTCGCTTCCAATAACATTATTGGTGATTTATTTTTGGATTCCAATAATATTATTGATTGCTTATTTTCGGATTTTTCTACTGGTAACAAACTATCCATTAATTGATAATCTATCATATCATCGAATTTTTGACTAACTTCTGAACTTGAATATAAATGTGCTATTAAGTCACAAATTTCTCTACTATTAAAACTACTTGCTGCTCTATCTACTATTTTACTAATTTTGCTTAACTTAGCAAATTTACTATCTTGGATAAACAGACTATCCTGATTATTAAAATCCAATAAAATATTTCTATCATCTAAACCTAAATTTTTAGAAATAATATGTATATTCTTACCTTGTGTATTCATCTCCATACTCCCCATCTTCTTATTCTGACTTTGTGCATTCATCTCCATACTCTCCTTCTCATTATTATTATTATTATTATTATTATTATTATTATTATTATTATTATTATTATTATTATTATTTTGTAGATTCATCTCAATACTCCGTATTTGTATAATCTTACTTTGGGCATTCATATTCATACTCCTTTTCTGTACATGTTTGTTATTTGGTTTATTTTTTACGTATTTTGAGTTTTCTGATACTTTTAATTTATCCAAAATAATATTTGGAATAAAAACTGAAGTTAGAAACCAGTCGTTTACTTCCATTTTTGTTCTGTTTCGTTTTATTGTTATGGCTATTTTTTTCTTATTTTTATCAACAAACTTTTTATTACTAAACATCATTTTAGTATTTTTAGTTGATATTTTTTGATTAAAAACATTTATACAATTTATCATCATGATGTTATCCCTCCTTAGTAAAAGTAAATTCATTTATATTATGTCATTATTGTATATAATGTTAAAATAAACGCTTTCGTTCGTTAATAATAAATAATCTTAAATAACTTGCGTATTTATATTATTTAATTTATATGAAATGAAATAATGTTTATCGAATTTATTATTTATTAGCCATCCATTATTTATATGAAACAATGTTTGCTGTGTGAGTTTATTGATGGTTTATTTGTATTGTAATAAGCTACCTATCGAGTAGTGGCTAACTTTACTTTATTTTGCATCTACGGCAATCGAGGTAATGCACTACTTAGTTTGTTTGCTACATACGTTTGTTATTAATATTAACATCCATCAAATAAATTAATCGTTTAACAATAAGCTAATATAATATGAATAAAACATTTTACGTAAAATTAATCAATCAGCAATAGATCAATATAATATGATTGTTAAAATATTTCACGATTTTACGCAAGTTACGAGTTAGTTTAGTTAGTATAGTTGTAATTCGATCGTATTACGCTTATATATGTAATGTAGCTAACATTACACTGCACTTATGTATATATACAGGCACTGTATAGGTATGTATTATTACAGGTGCTGTATATACTGTTGTGTATTTTGCAAGCTTCGGTATTGCTTGTCCGTTGCTTACACAAATTATACTAGCACATAAAAAAAATCTTGACAATCCTGAAGTAAAAAATAATGTACTTAAAGTTAGTCCAGGGCACTAATTATATAGCATAAAATATAAAACTTTTTTCCATTTTTAGGCATCTTAAAGTAAATTCTAGACACTTTAACTCGCTTTTTTATTTCTAATTTTTATCTTTTTGGCTTGAAATCAGCAACTAATCCATAATTTTTTATCGATAATATTGTTCCAATATACTTTATTTAATTGGACAAAAAAAAGGCATCTAAAGATAGTAGCTCTCTTTAAATACCTTTTATATTCCGTTAAAAAATAGCAATTTATTCTTTTCCGCCTAAATATGGCCATGGATTTTTATGTCGTCCATGTTCTCTAACTTCAAAATGAAGATGATTACCTGTTGAGTATCCTGTACTACCTATGCCAGCAATTTGATCGCCAGCTTCTACTTTATCACCTACCCTAACATCTAGTGTAGAATTATGGCCATATAAGGATGTCAATCCATCCCCATGATCTATCATTACTGTATATCCAAATCCATTCACCCAACCTGCTATTATTACTATACCATTGGCTGCCGCTACCACCGGTGTACCATACGTTGCCGGAATATCTATTCCTTGATGAAATTCTGGTATTTTTAATATCGGATTCTCTCTTGGATTATAATCAGAACTGACATATGTCCATCCAGGTACTGGCCACAAAAATATAGCTCCATCAAACTTCATCTCACTTTGTGCTATCAATGATTTAATTTCTTGAGTCAACTCTGTACTTACTATCTCTAATGCACCTAACTGCTCTTCTAATGATGATTGGCTGATCTCAAGTTGCTCGATCTTAATCATTTTATCATTCATATAACTCGAAAGATTACGAACCTTCTCTAGCTGATCATCTCTAAGAATCTCAAATTTCTTTAATTCTATATCTAATTGTTTCTTATTTTTTGTTACTATATTTTGTTTTTCTCTCAATTCATTAAGTACAGTTCGGTCCATCTTGGATATAATTTTTATATAATAACTCCTGTTTAATAATTCTAATAAACTAGAGGATGAAAAAATTAAATCCATATAATTATATCTATTATTTTTATAGATCCTAACCATCCTATCCTTAACTTTTTCATAATGAAGTAATCTTTCTTTTTCCGCTTCGTATAACTTTAGTTTGGCATTTTCTATATCTATTTCTTTTAATTTAATTTTGTATTCTATAGATTGTATCTCTTCTTCTAAAGCTATTATTTTTAAATCCAAATAGTCTATTTCCGAATTAATAATGTTTTGTTCTTGTACATTGATATCTATGCCTTCTTGCGTTTTTTCAATATTCTTTTTATTGATATCATATGCTTGTTTCTTAATTTCAAGATCTTCGAGTATCTTTTGTTGTCTTCGCTCAAACTCCTGTCTTTCCTGTTCTAATTCATATTGTCTCTTATCCAAAGTATTAGCAAATTCAGTCGGAACTATCTCTTTTCCGTTTAAAATTATGGGTTTAAACTTCTCTTTCTCTATAGTACTTTCGTTTCTATTGTCGACCTTCTCGTTTTCTGTAGCACTTTCGTTTCTATTGTCAACTTTCTCGTTTTCTGTAGCACTTTCGTTTCGATTATCAAGTTGCTCGTTTTCTGTAGCACTTTCGTTTCGATTATCAAGTTGCTCGTTTTCTGTAGCATTTTCGTTTCTATTGTCAACTTTCTCGTTTTCTGTAGCACTTTCGTTTCTATTGTCAACTTTCTCGTTTTCTGTAGCACTTTCGTTTCTATTTTTAGCCTTATCGTTTTCTATAGTACTTTCGTTTCTATTTTCGGCTTTCTCATTTTCTGTAGCACTTTCATTTCTATTTTCGATCTTCTCGTTTTTTGCAGCACTTTCGTTTCTATTGTCGGCTTTCTCGTTTTCTATAGCACTTTCGTTTCTATTTTCAGCCTTATCGTTTTCTATAGTACTTTTGTTTCTATTGTTGGCTTTCTCATTTTCTGTAGCTGTAAATATCTCAAACTCAACGATTGGATCTTTTCCGTTTAGCGTTAAAATAGGTGTTAAAGTAGTTTCTAAGGCTGGATTTATTGATAATGGCTCTTTCACATCTGATGCCTTTTCTTGTGTTAAAGTAGTTTTTAACCTAGAATTAAGCGATTGTTCCGTTTTTATCTCTCTCTTTTTAGCCAATAACGCCTCTTCCGCCACTCTTATTTCGTTCGCTTCTTCTTGCGTTAAGGCTATTTCCATATCCAATATTTCTTTAGCTGTACCACTAATTTCTACTCTAGAATTTTTGGGGATGCCTTTTGCACTTGTTAAATTGATACAATATATAAGTCCTACTACTATCAAGTGTTTTTTTTTCATATTCTTATACCCTTAAATATTTACTTATAGCTATACAACTTCCCACCACACTAATACTTATAGCTAACGAAAAATAAACCGGCAAAAGCCATGTTATTATAAAATTAATATCTTGCAATATTAATCCACCAACTAATTCCGATAAAGCAAGTAATAGTTTTTCCGCCGCTATATCATATATACAATATATAAAAATACTAGGAATAACCGCACCTATAATACCAATTAATATGCCTTCTATAATAAACGGTGTTCTAATGAAATTATCTGTGGCTCCCAAAAATTTCATGATTTCTATTTCTTTTTTTCTAACAAAAACTGTTAGCCTTATTGTGTTTGTTATCAACAACAATGCAATTATTATAAGTATTATTATAAAAAGCAATGAAAATCTTTGTATATACGCATTCAGTGATAAAAATATTTGCGTTTCAGTAGAAAAATAGGTGGCATCTAGGCCCATTTTGTCTAATTGAGATACTACAGCTCTTTGAAATTGTACATCTGTTGGTTTAATTTCAAACGACGCAGGCAAGGGATTATCTTCCTTAAATTCATCATACAAAAGTATATCATCACCCGCAAAAGTCTTAAGAGCCATATCTTTTGATATATAAGATACCTCTTTTACATATTTAATATTTTTTATAGTTTCTTGCAAATCTGCAATATTTTTTTCGGTAAATACATCATCCAAATAAACGCTAATACCTATTTTTTCTTCTATCTGTGCAATCAAATATTCAAAATTCGTTGCTATAGAATAAGAAATCCCTAAAGTTAACAAAGATAAGGCTATCGTAGCAATGGATGCAAAAGTCATCATCCTATTTTTGAATAACCCTCTAATACCTTCACCTAATAAGTAACTAAGCATAAAAATTTCCCCCTATATTATTGCTAGCATTATCGCTGATTATGGTACCATCTTGTATTCTTAATATTCTTTTATTTAAACTAGTTACTATATCATTTTCATGGGATGCAACCAAAACCGTCACACCTTTATTATTTATATCTACTAACAGTTTCATAATAGTCCAAGCATTAGACAAATCTAAATTACCCGTAGGCTCATCAGCCACCAATATCGGGCTATTATTTACAATAGCCCTTGCAATAGCCACTCTTTGCTGTTCCCCACCAGATAATTCATCCGGAAAACAATTAGCTTTTTTAGATAAACCTACCAAAGCTAGTGCTAATGGCACCTGATATCTAATTTGTTTCTTTCTTGCTCCAACCACCCTCATTGCAAAAGCAACATTATCAAACACAGTCTTATTATATAATAACCTAAAATCTTGAAATACTACTCCTATTTCTCTTCGATAATACGGTATTTGTCTATGCGCTAAATTTTCAATATTACGTCCATTAATAGTTATTATTCCTGTTGTTGGCTCTATCTCTTTCATTATCAATTTTAAAAAAGAAGATTTGCCAGATCCACTACTACCCGTAACAAAAACAAATTCTCCCTTTTGTATATGAAGCGATGTGGTCCTTAGACCTATCGCTCCATTAGAATAAATTTTTGAAACTTGTTTTAAATCAATCATTAACTGCACCAATCCTCTTTCGTTATATTTTCGGCATACTTTGCTTTTCCATGTAGTCCATATACTGACTTACCATTATTGTAATTTTAAATACAATAGCATCATCAAATTCTCGAAGATCTAATCCTGTCATTTTTAATAATTTGTCCAGTCTATACACCAAAGTATTTCTGTGAATATATAATTGTCTTGATGTCTCTGACACATTTAATGAATTTTCAAAAAATTTATTAACCGTAGAAAGAGTTTCCTCATCAAAATGTGTAATCTTTTTACCTTTTAGCACTTCATCAATAAACATACGGCACAAAGTAACTGGTAATTGATATATTATCCGACCTACTCCTAATTTAGAATATGTTGATATCTTAGCTTCATAATTAAATATCTTGCCAACCTCTAGCGACATAGCAGCTTCTTTATATGAATTAGATACGTCCTTTAAATCGTAAACTACAGTCCCAACTCCTATCGCTACTTGTATAAGTGCTTCAGACAACAATGTATTATATATCATATCCGCATGCTCTTGCACTTCTTCTTCGCTTTTTGAATCAAGTGTCTTAACCAAAATAATACTCTTATCATCTACTGCTGTAACGAAATCTAAATTCTTATCCGGAAATAGGCTTCTTACCGTCTCTGTTATGCTAACCTCGCCAACATCTACATTCTCGATTAAATAAACTACTCTTGGTACTGAATTTTCAACATGCAGTTTCTTGGCCCTATTATATATATCCACTAAAAGTAAATTATCTAACAAAAGATTCTTAATAAAATTATCCTTATCAAAACGTTCTTTATATGCAACTAGTAAATTTTTAATTTGGAAAGCCGTCATTTTTCCGAGTTTATAAGCTTCATCATCCCCGCCTTTAATAGCAACAATGTACTCAACAATATACTCATCAAATACTTTAACGTAAAATGAACCAAGCATTTCTTGGCTATCAGCCGCCGAAGTTATAAAAGAACTAACTTCTTCTTTATATTCGCCTAATAAACTTTCTCCTGTTGTTGCCACCACCTTGGCTTCAGCATCTAAAATACAAATATCCCTTCTTGTAATCATCTTTAGTCCATCTACTATATTTTGTAATACTTGGTTTGTTATCATCTCTATTCTCCCTTTTTTTATATAAATTTTTTATACCCTTTTTGATCATCTACGTACTATAACATTTTTAAAATAGATTTACAAGTAATAGCGGAATAGTCACCATACATAAAATGTTGCTAACAAAAACTATAGAAGCTGCCAATTTAGTATCACAATCATACTGCTCAGCAAAAAGTAGTGTCATAGTTGCACATGGCATAGAAGCCAAAACAACTAAAACTTCCTTTAATACAACGTCTATTGGTAAATTAATTATTATTATCGCCAATATAATCGGGATGAATATCAATCTAAAAAAGTTTATTATATACGATTTTACATTCAACAACGATTCTTTCATATCCATTTCAGATAAAGTAGCACCCAAAATAAACATGGATAATGGAGTCATCAATCCACCATATATCTTCAGTGGCTCTGATACTACATCCGGTACATTAGTGTATCCTGTTATAAAACAGATTAATCCTATCGCTGTTGTTATATTAACCGGATTTAAATAAATTTCCTTAAATTGAATCTTTTGCTTGTCCGTATTATTACTGCTAATCATAAAAATACCCACTGTAAATGCATAAACATTATATGCTATGTTAGCAATCCCTCCATAAAATATACCTTCTCCTCCAATTAACGCTTCTAAAATCGGAAATCCAATAAATGCACAGTTCGGAAAAACCATAGCAAATTTCCAAAGCCCTTTAGATCTCTTATCCACTTTCAGAATACTAGTAATTATAATTGCCAATATATGTGCGCAAATATACACCCCAAATGATAAGCATAAAATAATTCCACAATTTATTAGCATATTTTTATTAAATGGCTGAAGAATAGCAAAAAAAATGTTAACAGGTAAAATTGTGCGTAATAATAGCGTTGTTAACTTCTTTCGAAAATCTTTGTCCGCTAATCCAAATTTACCACAAATAAATCCAATTATTAATAATATAAAGATTGTAGTAAGACTTGGTAGTATCAAATCTATTTCCATATCTAAATCCCCCATTATAGTTATATGTTATATTATATTAACTACTGTACTTTTTTATACAAGGATTAAGTATAGCTTGGATATTTTTTGTCCAAATTATATCTCCTTAATATTACTCTTTTTTATTTTTCTATCCTTTTAATCATTATACAATTAATAAATGATTTATTAGCATAGCTTATAGCCATTAATAATTTTGTCGTATTAAATTGATTTATTCTTGATGTTAATGATAACTATCAACTAATTCTTTTTTCTGAAATATTATTTTGTTTAGTTACTTTAACTAATATAATATATTTTTAAATGATCTTAAAGTATTATTTTAACTAGTTTTAATATATTTTTGATCAACCTTAAAGTATTACTTTAACTAGTTTTAATATGTTTTGACCAATCCTAAAGTATTATTTTAATCATAACATAAGACATAATAAACTCTCCATACATGTTATCGGCGAGATTTCATTTTTTATTGAATTATTTATCTCAAAATGTTTTGATTTCTAATTTTATCAACAAAAATTTTTTGCTTATTTTCCTTGCATATAGGCCTATGTTTCTTAAGAAACATTTTTGAAAAACTGCTTTAATCGTTTGATGTATATACTATTATTACAATTTTGATTTTAAGCATTTGTTGCTATTTTTCGAATTTTAGCTTAAAATTTTATTATCGTAAATTTTTAATTATTTTATTGTATCTAAGCCATTATTTTACTTGTATGTAGGCCTATGTTTCTTAAGAAACATTGTCAAAAAGCTGCTGTAATCGCTTGATGTATATGGTGTTATTGCAATTGCAATTTTAAGCGTTTTTTACTATTTTTCGAATTTTGGCCAAAAAAAATCCTCCTTAATAATTGGAGGATTTCTAATATTTATATTTGTTGAATAACAATATTTACAGAATCGGTAGAATATAAACTTTTATTCAAAATGTTTAGCCTAGAATTTTGATAGCATAAATTTTTGATTCTTTTCTTGTATCTAGACCATTATTTTCCTTACATGCAGGCCTATGTTTCTTAAGAAACATTTTCAAAAAACTGATTTAATCATTTGGTGTATATGGTGTTCTTACAATTTCAATTTCAAGCGTTTTTTACTATTTTTCGAATTTTGGCCAAAAAAATCCTCCTTAATAATTAGAGGATTTCTAATATTTATATTTATTGAATAACAATATTTACAGAATCGGCAGAATATAAACTTTTATTCAAAATGTTTAGCCTAGAATTTTGATAGCATAAATTTTGATTATTTTCTTGTATGTGACCATTATTTTCCTGGTATGTAGGCCTATGTCTCTTAAGAAACATTTTCGAAAAATCGCCTTAACCTCTTGATGTATATACTATTATCGCAATTTTGATTTTGAGCGTTTTTTGCTATTTTTCGAATTTTCATCATTGTCGTTCTTTTTGAGTTAAGGTAGTAGCGAAACTAATAGAAGGAGTTAAAGAAGAATTTAATTATTTTCTTGTATGTAGACCATTATTTTCCTTACATGTAGGCCTATGTTTCTTAAGAAACATTTTCAAAAAACTGATTTAATCGCTTGATGTATATACTATTATCACAATTTCGATTTTGAGCGTTTTTTGCTATTTTTCGAATTTTTTCTCAAAATATTTAGCTTAAAATTTTAGCAATATAAATTTTGAATTATTTTCTTGTATCTAAAACATTATTTTCCTTGCATGTAGGCCTATGTTTCTTAAGAAACATTTTCAAAAAACTGCTTTAATCGCTTGATGTATATGGTGTTATTACAATTGCAATTTCAAGCGTTTTTTGCTATTTTTCGAATTTTCATCATTGTCGTCCTTTTTGAGTTAAGGTAGTAGTGAAACTAACAGAAGGAGTTAAAGAAGAATTTAATTATTTTATTGTATGTAGACCATTATTTTCCT
>MDSO01000006.1_pt1 | contig 50145 bp, 37 predicted proteins | sample 1005691 | NCBI WGS metagenome assembly MDSO01 (sample SAMN05526595, study PRJNA338239) | gut metagenome | isolation source: stomach gut content | host: Acanthurus sohal | place: Saudi Arabia: Red Sea | collected 2011-04 | reverse complement strand
TTATAATTTTAATATAGAAATACCTAGACTAAGTGAATCCGCGGACATTGTTCCGATTACAATATCAGAAAGAATATTACCTAACCAAGGAAACATTGCAGGTAAAATCTTTAAAATTTCTGGCCAATTCAGATCTTACAACCAATATGAGGATGGCAAAAATCGTCTTATTTTAACTATATTTGCTCTTGAAATAGAAGAAGTAGAAGAGAAAGAGCTAGTTAAAAATGCGAACTCACTACATTTAAAAGGCTTTGTATGTAAAAACCCTGTTTATAGGACAACTCCTTTTGGGCGTGAGATTACGGATATCCTTTTAGCGGTGAATAGATCTTATCATAAATCAGATTATATTCCATGTATTACTTGGGGACGCAATGCTAGGTTTGCTAATAGTTTAAAAACCGGTGATGCTATCGAAGTTTGGGGTAGAATCCAAAGTAGGACTTATCAGAAAAAATTAGAATCTGGTGAAGTAATACAAAAAGTAGCTTATGAAGTTTCTATTTCTAAAATGGAAATTAGTGATGAAAATAATAAGCCTAAAGAAAATAAAGAATACGATCCAGTAGAAGAGCAATAGACTAAAATAATGAAATACATAAAAGAAGTACTTAGTTAATATTAGTACTTCTTTTTTTTGTTGCATTTACACCAAATATAATTTATACTAAACAAAATACATTTATTTGAGGTGTAATATGAAAAAAGGATTAATAGAAATATATTGTGGAGACGGAAAAGGAAAAACAACAGCCAGCATAGGCTTAGGTATAAGAGCTCTCGGTGCTGGCTTAAAAGTAATAATGATTCAATTTTTAAAAAAGAATAATTCCAGTGAAATATCCATATTAAAAACGTTAGAACCTAATTTTAAAATATTTCATTTTGAAAAACCTAGAGGCTTTTTTTGGGAATTATCCGATGATGAAAAATTCGAATTAAAAAATGAAATCGAAACTGCTATGAAGTTTGCTAGAAAAGTCATAGAAACCGAAGAATGTGATGTACTTATCTTAGACGAAATCTTGGGCGTAGTAGAAAACGATCTTTATAATGTAGATGCATTAGCTGAATTTTTAACCTCCAAAAAAGACTCTGTAGAACTTATCCTTACCGGACGTAATGTTCCAGATAAAATTTACCAGCTAGGTGATTATGTCAGTAATATAGTTAAACAAAAACATCCTTTAGATGAAGGTATAGAAGCACGTAAAGGTATTGAGTTTTAAATTTTTATATATAGCCATTTAAATATAAATAAAATATTGCACAAGCAACCACTGCAATGTATATATACGCATCCGGTAAGTCAAACGGTACAAATTTATATACTATTATAAAACTTATTGCCAACACTACTACCATTAAATTATTGGGCTTATCTAACTCAAATTCTTCCAATGGGTAGTAGTTAGAATAACTTTCAAAATAATGATCATTATCAGTATATGTCATGCTCTACCACCTCTATTTATTATAGTAAATTTAAATCTAATTCATTTTGAAAATATAAAAAACAAATTACCAGCCCTATAATAAGATATGTCTCTTTTCCTGATATACTGTCTTCTAAAAAACTTTTTATGGCTTCAAATTTTTCAGGATACTGCTTATATAAAATATAAACTACAGCAGCACAAATTAAAATATGATTAGTTGATAATGACATAAAATCATCCTTTCATAAAAACAAATATTTTTTGCCCTTACTATAATATGCATAAAAAATGATTTCGTTACCAAAAAATTTTAAAAAGTTTCTCATTAACTTGTACTAATTTAAATATAATAATTTGAGGTGAAAATTATGAAGAAAACGTTAAGAGAAATTGCCAAAGAAAAAACTATGAAAAACAAAAAAAGAAAAACTATTTTAACTTCTATTGGATTAATTGGGATTTCTACAGTTATATTAAACATAAATTTGTTTATCCCAAAAAGTGAGCCTACTTTTTCCCAAATACCTTATACTGAATCATCCTTGGATACTCAAATAGAACAAACATCTTCTACTGAAATATCCTTGAATACTGAGCCAGAATCTATACCTTCTACTAAACCATCCTTGGATATAAATTTTTCTACAGATAAAGAATTATTTATGCAAAAAGGTATATTATCTAGTTATGGTCAAGAGGAATTTATCAAATTTATTAATCAATTTTATGAGGTATATCCTATAGCCATTTTAAATCAAAATACCAGCTATTTATATAATTTCATAGATAATAAATTTATCGATATATTTAATAAGGACTTTAATAGTTGGTTTGTAGATAATAAAATTATCCAAAAAGCAGATATTAGTACTAATATTAAGAATGTCCAAATGAATCCGGATAACACCATCACTCTAGATATTTTAGAAAGCATATATTTAACAAATAACGATGGTGGAAATTTAATAAAATATAAGATAAATTTGCTGTGGAATACCAATATTGTGCTTATAGATAATTCTTTCAAAATTGGCATCCGTAACTTAAATGATAGCATTGTAGCTTACGAACTAGATGGAGAATGGATTAAATTTTAATCACTATGCTGTTTTATTTTCTAATTTTTTTCCAAAAATGCCTTGAAAACTTTTTTTGCTTTGATATAATGTCTCTATAATTTTATTTTAGGAGGAACTTGGATTGACTGTAACAGAAAAAATTGAACGCATTGGCGTTGTACCAGTAATCAAAATCGAAAATTTGGATCATGCTTTGCCTCTAGCTAAAGCTTTAGTTGAAGGCGGTATTCCTTGCGCTGAGGTTACTTTTAGAACCACTCACGCAAAAGCTGCTATTAAACTTATGAAGGAAAAATATCCTCAACTCTTAGTTGGTGCCGGAACCGTAACTACTAAAGAACAAGTAGACGATGCCTTAGAAGCCGGTGTAGAATTCTTGGTAAGTCCCGGATTAAATCCTAACATTGTTAAATACGCACAATCTAAAAATTTACCAATGTTCGCCGGTGTAGCCAACGCTTCTGATATAGAAGTAGCAATGGAACTTGGCTTATATGATGTTAAGTTTTTCCCAGCAGAAGTAAATGGTGGCTTAAATGCAATCAAAAATCTTGCTGGCCCTTATACTAAAATGAGATTTATGCCTACAGGTGGTATAAATGAGAAAAATATTGGCGAATATTTAAAATATGATAAAATCATAGCATGTGGCGGGACCTTCATGATTCCTAATGCATTAATGGATGAAGGAAAATTCGATGAAATCAGTGTCCTATGTAAAAAAGCTATCAGGGCAGCTTTTGGAATTAAATTACGCCATGTAGGAATTAATGCTTGCGACTGTGAAGACGCAACTAAGATTACTTCTATGTATTCGGACGTATTTATGTGCGAAACTAAAGAAGGCGCTAGTTCTCATTTTGTATCAGACGAAATCGAGGTAATGAAAGAGCCTGGGCGAGGTAAATATGGACATATAGCTATTGGCGTTAACGATGTAAAAAGAGCTAGAAGATATTTTGAACTTATGGGCTATAAATTCGATGATAGTTCTCTAAAAGAAAAAGACGGACGAATACTTGCTTTATACTTCGAAGGCGAAATTGGCGGATTTGCGTATCATTTAGTAGCTAATTAATATTAAGATATAAGAAACAGCAACAAAAAATATTTAGGATATTGAAGGGAAGATTTTTAAAATGGCTAAAGTAGTAACATTTGGAGAAATTATGCTTAGATTTGCTCCACCTCTATATACACGTTTTATCCAAACTGATTTATATACAGCACTTTATGGTGGAGGAGAAGCTAACGTAGCTGTGTCACTTGCTAATTTTGGAGTACCTGTAAGATATGTAACTAAATTACCAAAACATGAAATAGGACAAGGTGCAGTTAACTCTCTTCGTAAATTTGGAGTTTGTACAAAACATATTACAAGAGGCGGAGATCGTGTTGGAATATATTTCTTAGAAAAAGGAGCTTCTCAAAGACCTTCTAAGGTAGTATATGATCGTGCACATTCAGCAATTGCCCTTGCCAAAAGAGAAGACTTTAATTGGCCGGAAATACTAGACGGTGTAGAATATTTCCATTTTACAGGGATCACACCAGCACTAAAAAATGAGCTACCACAAATTTGTGAGGATGCTTTAAAAGTTTGTAAGGAAAAAGGAATAACAGTATCTTGCGATTTAAATTATCGTAAAAATTTATGGACCAAGCAAGAAGCCGGAGAAACAATGGCAAAATTAATGCCATATGTAGACGTATGTATAGCCAATGAAGAAGACGCAGCAGACGTATTTGGTATTCACGCAGCTAACACAGACGTAACTGGCGGGACAATTAACCATGATGGATATATAGACGTAGCAAAACAATTGATAGATAGATTTGGCTTCAAAAAAGTAGCAATTACTTTACGTGAATCCATCACCGCTAGCGATAATAATTGGGCCGCAATGCTTACTGATGGAACAGAAACTGTATTTTCAAAAAAATATCCAGTAAGGATAGTTGATAGAGTAGGCGGTGGCGACAGTTTTGGAGCTGGCCTAATTTATTCTATGTTAAATAATATGAATATGCAAGATTCCTTAGAGTTTGCTGTAGCAGCAAGTTGCTTAAAACACACTATAGAAGGTGACTTTAATCTTGTTTCCGTAGATGAGGTATCCAAGCTTGCTCAGGGCGATGGATCTGGTAGAGTTCAAAGATAATTTACATTAATTGGCGTAAAGCCCACTCATTTATGGGTGGGATATAAGCCCATTAAACTTTTTGTTAATAAACTAAAATAACAGAAAAAAGAAAAGGGGGCTAGCAATATATTTGTTTGGCCTCCTTTTTGTATACATATTTTCTTTATCTCAATTCAATTAGATATTTTTGCTATAAATTCTTTCAGTTTTTCTACTGTTTCTAAGCTTAAATCATGTTCAATTTTACAAGCATCGATTCTAGCTACTTCTTCTGTAACACCAATATGCATTAATAGTGTCATAACTAACGTATGTTTTTCATATACCTTATTAGCAATAATACTTCCTTTATCGGTTAAAATTAAATATCCGACCTCATTAACTTCGACGTATCCATTTTCTCTTAAATTTTTCATTGCTATACTCACGCTAGGTTTTGAAAATCCAAGTTCTTTGGCTACATCTATGGATCGAACTTGACCCAATTTGTGAGTTAAAATCAAAATCATTTCTAAATAATTTTCTGCTGATTCTTGTATTTTCATTAAGACCTCCAGAATTTTTTAATATGATAATATACTAGCATAATTTATAATCAAATGCAATATTAGAGAAAATTGTACTCTGCATTATCTTTTTTTTTATTGGTAATTTATCCCACAATATATAGTAAAGCCTTTATTTTACTATAGAGATGATTTTTTTTTTTTTATGTATTGTATTTTTTCAAATTATTTTGTATAATTTTAGTATCAACTAGAAAAGGAGTTAAGATATCATGGATACTATTAAAAATTTATCATTTTGGAAAAAATGGACCTTGGCAAATGGCTTAATTGCTATTATTTCTGTAATAATCATTTGGGCTCTAATTTGGGGATTAACAATATCTAAAGAAAGATTCGAATACTTTATTGATAATTCTTATTTATTAGAAAAAGAAATTAACGAGCACACTATTGAAGTGTTATTCTTTGCAAAAAATATTCGAGATTTACACATTAATCCAACAAATCAAGAATCAAAAATAGCTTCACTTTGGACATCCGTGAATAAATTTTCTGCTGAAATTAAAGCGTTAGAAACTAAATTACATGATTATGGAATTGACGCTACTACATATGAAAGAGAAATTGCAGAGTGGCTCATTATTGGTGGCAATATTTTACATACTATTGAAGCTGGAAACTACAATGAAGCTGAAAATCAAATTATTAATGAATGTACACCTGCTGTGGCCAAAGTTATAGATTCTGCAGAAGATCTTACTAAGACTTTAAGTTCTACGGCTAATGGCGATATAGAGAGTACACTTTCTTTAAGTACAACTATAATATACATAGCTGTATTTGTAGCTATACTTGCAAATATAATAACAGTAATCATAGCAAGAGTTCTTGGAAATACTATTGTTAGGCCATTAAAGCAAATTCAACATACTATTTCTGAATTAGAAAACAATAATTATGATGTTCAACTAGACTACACTTCTAAAGATGAGTTAGGTATGGTTGCGAACAATTTAAGGAATATGATAAAAAATAATAGAGAACTTTTAAATGATGTCTCTCTAAATTTAGAATCTATAGCCGACGGAAATTTAACTACTAGACCTTCTGTACCTTATAGCGGTATATTCAAAGTAATGGAAGATTCTATTGTGAAAATAAACGAACAAATGGGTTCTATAATAAAACAAATTCAAAATAGTACAAAACAATTAGGTATCAATGCCAATCAAATTTTAGGTGATTCAGAATTAATTTTTAAACAAGTAGAAGAACAAGAATCTATAATCACAAATTTCATTACTGCTACAGACAAAATCATAAATAATACAAACGATAATATTAAACACGTAGACAAAACCGCTCATGCATCTCAAGAAACAAAGAAAAAAGTAGAATATAGTTCAGACATGATGCAAGAACTTCTTATTTCTATGAAGAATATAAGCGAATCAAGCACCAACGTATCTTATATAACAAAAATAATACAAGACATAGCATCGCAAACAAATTTGTTAGCCTTAAATGCTGCCATAGAAGCAGCTAGAGCTGGTGAATCCGGAAAAGGTTTTGCTGTTGTAGCAAACGAAATTAGAGAATTAGCTAACAAAAGTTCTGAAACTGTAAGCCAAATAGACGAAGTCATAAGCCAAAGCTTAGAAAATGTACAAAAGGGTGAAATTAACGCTCATGAAACTGCAAAAATATTGGAGGAAATTACCACTAGTATGGATGAAAATTCTAAGCTGACAACAGAGCAACAATCAAATACAACTATACAAAAACAACTCTTATCCGACTTAATTAAGCAAACCGACGTTTTAAAAGCAGCTATTGAGGATAATGCTAGAATATTTAAAAAGACTTCTGAAGTTGGACAAGGCTTGTCTATTCAATCAGATAATTTAGATGCACAAGTAGAAAAATTTAAAATTTAATATGCTTTTTTTAGTATATAGGACCATGATAATATTTCATCGGTCTTTTTTTCTAAATATTCTTTAACGAATCCATTAATAGATAATTATTTAATTTACTTCCCAGATCAAAATATTATATTTAATCCTACTACAATATAAAATTATAGATAGTTTATCCGAATATGATATTACAAACTTTTTTACTTATATACCTCAACCCGATTTGTTTTTAAAAAAAATATATAATCAACAAATTATTCCTGTATCCGAAAAAATTCATCTGATATCAGTAGCTTACTATACGTTGACACAGCTAACTCCATTAATATGAATGTCTTAATAAAAATAAATTTAAATAAATTGAATAATATACTTGACTATACCTCCGTGGATCCAGATATGCTTTTTGCTATGGCCTAAAAAATGTGGCCTTCCCTATTTACAACAAGAAAAATTATAGATGGCCAAGGTTCTAGACTTAATGGTATCGGCCTAATCTGTCCTTTTTATATATATAATAGCAAAAACATTGTATTACAAAACTTTGTGATAGATTATGAAAGGCCATTTTTTTCACAAGGCGAAGTCATTGAAACAGCACCAAATGAAATTACAATTAAAATTGATACTGCTAAATATCCTTACCAAATTAAAAATAACATAATGACTTTTATTGGCGAAGATTATGAAAGCAATTTCATGCATGGCATTCTTGAATTTAATCCGGACAATAAAAGACAAGCTACTGATGCACTCGATAACGGCGTTCGTGGCCCCATGACAGCTCTTGAAGTTTCTCCGGGTATAGTTAAAATCAATCGCCCTTTTAGAAAACTTCCAAGAACCGGTTCTATAGTATCCATTAAACATGAACAAAGATACGTACCAGCCATTTCTATTGATTCTTCTAAAAACATACGTCTAGAAAATATCACCTTTTATCATGCTGGTACCATGGGCGTGGTGGCCCAATTTACCGAGAACATCACATTAGAACAATTTAAAGTTTGCTTAGAACCAGGAACCGACAGGGTCGTTTCAGCTAATGCAGACGCAACTCATTTTGTTAGATGTTCTGGAGAAATATTAATTCAAAATTCATTATTTGAAAATCAACTGGACGACATCTTAAATGTACATGGCAATTATTTAAGGATACATTCTATTTTTAGCAACAATCACGTTATCGCCGAAATACCTCACAAACAACAAGTTGGAGCATTCAGCTTAAAAGTTGAAACCAAAATTAGCATTCTAGCTGACCATACTATGGCCAAAAAATTCGAAACAGTAGTAAAGTCAATCCAGGTTCTTAATAATAAATTCTACGAAATCCACTTCGAAGATCACTGCGACTTTATCCCAGACCAAGGATACTGCATAGAGGATATCGACGCCTATCCATCACTAAGGTTCATCAACAACAAAGGTGGAAAAAATCGGGCCAGAGGTCTCCTTCTCACTTCAGCCAAAGATATCTTAATAGAACATAATGATCTCTACTGCGAAGGTGCAACCATACAAATTAGTGCCGATATGACTGGTTGGTATGAATCCGGTGCCACCAACTATGTAGTAATAAAAAATAACACATTAAGCCGCAGAAATACCCAAACTTGGGGCAAAGCTCTTATAGATATAGATCCGGCAATGGAAGTGTTCAAAAGTTATTTTCACCAAAATATTATAATTGAAAATAACAAATTGCTTTTAGGCAACTTTCCTCTTAATATATGGTGGTTCCATTGCTAACCTAGAAATTAAGGGCAACACTATTCTTGGGCCATCATTTGGCACTCCCCACGCCTAAAGGCGGGAGGAGTGTCAAAGCAAAAGCATTCCATATATAGAAAAATAAATAAAAATTTCCCTTCAATTAATTTTTGAAGGGATTTCTTTTTTAATATTAAATCTCAAATTTATCTACTTGCCCTTTTAAGTTATCCGCTTGCGTCGCCAATTCTTCACTTACAGCAACGTTCTCTTCGGATATTTTTAATGTTAAATCTCAAATTTATCTACTTGCCCTTTTAAGTTATCCGCTTGCGCCGCTAATTCTTCACTTACAGCAACGTTTTCTTCGGATATACCTGCATTTTTACCTAATTCTCCTTGCAACGCATCTACACTAGATATGATTGCATGTAATGATTCTTTTTGATCCGTTGCATTTGCTGATAGAGCTTTTGAAAAATCACGAATTCCTATACTAGAATCTACTATATCATCTAAGGCTGCTGCAGTAAGTTCAACCATCTTTTCACCCTTGCTTAGACTTTCTAAGTTCTTTTCAATTCGACCGTAAATATCTTTTACTGTTTGTGTCGTCGTAGTGGATAGTTCTCGAATTTCATTTGCTACAACCGCAAAGCCTTTTCCTTGCTCTCCTACCCTTGCCGCTTCTATAGAGGCATTTAAAGCTAATAAGTTTGTTTGTGTAGCTACATTTTCTATCGATCCTATTACTCCGCTTATTTCATTTATTGATGCACTTATTTCTTGCATGGCTGTAACTAACTTATTTCCAATTTCTTTACTATTTACTGCCTTTGTTGTCATGTCGTTGATAACTTCATATGTTTTGTCAACCTCACCTATTATTTCTATAACGCCCTCTGTAACAGAAACAGTATCGTTTCTAAATTGATTGATTAACTCTACTTGGCCTACTGTTAAATCCGCTAAGTCTTGTGCTGATCCTGCTATTTGATTCGCTGCTTCTAATACGTTTCCAGTAGATGATTGTGTATTATATATCAATTCTTTTAAGCTTGCTGATATTTCCAACAAAGCGTCTTTAATTTGCCAGAAATCTCCCACATATGATTGTTTCGGTGTAGCTTTGAAATTTCCGTCTGAAAAGCTTTTTAAAATAGATGATATTTCTGCAATATAACTTGTTACTGTAGTTGATACTACATCTAAAGCGCTAACTAAACTATCTAATTCATTGTTCGGTCTAGAAATATGTCCTGTTGAAATATCTAAATTTCCTTCTTTAATCTGATTTAACGATTCCACTACATCATCTAAAGGAGAAATATAAATTTTTACAAGTATCTTTACAGCCACATAAAATACTAGCTGACTTAAAAGCATTGTAATCACACTCATCCAAACTTCTGCCATTATTGCAGATGTAACATTCGAACTTGGATAATTAGATATAACCCTTAACTCTGTTCCCGGTATCGTAAACACTGATGAATATGACTTTATACCATTAGTCAGTGTAGTCTTGTGTACAATTCCTTCTGCTGTATCCAAAAGATCGCCTATTGAAGAATCTATATCTCTTATTGAAGTTTTTTTCTGCGATGTAGGCATTAAATTTTTATCTTCGTGTATCAGAATATTATCATGCTGATCTAAAACAACTAAGCTGGATCCATTATCATCATTAGTCAAATTTAAAACAAAATCATACATGTAATCCATAGCTACTCCCATGTTAAATACACCCATAAATTCGTTTGTTTCATATTGATTAACTTTTTCTGCTAATGCAATCGTTAACTCTCCGGTTTGAGATTTAACATATGGTTCGGATACATATATTCCATTAGTAGACATAGCTCCTTGATACCATTCAGTTTGAATAACATTATTTGTATTATCATTAGGATTGTCTCCTGTTGCATATATAGAATCTCCAGTATTGCTATAAAAAACTAAGCTATCAATATCTGGTTTTACTTTTAATTGTTCAGTTAAATAAACAATCAATTCTTCTTCATTCAGCTCTTCATTTGTAGACAATTTAGTACTAATCGTTTCTACTATAGATATCTTTTCTTTTAACCAGGAAGATATTCCATACATTGCAATATGGCCATTACTTTTCGTCATATTTTCCGCCACTTCAACACTAGAAATAGTTATTGAAATCAAACGGCTGGCCGTACTACACAATAGAATAACTGCTACAATTATCCCGAACATTAAATTAATCTGAGTTTTCAAATCTTTTTTTTTCATATTTTTACCTCCTAATATAATTAAGACTACTAGTATATATTATTTGACTTGTATTATAAATATAACTTCTTTTCTAAAAAAAATAAAAAAAGTTAAAATAATTACTCGCATAATTTTCAGTTAACTAATTAAAAAATATACGAATTATTTTTATATTGCAATTTTATATTATGTATAATTACCCGATCAGCCGTAAAGCCTCTAGCTTTAACTATGGGAATATAAGGCTATTAAATTTTTTCAAAAAATGTTCATATCTTTTGTTTTTTGGTTATACTTTATATACAACTGAATGTAAGTATTTGTTAGAAGTAGTCCTTTCTAACGTAAAATATTCAATGCACCGAAAATGTTTCTAAAGTGCAACACGACAAGAAAAAGTCGTTAAAACGATTTCTTAAAGACTCAATGTCTTGAATACATGTTAAAAGTGTATCCGCATACCAAGCTATATATCCTGTTGTATGCAGGGTAATGACATCCCCTTAACTCAAGGTCATACCAGACACTCAGAAATGACTTTGTAATTGGTCCCTTAATTACTTTAGAATTCCTCGCCTTTAGGCGTGGGGAGTGTCAAATAAACACTGATGACGTATTTTGCTATGATGAAAAAATTCCCTCCAAAAATTATTGAAGGGAGTTCTCTTTAAATATTAAATTTCAAATTTATCTACTTGCCCTTTTAAGTTATCCACTTGAGCTGCTAATTCCTCACTTACAGCTACATTCTCTTCGGATATACCTGAGTTTTTACCTAACTCTGTCTGTAGCATATCTACACTGGATATTATTGTATGCAATGCTTCTTTTTGATCCGTTGCATTTGCGGAGAGCACTTTTGCAAAATCTCGGATTCCTACACTAGTGTCTACTATAGCATCTAATGCTGTTGCTGTCAGTTCAACCATATTTTCACCTTTGCTTAGGTTTTCTAAGTTCTTTTCAATTCGCCCATAAATATCTTTTACTGTTTGTGTCGTTGTAGTCGATAGTTCTCTGATTTCATTTGCTACAACCGCAAAGCCTTTTCCTTGCTCTCCTACCCTCGCCGCTTCTATAGATGCATTTAAGGCTAATAAGTTTGTTTGTGTAGCTACATTTTCTATCGATCCTATTACTCCACTTATTTCATTTATCGATGCACTTATTTCTTGCATGGCTATCACTAATTTATTTCCAATTTCTTTACTATCTACTGCCTTTGTTGTCATGTCGTTAATAACTTCATATGTTTTGTCAACTTCTCCTATTATTTCTATAACACCTTCTGCAACCGAAATAGTATCGTTTCTAAATTTACTGATTAACTCTACTTGACTTACTGTTAAATCCGCTAATTCTTGGGCCGATCCTGCTATTTGATTTGCTGCATCTAGTACGTTTCCGGTAGATGATTGTGTGTTATATATCAATTCTCTTAAGCTTGTTGCTATTTCAACTAAAGCTTCCTGAATTTGTCCAAAATCACCTACATATGATTGTTTCGGTGTAGCTTTGAAATTTCCGTTTGAAAAACTTTTTAAAATATTTGCTATTTCTGTAATATAATTTGTTATTGTATTTGATACTACGTCTAAAGCGCTAACTAAACTATCTAATTCATTGTTCGGTCTAGCAATATGTCCTGTTTCAATCTGTAAATTTCCTTCTTTTATCTGATTTAAAGATGTTACTACATCATCTAAAGGAGAAATATAAATTTTTATAAGTATCTTTACAGCTACATAAAATACTATTTGACTTATAATCATTGTGATTATACTAACCCAAACTTCTACCATTATTGCATTTGTAACATTCTTACTTGGATAATTGGATATAATCGTTAATTCTGTGTCAGGTATAGTCAGCCATGATGAATATACTCCTGTTCCATCAACCATATTACCTTTTATTACTTGGCCCTCCACTGTATTCAAAACATCAATTGCAAAAGGATTAGTCTCTCTTACTGGATATTTCTTCTGCGCTGTAGGCATCAATTCTTTAAGTGGATGGATCAAAATATTATCATACTGATCCAAAATGACCAAACTCGATCCATCTTCAGCAAAATCTAAAGTAAAGTCATACATGTAATCTACAGGTAGCTCCATATTAAACACACCCATAAATTCGTTTGTTTCGCATTGATTAACTTTATGTGCTATTGCAAGCATTAATTCTCCTGTTTGGTCACTAATATATGGTTCAGATAAATATATTCCATTACTAGACATAGCCCCTTGATACCATTCAGTTTGAGTAATATTATATGCTGTTGTCGGATCATATTCTATTCCTGTTGACCGTATAGATTCTCCTGTACTAGTATAAAAAAATAAAGATTCAATATCTGATTTTACTTTCAATTGTTCAGTTAAATAAGTAATTAGTTCTTCCTCATTTAACTCAACATTTGTCGATAATTTAGTACTCATAGTTTCTACTACAGCTATCTTTTCTTTTAACCATGAATCTATTCCATGCTTTGCAATTTTAGCATTACTTATTGTAGTATTCTCTGCTACTTCAACACTCGAAATAGCTATTGAAATCAGACGGCTAGCCGTACTACATAATAGAATAATTGCTACAATTATCCCAAACATTAAATTAATCTGAGTTTTTAAAGCTTTTTTTTTCATATTTTTACCCCCTGCTATAATTAAGATTATTAGTATATATTATTTAACTTATTTTATAAATATAACTTACTTTCTAAAAAAAATAAAAAAATAAATAATCAATTATATAATTTTCAATTTATTACGGTAACTGTTTAAAAAGTACATGAATTATTTTTATATTACCAGATAAGCCGTAAAGCCCCTAGCTTTAGCTCTGGTGATATAAGGCTAATAAATTTTTTCAAAAGATGTTTATATCTTTTATTTTTTGGGTATACCTTAGATACAACTGAATATAGACGGTTGCTAGAAGTAGTCATTTCTAGCGTAAAATATTCCATACACCGAAAATGTTTCTAAAGTGAAACACAACAAGAAAAAGTCGTTAAAACGATTTCTTAGAGACTCAATGTCTCGGATACTGTCTCGGATACTGTCTCGGATACATGGTAAAAGTGTATCAGCATACAAGACTATATGTCCTGTTGTATGTAGAGTAATAACATCCCCTTAACTAAAGGTTGGACACTCAGAAATGAATTTGCACTTTGTCCTTTAATCACTTTAGAACCCCCCGCCTTTAGGCGGGGTGAGTGTCAAACTAGACACCAATGACGCATTTTGCTATGATGAACATAGAATACTCAACCAATGCTTATAAGGATGAAATAATAAAAATTTTGTAAAAATCCTCTGCTAAATTATAGAAAAACAAATAAAAAATTCCCTCCAAAAATTATTGAAGGGATTTCTTTTTAAATATTAAATTTCGAATTTATCTGATTATCTTTTTAGATATTAAATCTCAAATTTATCTAGTTGCCCTTTTAAGTTATCCGCTTGCGCTGCTAATTCCTCACTTATAGCAACATTCTCTTCGGATATGCCTGTATTTTTAGCTAAATCCCCTCGTAGTGAATCTACACTAGATATTATTGCATGCAATGATTCTTTTTGATCCAATGCATTTGCTGATAGAGCCTTTGAAAAATCACGGATTCCTATACTAGATTCTAATATATCATTCAAGGCTGTTGTAGTCAGTTCAACCATCTTTTCACCTTTGCTTAAGCTTCTTATGTTATTTTCAATTCGTTCATAAATATCTTTTACTGTTTGTGTAGTTGTAGTAGATAATTCTCGGATTTCATTCGCCACAACAGCAAAACCTTTTCCTTGATCTCCTACTCTTGCCGCTTCTATCGATGCATTTAAAGCTAATAAATTTGTTTGTGTAGCTATATTTTCTATTGATCCAATTACACCAGTTATTTCCTTTATTGATATACTTATTTCTTGCATAGCTATAACTAACTTATTTCCAATTTCTTTACTATCTACTGCCTTTTTTGTCATGTCGTTAATAATTTCATATGTTTTGTCTATCTCTCCTATTATTCCTATAACGCCCTCTGCAATAACAACAGTATCATTTCTAAATTGATTAATTAAATCTACTTGACTTATTGTTAAATCCGCTAATTCTTGTGCCGATCCGGCTATTTGATTCGCTGCCTCCAATACGTTTCCAGTAGATGATTGTGTATTATATATCAATTCTCTTAAACTTGTTGCTATAGTCATTAAAGCTTCTTTAAGCTTTATAAAATCTCCTATATATAATAGTTTAGGTGCAACTTTGAAATCTCCATTTGAAAAACTTTGTAAAATAGTTATATTTTCCATCATATAACTTGTTATTGTTATCACGAAGGCATCTAAAGCACTAACTATATTATCTATTTCATTGTTTGGTCTAGAAATATGTGCTGTTGAAATATCTAAATTTCCTTCTTTAATCTGATTTAACGATTCTACTACTTCATCTAAAGGAGAAATATAAATTTTTATCAATATATTTACAGTCACCTGAAATACTAACAGACTTAAAATAATTGTGATTAAACTAATCCAAATTTCTCTCTTTATTGCCTCTGAAACATTTTCACTTGGATAACTAGAAAAAATATTTAATTCTGTTCCCGGTATTTTAATACGTGTTGTATATACTCCTGTTCCATCAGCCATATCATTTTTTATTACATGGCCCTCCACTGTATCCAAAATCTCGTTTGCTCCAAAATTTACATCTCTTACTGCTAATTTATTCTGCTCTGTAGGCATCAAATCTTTATTTTTATGGATCAAAATATTCTCATGTTGATCTATAATAACAAAATTTGATCCATCGTCGCTCACTTCGTTTAAATCTAAAATAAAATCATACATGTAATCCAGAGATATCTCTATACTAAACACACCCATAAATTCATTGGTTTCGTACTGATTAACTTTATTTGCTAATGCAATTGTTAAATCTCCTGTTTTATCACTAACATATGACTCAGACAAATATATTCCATTATTAGATATAGCCCCTTGATACCATTCACTTTGAATAACATCTTTTGCGTTACTATTAGGATCTTCTCCAGGTGCATATACAGACTCTCCAGTACTAGTATAAAAAACTAAACTCTCAATATCTGGTTTTGCTTTTAATTGTTCACTTAAATAAATAATCAATCCTTCCTTATCTAGCTCTTTATTTGTAGACACTTTAGTACTAATAGTTTCTACTATGGTTATCTTTTCTTCCAACCAGGCAGATACCCCATACATGGCCATCTTGGAATTTTGTATTGCCCTATCCTTCGCCCCCTCAACACTAGAATTAATTATTGAATACAAACGACTAGCCATACTACATAATAAAATAATTGCTACAATCATTCCAAATATTAAATTCATCTGAGTTTTTAAAGCTTTTTTTTTCATGTTTTTACTCCTTTAATATAATTAAGATTATTAAATAAATATGTTATACTAAATCTCAAATTTATCCACTTGACCTTTTAAATTATCCGCTTGCGCTGCTAATTCCTCACTTACAGAAACGTTCTCTTCGGATATACCTGAGTTTTTACTTAATTCTCCTCGTAGTAAATCTACGCTAGATATTATTGTATGCAATGATTCTTTTTGATCCATTGCATTCGATGATAAAGCTTTTGAAAAATCACGGATTCCTATACTAGATTCTAATATATCATCCAAGGCTATTGTAGTAAGTTCTACCATCTTTTCACCTTTGCCTAGGCTTTCTAAGTTCTTTTCAATTCGCTTATAAATATCTTTTACAGTTTGTGTAGTGTTAATAGATAATTCTCGAATTTCATTTGCTACAACAGCAAAACCTTTTCCTTGATCTCCTACTCTTGCCGCTTCTATAGATGCATTTAAGGCTAATAAATTTGTTTGTGTAGCTACATTTTCTATTGATCCAATTACACCAGTTATTTCCTTTATTGATATACTTATTTCTTGCATAGCTATAACTAATTTATTTCCAATTTCTTTACTATCTACTGCCTTTTTTGTCATGTCGTTAATAACTTCATATGTTTTGTCTATCTCTCCTATTATTCCTATAACGCTCTCTGCCACAACAACAGTATCATTTCTAAATTGATTAATTAAATCTACTTGACTTATTGTTAAATCTGCTAATTCTTGTGCCGAGCTAGCTATTTGATTCGCTGCCTCCAATACGTTTCCCGTAGATGATTGTGTATTATATATCAATTCTCTCAAACTTGTTGCTATATCAATTAAAGATTCTTTAATCCTTCCAAAATCTCCTACATATGATTGTTTAGGTGTAGCTTTGAAATTTCCATTTGAAAAACTTTTTAAAATAGCTGAAATTTCTGTAATATAACTTATTATTGTCGTTGATAATATATCTAAAGCAGTAACTAAAGTATCTATTTCACTGTTTGGTCTAGAAATATGTGCTGTTGAAATCTTTAAATTTCCTTCGTTAATTTCATTTAACGATTCTACTACATCATCTAAAGGAGAAATATAAATTTTTATCAGTATATTTACAGCTACATAAAATACTAACAGACTTAAAATAATTGTGATTATGCTAGTAAAAACTTCTGCCATTATTACATTTGTAACATTCGAACTTGGATAATTAGATAAAATCTTTAATTCTGTTCCCTGTACCGTAATAGTTGATGCATATACTCTTGTTCCATTAGCCATGTCAAATTTTATTACATCGCCCTCCTTTGCAGCCAAAACCTCTTTTACTGCTGGATTTATCTCTCTTGCTGAGATTTTTTTCTCATCTGTAGAGATAAAATCTTTATTTGGATGGATCAAAATATTCTCATGTCGATCTAAAATAACCAAATTTGATCCATCATCATCCAATTTACTCAAATCTAAAATAAAATAATATATGTCATTCAAAGCTACCTCCATACTAAACATACCCATAAATTCATTTGTTTCGTACTGATTAACTTTATGTGCTACTGCAATAGTTAAGTCGCCCGTTTTACTACTAACATATGCGTCAGATAAATATATTCCATTATTAGACATAGCTCCTTGATACCATTCACTTTGAACAACATCTTCTGCACTATTATTAGGATTTTCTCCTGGTACATGTATAGACTCTCCTGCACTAGTATAAAAAACTAAACTCTCAATATCTGGTTTTGCTTTTAATTGTTCACTTAAATAAATAGTCAATTCTTCCTTATCCAGCTCTTTATTTGTAGACACTTTAGTACTAATAGTTTCTACTATGGATATCTTTTCTTCCAACCAGGCAGATATCCCATACATTGCAATTTTGGAATTCTGTCTTGACGTATCTTCCGCCACTTTAACAGCAGAATTAGTTACTGAAATCAAACGGCTAACCATACTACATAATAAAATAATTATTACAATCATTCCAAACATTAAATTAATCTGAGTTTTTAAAGCTTTTTTTTTCATATTCTCCTCCTAATACAAATAACTCTAATAATACATACTATTTAGCTTGTACTATATATTTTTTATATGATATAAATATTTTCAACAGTGTATATTATTTAGCTTGTACTAAAAATATATTTTTTTTCTTTTTTCTTTCTCGCATAAATAAGACCCATAGTATATATTATTTAACTTGTACCATAAATATAACCTTTTTTTTTTTTTTATTAAAAGTACTAACATAATGACTTTTTTTAATTTCAAATTTAGTATGTTATTTACTTAAAAAAGCATGTCAATCATGTTAATGTTACAAATTTATATATGTATAATGACAAATATGTTATATTGTTTATTTTTATAGTATTTTTTTTATTCTTATGCTATAATTATTTAAAGAAACTTGCATAGTTTCTTTAAATTCTTTATTATTTTATTAATTTATAAGGAGATATGAATATGAAACAGAAAGAATATGGTCTATTTACAGCAATCACGATGATTGTTGGAATTGTTATTGGTTCTGGAATATTTTTCAAAAGCGATGATATTTTAAATTACACAGGTGGTAGCGTTTTATTAGGTATATTTGTATTTACATTTGCAGCAATAAGTATTATTTTTGGAAGTCTAACAATTGCTGAACTTGCATCTAGAAATTCAAAAGCGGGTGGAGTAATAACGTATGCTGAAGAATTTAGCAAACCTATTGCATGTGCTATAGGCTGGTTTCAGGTATTTTTATATTATCCTACCATAACAGCTGTAGTAGCCTGGGTAGCAGGTATATATACTTGCTTATTGTTTGGACTAGATATGACTATAGATAATCAGGTTGCTCTTGGTTGTGCATATACAGTAGGACTTTTTATAATTAACATTTTATCTAAAAAACTTGGTGGCCATATCCAAAACGCTACTACTATCATAAAACTGCTTCCTCTTATTTTATTTGCTATACTAGGATTAATTTTGGGGGATCCTGGTGCAGCAATAAATAACGAAAATGTAAAAACAGTCGGAACCGCTAGTATTATCACAGCATTGGGACCAATTGCATTTTCATTCGATGGTTGGATAGTTGCTTCTGCTATTGGGTCTGAGGTAAAAAATAGTAAAAGAAATTTACCGCTTGCTTTTATTTTTGGACCTTTAATAGTTTTATTAGTTTATATCGCATATTTTATTGGAGTTAGTTCTTTAGTAGGTCCTCAAGAAGTTATAGCTTTAGGTGATGAACACGTAAACATTGCGGCTACTGTTTTATTTGGATCTTTTGGTGCTAAAATAATTCTAATCTTCGTTGTTATTTCTGTTCTTGGTACAGTAAATGGCCTTGTATTAGGTGGTATAAGATTACCCCAATCATTAGCTTTAAGAAATATGCTTCCAGGCTCTAAAAAAATTGCTAAAATTAACGAGGAGTATGGTATATCCATAATTTCGGCTATTATCTCTTTTGTGGTTTTTGCAATATGGTTAGTTGCTCATTATGTAACTCAAAAATATGGATTACTATCCTCTGGAGATGTTTCTGAAATTTCTATTGCATTTAGTTACGCTATGTATATATACTTATATATAAACGTAATTAGCCTTGCCAAAAAAGGTGAAATAAAAAACAAAATTCGTGGTTATATAATACCAAGTTTAGCAATATGCGGTTCATTTATAATTTTATCGTCTGCATTTACAAATCAGTTATTCTTTGTTCATTTATCTATTTGTTTATTAATCATTTTATCTGCCATAATATTCTATATAGAAGTAGCTCAGAAAAAAGAAGATAAATTAGCAGATAACGATAATAAAGTTGAAGTTGAAGTGGAATTAGAAAAAGAATTTGCATAAAAGCAGATATCGATAGTACGTTTGAATTAGAAAAAGAATCTACACAAAATTTAAACTATATTTATAGGGGCCTAATTTGGCCTCTTTTTTTTATACTGGAAATAAATTACCTAGCCAGTGCATTAAATATAGAAAACTGCATAACCTAAGAATTAATTATAATAAAAGAGGTGTATGCATATGCTAAAACAATTATTAGCCATTACGACATTGTTAATCAGTACTAATATTTATGCTATCCCTAAAAATTTTATAGAAGAAGAAACTAGCGTTTACCACTTAGATGAAATACACACTTATGTGCATACGCCAACTAAAATGTCTATAAAATGGATAGAAAATAAAGATCGACTATCAACCTTTTGCTTAGGCGTAAGAACGCCCACAACCGATAACACTGGTGTCAACCACATCATAGAGCATACGGTATTTACCGGTTCGGCTAAATTCCCTAGTGGAACATTATTCTTTGATGCAAATGCAAATTATCCTCACACATACATGAATGCTCAAACGGCTTCAGACTATACAATGTATCCATTTCAGACTCCTTACGAAGAAAGCTTTTATGGACTAATAGAAGTTTATCTAGATAGCGTTTTCAACCCTAATATGTTGACATCGCCACACAGCTTTTACGAGGAGTCTTTTTATTTTGATCCAAACACTAATGAATACGGTGGCGTAGTCTATAACGAAATGAAAGGTGCTAACAGTCAATTAGGTCGGATTATGTATCGAAATATTCGTAATGTTATATATGAAGGCACCCATTATCAAAATGATAGCGGTGGTGATGTAGCGGAAATTCCAAAATTAACTTATAAGCAGTTTGTAGACACATATAAAAATTATTACTATCCGCAGAATATGATGATCGCTCTTTATGGTGACTTGGATATTGATAAAACTCTAGAAATAATAGATGACTATCTTTTAGAATATACAGAAACAAGAGACCATGATAAAGATGCTACGCCCATAAACGTAAATACTCCACCCACGTTAAAATATAATGATGTCGATTTATTTTATAATACGGGTAGCCCGGACTGCTATGTAATTAAAAGCTTTGTACTACCCGACAATATGGATGCTATAAAACTATTAGAATTAGACTTGTGGCTTAATACCTATATTATGAATCCTAACTCTCATTTCAGAGAACTATTAAAAGAAAAAGGGATAGAACAAATAGAAATATTTAAAGACCAAGAACTTGTAAATCCCATATATTCTCTTATTGTCTCTAAAGTAAATCTTGAAGATATATCTCGTATAAGGGATATCATGGATGAAGAACTAGCGACAATATTTGTTACACAAGAAAATCAATTATTAGAGCAAGATATAATCAACCAATTAAAGTTAGAATTAGCTAATGAAGAAACTAATACTGCCAGAGGACTTGATGTAACACATTCTATGATTTCAAATTGGGTACACGATTCTGATCAAATGTCTTATTATAATACTGCTAAATATATTGAACAATTAACTGATGTAGACGAACTTGCTGGAAGCGAAATATTTCGACAGGCCCAGTGTGTTAATATAAATCTCATTCCTACATCCGAAACTATAAAATCCGATCCTTTAGAAATTACTACGATTTCTGCCGACCGATGGCCGGATATAGTGTCGTCTATGAGAAATTGGCAACAAGCTTATAAAAACGACGTACTCTTACCCACAGAACTCAAAAAAATGATTATTGGTACTGATCTTAAAGAAAAGGATTACAAGAAAAATGGTATTTATTATAACCTATACTATGCTGATAGCAATCTATTGACTACAGAATTATATTTAAACACATCCCATATTCCGCAAGAAGAATTACCATATCTATTTTTATATAGTTTCTTACTTCAAGAAGCCGGCCGAGAGCTAACACCATTTAAAGGTGTTATTAACTCTAAAATAGTTGCTTTCGAAAATGAAGATGGATATACTCCTTATCACAAAGTCGAAATCATTACAGATAACAATATCAATCAAATCGAATTATTCCAAGAAACTATACAATCCCTAAAGAATAAAGACGAACAATGGTATGCTATGCAAATTGAAAAAATAATTTCTAAATTCTATAGTGATTTCCAAAACGACATAATCAGTACATTAACACAATTAACAAACGGAGCTACTAATAATTCCAAGCGTTATTTATATGAATCACATTATCCATTTTACAAATTTATTCTAGACTGCAAAAAATCGGATAACACAGACTATATAGAAGAAATATTCCAAATAGCCCAAAAAGTTGCACCTACAAAAGATTCTTCAGTAGGTATAATTGGAAACAAGAATGAAATAAAAGATTTGTATCATGATTGGAAGACATTTATAAATGAGAATATATTAGAAGATGTCGAGAAAGTAGATTATAATTTTAAAGTCATATCTAAGGACAGTGTATACTACAAAAAAGGACAAGTAGACTATTTAGTATATAATTATGACACAAAGAAAGAATTTGTTGATGGTCGAGATTATCTTTTAGCTGCATTTGCCACAAAGAACTATCTACAACCAGAAATAAGGATGAAAAAGGGCGCATATGGAAGCGGTATGCAAATTAAATTTCCGAATACCATAAACATTTATACGTACCGAGACCCGCACTATAAAAGCTCATTAGATATAATAGACGATATGCCGTACGCACTTAGTACACAGGATATAGAAGAGAAACTATTACTAGCAAAATCTGAAGCTATGAGCGACTTTCAGGCTCAATTCGGCCTATTAGGGGCGGACACAAAGAAGGCCAGCATTATGCATGCTATGACATTAATGGGTGTTGATAATAAATTTTTAAAGAACACGCAAAAAGAGATTATAAAGTTAGATGAAGAAGATTTAAAGGATGAGATCAAGAATTTAACCGAAATTGTCAACGGTAGCAAAAAAGGCGTATGTATCCAGAAATAATTTCATTGAAATTGTTAATACTAGCCAAAAAGGCGTATGTATCTAGAAATAATTTAATTATATAAGAAACGTTCAAAATAGCTCAAAAAGTTGCACCCACAAAAGATTCTTCAGTAGGTATAATGGGAAACAAGCCTGAAATAAAAGATTTGTATCATGATTGGAAGACATTTATAAATGAGAATATATTAGAAGATGTAGATAAAGTGGATTATAATTTTAAGCTGAAACTCCCACTCCTAAAGGAGTGGGGTTCTTAAGTACTGACTAACTTTCTTATATATCTCGAAAGAATATATACACTAATATAGTTTCCCTAAGACTTTCAATATCAATAGTTCCAACAATAGTTCCAACGAACTAATTAGCGATAGCATAACGACCGTTTCAAGACGCTGTTGTTTTAGTTTATTAACCGTACAACGTGCATTGAACATTTTACGCAACAAATGACTACTTGTTGCAACCATCTATGTTCAGTTGTTATTTAAATTATAACCACCCTAATAACTTTTTATACAAAATTAAAAAAAGTTTATTGAACTTATATACCACCCATAAATGAGGGGGATTTACGCCCATTAATGTAATATATAAAGACAGCGTATATTATAAGAAGGGACAAATAGATTATTTAGTATATAATTATGACACAAAGAAAAAATTTGTTGATGGTCGAGATTATCTTTTAGCTACATTTGCCACAAAGAACTATCTACAACCAGAAATCAGTATGAAAAAAGGTGCATATGGAAGTGGTATGCAAATTAAATTTCCACATACAATGAACATTTATACGTACCGAGATCCGCATTATCAAAGTTCATTAGATATAATAGACGATATGCCATACGCACTTAGTACACAAGATATAGAAAAAAAGTTATTACTAGCAAAATCTGAAGCTATGAACGACTTTCCGGCTCCATTCGGCCTATTAGGAGCAGACACACAAAAAGCCAGCATTATGCATGCTATGACATTAATGGATGTTGATAATAAATTTTTAAAGAACACGCACAAAGAGATTATAAAGTTGGATGAAGAAGATTTCAAGGATGAGATCAAGAATTTAACTGAAATTGTTAACGGTAGCAAAAAAGGCGTATGTATCCAGAAATAAATTTATAGGATCATTACGGCCCTGTTTTGATCAATAATTTTACACACAAAAAAAGGAGCTTCAACAAAGGAGGCCCCTTTTCTGTTAATTATTCAAAATCTAACATTATTATATCGCCAAGCCACAATTTACCTTGAGAGTTCATTTCCCAACCTTCTATTTCGTCAACAGCTAGCAAAGTATTTACATAATAATATACAGGAATTATAGGCATGTCAGCCATAAAGATTTCTTCTGCTTTATATAAATGATCCATACGTTCTTTACCTGTTGTTGTTCTTGCTAAGGCTATTTGCTCATCATAATCTGGGTTTGAATATCCGCCATTATTTTGAGGATTACCTGTAGTAAATAGGTCTAACATAGTGCTAGGGTCTACATAATCTCCGATCCAGCCATGTCTAGCAATAGAATCATAAGTTTGGTGATTTCTAGTTTCTTGGAATACAGCCCACTCTTGATTCGTAAGTTTTACATCTATACCAAGATTTTCGGCCCACATTTGTTGCATAGCTTCAGCTATAACTTTATTACCCTCGTTAGTATTGTATAGAATTTCAATTTCAGGGAAGCCTTTTCCTTCTGGATATCCAGCATCGGCCAAGAATTTTTGGGCCGCAGCTACGTCGGCTTGAATTGGAATACCGTAGTCACCAGCTACTTCATTAAATGAGTTGCCATCTGCATCAAAGAATCCTGGACCTACGAAACCTGTAGCTGGGATTTGCCCTGCTGCTGTTATTTCGGTAATGGTTTTACGATCTATCGCATAATTTAAGGCTTTACGCACATTTACGTCTTGTAGCAGTTCATTATTTAAATTCATAACCATATAATATGTTCCTATGTATGGCATAATATAAAATTCTGAATTTTCTATTATAAGTTTTGGTATTTCTGCTGTTGGAACCGATTCTAATAAATGTAACTGGTCTGATTGATAAGCTGTATAGGCTGTAGAAGAATCAACTATCATTTTGCATGTGATTTTCTCCAAATGAACATTTTCAGCATTCCAGTAATTTTCATTTTTAACAAGAATTAATTCATCACCTAATGCATACTTCTCTAATTTGAATGGTCCATTAGAAATTGCTTTTGCAGGATCTTTAGCCCAAATACCCTCAGCGTCTGCTACATCTTCACGAACAGGCATAAAAGTTGCAAAACCAGTAAGTCCTAAAAAGTATTCTGTTGGATTTGATAGGGTTACTTCAAAAGTTTTATCATCCAACGCCTTTACGCCTAGATCCTCAACTTTAAGTTCACCACTAGCAAGTTTGGCTGCACTAGCGTTTAGTATGTTAGCGCTTTCCATGATATATGCGTACTCTGAAGCGATGGCCGGATCTACAGCTCTTTGCCATCCGAATACAAAGTCATGTGCTGTAACTGGCTTACCATCGGACCATTTTGCGTCTTCTCTTAATTTAAATGTATACACTAATCCATCATCAGATACTGTCCATGACTCAGCCATTCCTGGTCTAATTACACCATCAACGTCTCTAATTAATCCTTCAAAAGTATTATTAATAATTTGACCACCGTCTACAGCCGAATTAAGTTGTGGATCTATCGTAAGTGGATCGGCGCCAAGATTATAAATCAATTCTTGCTTTTGAGCAATAGGATATCCTTGAGGTGAAAGGCTTTGAGCTGCTGCTGGAGTTCCTACTTCGTCGTCTCCACCACAAGCTGTAAACATAGTTGCGCTTGTAATTAATACTGCCATCATTGCTAAAAGTTTTTTACTCATTACTAAAGTCCCCTTTTCATTTTTATTCATAATAGAATTTATTGGATTTATTGCTTAAATAAATGATATGCTACTTGATGATTATCTTTTAAATTTATTGCTTAAATAAATGACATGCTACTTGATGATTATTTTCTATTGTTTTTAAAACCGGATCACATTTAGCACATTCTTTTGTAGAATATTTACATCTAGTTCTAAAGTGACATCCAGATGGTGGATTGATTGGACTTGGCACATCGCCTTGCAATATTATTCTGTTTTTAGCTTTTTCACTTAATGGATCTGGAATCGGTATTGCAGATAATAAGGCCTTTGTATACGGATGTGCTGGATTGCTATAAACCTTATCTCGGTCTCCTATTTCGACTAATTGGCCTAAATACATAACGCCTATCCTTTTTGAAATATGCTTAACCATAGATAAGTCATGTGCTATAAATAGGTAGCCCATCCCTGTATTGCGTTGTATTTCTTCTAACATATTTACAACTTGTGCTTGGATCGATACGTCTAGTGCCGAAATTGGTTCATCGCATATAATAAATTCTGGATTTACAGCCAACGCTCTTGCAATACCAATTCGTTGACGTTGCCCACCAGAAAATTCATGTGGATATCTACTGGCATGATCTTTCATTAATCCAACCCTTGTCAATAAGTCTGCTATCATATCGTCTCTTTCAGATTTGCTGGTTGTTACCTTATGAACATCTATAGCCTCGCCAATTATATCTGCTATAGTCATTCTACTGTTTAAGGATGCGTATGGATCTTGAAAAATCATCTGCATCTTTTTACGATATGGTAGCATTTCTTTTTCGGAAAAATTGGTAATGTCTACGCCATCAAAAATAATCCTTCCACTTGTTGGTTGATACAACTTAATTATTGTTCTTCCTGTTGTGCTTTTGCCACATCCGGATTCTCCAACTAAGCCTAGTGTTTCACCATGTTCTATGCTAAAAGATACGTTGTCCACAGCTTTTACATGCTGCTCTACTTTTTTAATAAATCCATTTGATTTAGTGAAATATTTTTTTAATGCCTGTATTTCTAGTAATGAAGCCATTTTTAAATCACCTGCTTTCTAACAGATTTTGGTGCATCCGGATGATAGATATGACATCTAGATTTATGACGATTTGCTACAGTGTACAGTTCGGGTACTTCTTCTAAACAAACATCCATGGCAAATTCACATCTTTTGCAAAAAGCACAACCTTTTGGAGGATTTAACATGTCTGGTGGCGAACCAGGTATTGGTATTAATTTTTGCTTAATTAAGATATCTGGATTTGGTACCGATTTTAGCAGTCCGATGGTATACGGATTTTTAGGTGATGCGAACAAGTCATTTACACTAGCTTCTTCCATGATCATCCCACCATACATAACAATGACTCTATCGCAAAGTTCGGCGATAACGCCCAAATCATGAGTTATAAAAATAATAGAAGTCGATAATTTGGTTCTCAACTCTTTTAATAGGTCTAAAATTTGTGCCTGGATAGTTACATCTAAAGCTGTTGTTGGCTCATCGGCTATTAACAATTCTGGTTCGCATGATAGGGCCATGGCAATAATAGCTCTCTGACGCATTCCACCTGAAAATTCATTTGGATAATTGTTCATTCGTTTAGCTGGATCCGGAATACCTACAGCTGTTAACATTTTGAGTGCAATATTATAAGCTTCTTTTTTAGAAACTTTTCTATGTGCTCTTATTACTTCGATCATTTGGTTACCTATTGTGTAAACAGGGTTCAGAGCAGTCATTGGATCTTGAAATATCATAGAAATTTCATCCCCTTGAATGCTACGCATCTCTTTTGCAGTTTTTGTTACTAGATCTTTTCCTTTAAATAAGACTTCACCCTTTTTTATTTTGCCAGGATGCTGTAAAAGTTTCATAATAGACATACAAGTTATACTTTTGCCACTTCCGGATTCGCCGACTAAACCTACAACCTCACCTTTATTTATATCAAAAGAGACGTTTCTTACTGCTTGAACCTCTCCCAAATGTGTGAAAAAGGAGGTTTCGAGGCCTTTGACTTCTAAGATTGTTTCTCTGCTTTTCATAACATCCTCCTTATTATTTTCTCAAACGTGGATCCAATGCATCACGTAAACCATCACCTAAAAAATTAAATCCAAACATTGTAAATGCGATTGCTACAGATGGTACTATTAATTGATATGGATATGAACGAATACCGCCTAGTGCATCGTTAGCTAAAGTTCCCCAAGAAGCTTCCGGTGCAGAAACTCCGAGTCCTATGAAACTTAAAAATGCTTCTGTAAATATAGCACTCGGAATTGACATCATCATGGAAACCACAATCGGACCAATAGCATTAGGGATCAAATGGCGTACAATTATTTTAGCCTTTGAAACGCCTAAAGCTCTGGCAGCTAAGACGAATTCTTGTTCTTTTAAACTTAAAACTTGACCTCTTACTAATCTGGCCATCCCTACCCAGTAAACTAAACCTATGGTTAAAATTATGGTTTGTAGACCAGGGCTTATTACGACCATTAAAAGGATAACAATAAGGAGTAGAGGAACTGAATTTATAATATCTACTATACGCATCATTATATTATCTACTCTTCCGCCCTCATATCCGGAGATTCCTCCATAGAGCACTCCGATAAATAGATTTACAACTGATGCTATCAAGCCTACAGTAAGAGATATTCTAGCTCCGTATAGCACTCTAGTCCATACATCTCGGCCAAGATTATCTGTACCTAAGATATAAGTTTTGTTCCAGACATTTTTTACGTCATATTTATCGATTAATTGTCCATCTACATATATGTCGTATTTAGTTTTCATATCCGTATTTTCCATTGAGTTGCTACCTTTAACTTTATTTTTTTGAGCTAAAGAATAATCAAACTTAACTTCTTTGCCGTTTATAAGATAAAGGATATATTTCTCAGTTTTATTGTCTTCTAAAATTTCCAGTGCTCCTATTAATTCACCATCTTTTGTAGCTTCTATAAGTTTATAATCGTTATGTACTAATACATAATCCTCGCCACTAATATTAGTAATTTGTATATTAGGAGCAATGTTGGCCAATGCTGTATTTTGTTCTGAATAACTAAATCCAGATAACATCGGTCCGAATATGGCTAAAAATATTACTGTAGCTATCATAATAAGTCCGATCATAGCCATAATATTTTGCCTTAATCTTCTCCAAACATCTTGCCAATATGTGAGACTTTTTTTAGTCTCCTGCGCACTACCTAAGAGGTCTTTATTAACTGGTTCCCACATTTGCGCTCATCCTTTCTCTAATCTTCAAATTTTATACGAGGATCTATAAATGCATATGCTATATCAACAAGAAGTACCATGAAAATGTATATAGATGCGTAAAATAATGTGATACTCATAATTACTGTATAGTCACGATTGGTTACACTTTCTGTAAAATATTTTCCTAGTCCAGGAAGTGCAAATATCTTTTCTATTACAAACGAGCCTGTTAATATACTAGCTACCATTGGGCCGACATAAGTAATAACAGGAATCAAAGCATTTTTTAATGCATGCTTTCCTATAACTCTTATTTGGCTTAGTCCATTTGCCTTAGCTGTCCTAATGTAATCCTGACGTAAAACTTCTAGCATACTTGAGCGCATCAGTCTAGTTACGTAGGCTAATGAAAATCCGGCTAATGCAATAACTGGACCTATGTAAGAAGTTGGGCCATCTAGCCCTCCTGCTGGTATCCATTTTAGCTTTTCTCCGAATATATACATAATAAATGTTCCTACAACGAAACTCGGGACTGCAATGCCGATTGTAGCAATAAACATAACGATATTATCAATTATCGTATTTTGCTTTAATGCTGAAATAATACCTATTGGAATTCCCAAAATTAAAATTACTATTACAGCTATAGTACCGATTTTAGCCGAAACAGGTAACCCTTGTTCTATCATGTCATTAACAGATACACCTATCTTTTGCATGGACAACCCTAAATCTCCTTGAACTACATCGCCAATATAGTTTATGTATTGCATCCAAAGAGGATCGTCTAAGCCATACTTTTCCATTAGAGCTGCTTCTATTTCAGGTGGCAATGCTCTTTCTCTTGTAAATGGGCTTCCAGGAATAGCATGCATAAGCGAAAAAGTTAAGCTACTAATTATTATTAGTGTGATAATCATGGATACTAGTCTCTTTGCTATATATCGTGTCATATATTAAACTCCTTTCTGAATAAAAAATTTCTTACTACACTATAAATATACATTAATTAAAAAAAATATGCAAGTTTCCTTATGTATACATGCAAAAAAAGATTTTAAAATTTATTTTAGTTTTAAATTTTATATTCTAAATTATCTTTCGGCTGGTGTTAGTGATCACAATAGAGGGAATATTTAACTTTTTATATAACTAAAAAAACAGCATATGATTTTGCTGTTTTCTATAATTTTATTCGTATCGTATATTGATGAATTTAACGCATTCTTCATTCGTTTTATTTAGCTCAAATAATTTTATAATTCTATCAGTCGTTTCTACGATATTACCTCTGGACAATTCTTTTCTAATTTGAATAATCGAGTTAAGTTCGGCCGAAGATAAAAGTAAATCTTCTCTTCTAGTACCGGATTTATAGATATCGATTGCTGGAAAAATTCGTTTTTCGGATAGGCTTCTATCTAATACAAGTTCCATATTTCCGGTACCTTTAAATTCTTCGAAAATTACGTCGTCCATTTTGGAACCGGTTTCAGTTAGAGCAGTACCTAAAATGGTAAGACTACCACCATTTTCAATTTTTCTGGCAGCACCGAAAAATTTTTTAGGCATATATAAAGAAGCTGGATCTAGTCCGCCGGATAATGTTCTACCGCTAGGGGTTGTAACCAGGTTATATGCCCTGGTCATTCTTGTAATGCTGTCTAATAAGATAACCAAATCTTTACCTTGCTCTACCATCCGCTTTGCTCGTTCTAGAACCATTTCAACAACTTGCTTGTGGTGTTCTGGTGGCTCATCAAAGGTTGAAGCGATCACTTCTACATCACCTCTATTTATACTTCGACGGATATCTGTTACCTCTTCTGGCCGTTCATCAATTAATAGCACGATTAAGGCTACATCTGGATGATTGTGAGTTATAGCATTTGCTATTTGTTTTAACAAAATTGTTTTACCAACTTTTGGTGGAGCTACTATTAATCCTCTTTGCCCTTTACCTATTGGAGCTATCAGGTCTATAATCCTAGTTGACAAAACATCACTATCATATTCTAAGGTTAGACGATCTAATGGATGAATAGGGATCAGATTTTCAAAGTTTGGACGACGCTTAGCTTTTTCTGGTGCATCCTGATTTACTTTATGAACATAAAGTAATCCTCCGGCTTTTTCGCCTTCTTTTGGTGCTCTGATGTCACCTTCAACCCAATCCCCAGTTTTTAAGTTAAAACGACGTATTTGAGAATTAGAAACATAAATGTCATTTTCGCCGCGCATAAAATTTTGTGCTCGTAAAAATCCATAGCCATCTGGCATAATTTCTAATATACCAGCACCTTTTAAGCGATTCAATTCTGAAGGAAATACTCTTTCAAGCTCTGTTTTTATGGTTGAATTTTTTATATCCTTTGAGCTTGTTGTTGAGTTAATTATTTCTGTAATTTCCACAACAATTTCGTTATCTACAGTTTTTGTTATTGTAGTTTCTCTAATTGGTATTTCATTAATTTCTAAATCTTCTGGATCCATTTCTTCAGGATTAACTTCATTGATTTGAATTAGTAGATCATCTTCTATTATCTCTTCATTATTTAAAAGTAAAAGGCTTTCTAATTCTATTTTTTTTATATTTAAATCTATTTCCGGGATTGTTTTTATTTGATCTAACACATCTTTAGAGTCTATTTTCAATTCCTTTAATAATAATTCTAGTAATTCATGTTTTCTTAACTTACTAATATTACGTATCCCTTTTTTCCGTGCATATTCTCTTAGTTCAAGCAGCGTCATCTGCTGTATTTCCAAACTATCATCTCCCTAAACTATCATCTCCCTAAACTATCTGTTTACACTAGCCAGGGCAATCACACCCGTTCTAGCGCTTTCTAAAATACCATATGGGCGAACAGTTTCAATAAAATCGTCAATTACTTCCTTTGTGCTACAAACCTGAAACATAATGCTCTCACAATTTACATCAACTACGCTAACATTATTATAAGAATGAGTAAGATTTTTTATAATTTTATTAAACTCTTTAGAAAGTTTAACTTTAATCAATGCAAGATCTCTCGCAACATCGACATCCGGTTCTAAAATTTGTACCTCTTTTATATCAACAAGCTTTTCAAGCTGTCTTTGTATTTGTAAAAGTGATTTCTCATCCTCTTCCACCGACAAAGTCAGTCTAGAAATGGTTGGTTCGTGTGTATCCTCTCCTGCAAGACTTGTAAGACTAAAGCCTCTTCTAGTAAAAAGGCCAGATACTCTAGCAATCACACCTAAATTATTATGTGCTATTACTGATAAAATCATTTTTTTCATAGTTCACCTCAAATTAATTTTATCCTATTAATATACACAAATTGTAGTATCTTGTCAATTAAATATATATTCAAAAAAATCAAATATATTATTTTATAGTGCATATTATACTAAAGAGATGGTAAGCTATTATTTATAGGCAATATAAGCATTTTATCGAAGGAGAGCTTAGATTGGGGATTATAGTTTCGTATATATATATTTTTTTATTACTAGTGTTATCAAAAATTTTACCTTTTAAAAAAGAAGAATATTCCAGAAAATTTGTTCATATTTTAAGTGCTAATTGGTGGGTTATTTGTATGATATATTTTAATAATATTTACGAACCACTATTCGTATGTTTTTCCTTTTTGATTGTTAATATAATAAATCATAGATATACTATATTAACTTCTATAAGAAGAAAAGAGGATGATGGATGGGGCGAAATATTTTATAGTATAGGTTTAATATTGCTGGTTTGTTTTAGTTATATAATGTCCGATTTAAAGTTAGGACTATTTGGAGCATTAGCCATTGGTTATGCAGACGGCTTTGCAGCATTAATTGGCCAAACTATCCCTTCTAAGCGTTTTTATAATAATAAAACATTAGCAGGGTCTAGTACTTTTTTTATTATCACAATTTTAATATATCATTTTATTAATCCTCCAATTACGTTTAGCTATGCATATATAATAGAAGTAATTTTAGTAAGTTTTATGTTGACTTTAATAGAATTTCTATCTAGTAAGGGATTAGACAACATTTTTATACCTATATTCAGCACAATTTTTTATGTGCTACTTGTATAATTTTTATTATTCTACTAATAATACTTAGAAAAGGATTTGAAAAATTTTCTAGGAGGATTCAGTAATGAGACGTATATTAAGTTTTTTAGTAGTATTGAGTATGTTGATTAGTCCAGTTATAGCTATGGAGTCAACTCAAGAGAATGACTCTAGAAGTTACGTACTTATGGAAACGTCTAGTGGTACGATATTAAAAGAAAAAAATAAAGATTTGTCCGTTCCACCTGCAAGCATTACTAAAGTAATGACTTTACTTCTTATTTTCGATGCAGTAGAAGAAGGAAAAATAAAATGGGACGACCTAGTAACAGTATCAGAGCATGCGGCTAGTATGGGCGGATCACAAGTATTTATGGAAGCAGGAGAGCAACAGACAGTAAAAGATATGGTCAAGTGTATATCCATCTCTTCAGCAAACGATGCTACTGTAGCCATGGCGGAACATATATCAGGTCGTGAATCAGACTTTGTCAATTTAATGAATAAAAAGGCTAGCGAGCTTGGAATGAATAATACCGTCTTTAAAAATGCTTGTGGCCTAAACATAGATGGCCATGTATCCAGTGCTTATGATGTAGCTTTAATGAGTAGAGAACTTATGTTAAAGCATCCTGATATTACTCAGACTAGCACAACTTGGATGGATAGCATAATCCACAAAACTAGAAAAGGTGAAAGCGAGTTTGGTCTTACTAACACTAATAAAATGCTAAAATGGTATAATGGTATAACAGGATTAAAAACAGGCTATACACCCGAAGCTAAGCATTGTGTTTCTGCTACAGCCGAAAGAAATGGTCTCGAACTTATTGCTGTTGTCTTAGGTGGGGTGAATAGTAAAACTCGCTTTAGAGAAGCTGGTGCTTTGCTAGACTATGGCTTTGCTAATTATGAATTAAAAAAAGGTCCTCAAGCCGGCGAGGTTATCGCAGAAGTTCCTATTCTAAAAGGATTAAAAGATAGCGTAGAAGCTACAGTAAAAAAATCTGTTAATTTCATTGCTGCTAAAAGCGAGCAATCTCCAAATTATGAATATCAAGTAGAATTAAATCCAGAGATTACTGCTCCGATTACAAAAGGTCAAGAAGTCGGTTATGTAGTTTGTAGGTTAGATGACGCAGAAGTTGGTCGTGGTATATTAGTTTCTTTAGAAGATGTTGATAAATCTGGATTATTTAACCTTATCAAAAGTTTATTCACTAAAAATAAAAATTCCGAAAATTCTGAATCAGAAGTCAAAGATCAAACTATAGATCAAGACCAAAGTACCAATTTAGATAATTAACTTTTACCCTTTTTAAATAGATCCTTTTTTCATAATGGATCTATTTTTTTTTCAAAAACTATTTGCTTCTTTGTAAGTTTATGATACAATTATTATAGTGTATTTTTAAGTAACTTCATAAAGTAATGAAAAAATGAACAAGTTATTTATAATAAACAAAATATTGAGGTGACTAGCCATGTGCACATTAACTTTAAAACAAATTTTAATTCCTTACGAACAAGCGGTGGAAGAATTAAAACTAAAGTTTAAAGCTTTACGACCAAGTTTTATCTTAAATGAAGAATATTCTCCCATTGAATTCGTAACAGGACGTGTTAAAAAAATTTCCAGTATCTTAGATAAAGCTCAACGTAAAAATATACCTTTTGATAAAATAGAAGAATGTATAGAAGACATTGCAGGAATTAGAATTATGTGCCAATTTGAGGAAGACATCAAAACTGTAATCTCTCTCGTAAAACAAAGGCATGAAAAAGATTTATTTGTTATAAGAGAAAGGGACTACATAACCAATATGAAACCTAGTGGTTATAAAAGCTATCACATAATTATTAGATATCCAGTCCAAACAGCTAAAGGTGAAAAACATATTTTAGCTGAAATTCAAATAAGAACTCTAGCTATGAATTTTTGGGCTACTATAGAACATTCTCTTAGATATAAATATAAACAAAATATGCCTAAAGACATCCAGGATCGCCTTAATAAAGCAGCGATGGCCGCCTATAAATTAGATGAAGAAATGGCCCAAATTAGAGAAGAAGTCTTAAAATCTCAAAAAGTATTTACTGAAGAAGCTAATCTCATCGGAGATATTTTTAACAATATCCAAAACTTGGCCGGTAGAAATACATCCGAAAATATGAATAATATTTATGAAACTTTCTGGAAGCTTTGGGAAGAAAATAATCTAGATAAACTTAGAGAATTTGATAATCGATTACTTCATTGTTTAGATGAAAAAATAGTCTGATCTTAATAATACAAACATTAACTTAATCTTTAAATATACCTATAAAAAAATAATTTCAAAAACCCCTTGTAAAATTTTCAAACTAGTGTACAATGGAACCCATAGACAGACCTGCGTTGTACGATCCCTTGTTATTTTGAACCTACAACTTAAATTTGGGAGACTGATTATGCAACGAATGATGCCGGGCCACAATCTAATTCGCTTTGCGCAGTGGATGGCAAAGTTTTAGCTAAGTCACCCACCTAGCTATGCTAGGGCGTCAAAATCTCAAGAACGTCTGGGCGGGAATGAACGATCTCTTTCGGGAGGTCGTTTTATTTTTTCTACATATAATATAAAATATTATCGTTTAAAACGATATTAAAATGGGTATGCTTTTATTTAGCATTAATATTTTTTAATGCTATAATTTACAACAAGGATTTAATATGTATAGCAAAAACAAAATTAAAAAAAATATATATTTCAAAAAAGAAGATGAAGAACTATATAGTATCTGGTTTCATATGACTAGACTTAATAGTATAAAAAAAAAAGAATTTATAGAAAATGCACATAGCTTTACTAATTTATATAATTTTCAACAAGATTTTTTGAAATTTGATTCTAAGAAGTTATCCTTTTTTTCTAACTTTAATTCTGAATCTATATTAAATAAAGCACAGGAAATATTCGAAGATTGTAAAAGTAAGAACATAGACATTATAAATTATTTTAGCACAGAATATCCGCCCTTATTAAGGCATATAGCAGACCCTCCGATGGTCTTATTTGGAAAAGGTCAAAAAGAAACTTTAGGTAAATTATTTATTGCTATAGTTGGTGCCAGAGACTGTTCGGTCTATGGCCATGATCTAGCTTACCAATTTAGTCATGAATTAGCTCAAAAAGGAATATGTTTAATAAGTGGCTTAGCTACGGGAATAGATACAATTGTTCACCAAAGCGCTTTAAATTTTGAAACAAGTACAATTGCTGTCTTAGGAACAGGCGTAAATAATTGTTATTCTAAATATAAAAAATTATTATTAGATAAAATTATAGAAAATGGTTATATTATTTCTGAATACTGGTCTCATAGAGCAGGTAATAAATATACTTATCCAAAAAGAAATCGTATTATAACTGGATTAAGTCATGGTGTCTTGGTTATAGAAGCGGAAGTAAATAGTGGTAGTACGAATAGCGCTGCTCATGCTCGTGATCAAAATAGAACAACATTTGTTATTCCTTCTAACTTAAAATCAATAGCCAGTACAGGTACAAATGAACTTCTTAAAAATACATCTGCTTTATTAATTCAAAATGTAAATGATATATTAGAAGATATCGTTGATATACCCAAATTTACAAAATTAAATGGAAATACTTTTCTTAACTTTAAAATGGGGAATCAGTCTATTAAACAAAAAAATCCACATTTTCAATTAAAAAATAAATCTTTAAAATGTAATCTTATATCCATTTTAAAATATAAAACTAATATTAATTATGAGTATAACGATGACCCATGTGATGATCCACGTACAGTTACGGATTATCATTATGAGAATGATTATAAAGATGGTTCATATTCATTGATTGATCATGAAGATGATCAATGTAAATTTGTGGATTATGATTACGAGGATGATTCTTGTTCACTTATTAATTATGAAGATGATCTATTTTCATTTACTGATTGTGATAATGAGCAAAGTTCACTTACTAATTCTGATGGTAAGACAATTTCATTTATTAGTAATAAATCTGATTCATTTTCACATAATAAAAAAGAAATAACTAATTTAGAATCGATTGCACCAGAAACTACATTTGAATCAGATAAAAAAATTTCACTTGATAAAAATGAAAGTTTAGTTTATGATTGTCTAAGTTGTGACAGTTTATCATATGCCGAATTAATAAAAAAAACTGGAATAACTGATAACCAGTTAAATATAATTTTGTTTAAACTTTTATATGAAAAATGTGTTATTTCTAAACTACCAGGGCATAGATATAGTAAGAAAAGATAATGTTTTGTGGAGGAGTTGTTTATTGTGGCTAATAATTTAGTAATTGTAGAATCTGCTGCAAAGGTTACTACTATTAGTAAGTTTTTAGGAAAGTCATATAAAGTAGAAGCGTCCCTTGGACATGTTAGAGACTTACCCAAAAGTCAATTAGGGATAGACGTAGATAATAATTATGAACCTAAATATATTACAATTAGAGGAAAAGGTGAATTAATACAAAAGCTTAGAAAAGAAGCCAAAAATGCCAAGTGTATCTATTTAGCTACTGACCCGGATAGGGAAGGTGAAGCGATAGCATGGCATTTATATTTTGCATTAAGATTAGAAGGAAAAACTGTAAAAAGAATAACTTTTAATGAAATCACCGAAACAGCAGTAAAAGAAGCCTTAAAGCATCCAAGAAATATAAACTTAGACTTAGTGGATGCGCAACAAGCTAGACGAATATTGGATAGATTAGTAGGATACAAAATCAGCCCAATATTATGGAAAAAAATTCGTAAAGGCCTAAGTGCTGGACGTGTACAGTCGGTTACTCTTAGGTTAATATGTGATAGAGAAAAAGAAATTACAGAGTTTATAGAGCAAGAATATTGGTCTATAGAAACTTTATTTAAAATGGGTAAAACAAAAGGATTTGAGGCCAAATTAGAAAAAATAGATGGCAAAAAGTTTGAGTTGCAAAATCAAGCCCATACGCAACAGATTATAGACGAATGTGTTAATAATCCGTTTATAGTAACAAAGTTTAAAACTGGTGAAAAAGTCCGAAATTCACCACTTCCCTTTACTACTAGTACTATGCAACAGGAATCGGCCAAACAATTAGGTTACTCAACACAAAAGACGATGAATATAGCTCAACAGCTTTATGAAGGGATAAAAATAGGCAAAGAACAAGTAGGTATAGTATCTTATATAAGGACTGATTCAACCCGAGTTTCGCAATCAGCTGTAGCTATGGCTAAGGATTATATAATAAATAAATTTGGTGAACACTACTTAAAAGAGAATAAGAAGTCTTCCAAAAAATCCAATCAAAATATTCAAGATGCTCATGAAGCTATCCGGCCAACCTATATAGATCAGACTCCTGAAAGTTTAAAAGAGTACTTGTCTCGTGATCAATATAGGTTGTATAACTTAATCTATAATAGATTTTTAGCCAGTCAAATGAAAGAAGCTGTTTTTCAAACTCATTCTATTAAAATAGAAAATGGTCGCTACACTTTTGGTGCTAGCTATCAAAAAGAAAAGTTTGACGGATTTCTTAGAGTTTATAAAGATGATGACGATGAACGAAATTCTAAAGAAATTACTGTAAAAGAAGGCGAACAGTTAACTTTAATTAAAATTGATAAAAATCAACATTTTACTAAGCCCAAATCTAGATATCAAGAAGCCTCTTTAGTAAAAACTTTAGAAGAAAACGGTGTCGGCCGTCCTAGTACCTATGCCCCTACTATAACAACACTATTGGCTAGAGGTTACATTACAAAAGAACAAAAAATTCTTTATCCTACAGATCTAGGTGAGATTGTTAATAACATTATGCTAGATTACTTTCCCGAAGTTGTTGATGTAGAATTTACTGCTCAGCTAGAAAAAATCTTAGATGAAATAGCTACCGGCAATATAGAATGGAAAGAAATTATTAAGGCATTTTATCCGAATTTTGCTAAAACCGTACAAAAAGCGGAAGATGAGATAACCAATATTGATATTACTGAAGTAACAAATATCCCATGCGAAAAATGTGGTACTAACTTAATAGTCAGATATAGTAAATATGGCAAGTTTTTCGGTTGCCCTAATTTTCCTGAATGCACATTTTCTAAACCATGGTTTGAACCTATAGGAGTAAAGTGTCCTTTATGTGATGGTGAAGTAATCTTAAAGAAAAGCAAAAAAGGTCGCATTTATTATGGCTGTGAAAATAATGCAGATGAAAAGTGCGAGTTTATGTCCTGGCAAAGACCTACTGGTGACAAATGTCCTAACTGCGGAGGTATTTTAGTGGAAAAGGGTAAAAATAAGAAGATTGTTTGTGCTAATGAAACTTGTAATTATGGTAAGGAAAATAAGAACGAAAGTAAAGAAAGTAAAGCAAACAAGAATGCAAGTAAAAATAATTAAATAAAAGAGTGAAAATATGCAAGTAACAAAAGACTTTGAAAATATAGTAATAAATAGTATTCCTTTAATTGACGTTCGGGCCGAAGTTGAATTTAGTAAAGGTGCATTTCTAAATACGATAAATATTCCGATAATGGATAACTTAGAACGTCATGTCATAGGAATTGAATATAAGCAAAAAGGGAATGATAAGGCTGTTGAATTAGGTCATGAATTAGTTTCAGGAAATCTACGTGAGAATAGGATTAATCAGTGGGTTAATTTTATAAATCAAAATCCTGAAACTATAATTTACTGTTTTCGAGGTGGCCAAAGATCTAAGATTGCACAAAGTTGGATAGAAGAGAAATTAGGCCGCTCAATACAGCGATTAGATGGTGGGTACAAAGCATTTAGGAACTATTTATTAGAAAATTTACAATCCGAAAATGTAGCAAAAGATGTAGTTATTTTAGGTGGCTATACTGGTACCGGCAAAACAAAATTGCTGCAAGAATTTCCCTTTACGATAGATCTTGAGGGGTTAGCCAACCATAGAGGATCATCATTTGGCAGACATATTAATGCACAACCTAGTCAAATCAACTTTGAAAACAATTTATCTTACTGTCTTATTCAAAATAAATATAAAAACTATAAATCTATTCTAATAGAAGATGAAGGTAAACATATTGGCAGTAATTTTATCCCAACCTCTTTGGCAGAGCATTTTTCTAAAGGAAAGCTTATTGTATTAACCGAGAACATAGAGACTAGAGTGGACATAACGCATGCGGAATATGTTGTAAGCTCACAGGCCGAGTATTGTGATGCTTTCGGAAATGATATAGGACTTTATGAATGGGCCAAATATATTTTAGGTAGTATAGAACGCTTAAAAAAGCGTCTTGGCGGATTAGCCACAAAAACGTTAGTAGATACGTTTAATTCTGCATTTAGTAAACAATTGCTTTCCGGCCAAACTTCTATGCACAATGAATGGATACGAAAATTATTAGTAGATTACTATGATCCTATGTATAATTATCAATTAAAAAACACTAGTAAAGAAATTATTTTTAGTGGTGATACAAGTCAAGTAAGGGATTTTATAAAACAGAATTGCTAAAGGAGATTTATAACATATGACGGATTTAGATATAGCACAAAATGCGACAATGTTACCTATAACTGATATAGCCATGAAAATAGGTATAGAAGTGGATGATCTTGAGCAGTATGGCAAGTATAAAGCTAAAGTAGCCAACAGTATTTATTCTAAAGTGGAGGAGAATAAAAATGGAAAACTTGTTTTAGTAACAGCTACTAGTCCCACTCCATCCGGCGAAGGAAAGACTACTGTAACTGTTGGTTTAGGCCAAGCAATTAATAAACTAGGAAAAAGTTCGATAATAACGTTGCGAGAGCCATCATTAGGCCCTTGCTTTGGAATAAAAGGAGGAGCCACTGGTGGAGGATATTCTCAAGTGCTCCCAATGGAAGATATCAATCTACATTTTACTGGAGATATCCATGCTGTTGGATCGTGTAATAATTTACTTTGTTCTATGATAGATAATCATATACATCAAGGAAACGAGTTAAATATTGATCCATCTAGTATAACTTTTAAAAGATGTGTAGATCTAAACGACAGAGTATTAAGAGAAATAATAGTTGGATTAAATTCGCAAGTAAATGGAGTAATAAGGCAAGATGGATTTATGATTACTGTTGCGTCAGAAGTAATGGCCATATTATGCTTAGCAGCAGATCTAGAAGATTTAAAAAACAAGTTAGCAAATATTATGATAGGGTACACGTATGCTAAAAAACCGATTTACGCATCGGACTTAAAAGCACAAGGAGCTATGGCCACACTTTTAAAGGATGCTATAAATCCAAATTTGGTTCAAACACTAGAAAATACACCAGTATTGATGCATGGCGGACCATTTGCAAACATAGCGCATGGATGTAACAGTATAAGAGCTACAAAATTAGCCTTAAAATTATGTGATATAACGATTACTGAGGCAGGATTTGGAGCCGATCTTGGAGCCGAAAAATTTATGGATATCAAGTGTCGTCAAGCCGATATTTCGCCGGATGCCGTAGTGTTAGTAACAACAATAAGATCGATCAAATATAATGGAGGCGTAAAAAAGGATTTAACCTTAGAAAATGTTAAGGCGGTGTACAAGGGATCGGAAAATTTAAAGCGTCACATAAGCAATTTGAAAAAGTTTGGTGTACCAATAGTTGTAACGCTAAATACTTTTAAAAGTGATACAGAAGCTGAGATAGAGGCGTTAGCCGAAATTTGCAAAGAAGAAGGGTTAAAGTTTTGCATTTCTAGAGTTTGGGAGCTTGGCGGTGCTGGTGGCCTAGATCTGGCTAATACTATTATCAACATTTTGGATAATGAAAGTGCACATTTTAAATTTTTATATGATATTAATTTAAGCATTACGGATAAAATTAAAGAAATAGCTACCAAAATATATGGTGCAGACGATATCAAGGTAGATTTAGTAGCAAAAAGAGAAATTGCCAAAATTCAAGAATTAGGTTTTGGACATCTTCCGGTTTGTATCGCTAAGAATCAATATTCTTTTTCGGATAATCCAAAATCTCTTGGTGCGCCAAAAGGTTTTACTACTTCTATTACAGAAGTTAGGTTATGTTCCGGTGCAGGCTTTATAGTAGCATTAACTAGTAGTATTATGACTATGCCCGGTTTGCCAAAAGTACCATCAGCCGAAAAAATTGATATAGATAAAAATGGCGTAATTACTGGACTATTTTAAATTTTTAAATATTAATTGAGGGAGTTATTTTAGAATGAATATAGATACAAAAGTAATCAATGGCCAGAAAATTGCTTCTATAATAAAGGATCAAATTAAAGATGTTATAAATCAGGCATATCCTGAAACTGTCGGCTTAGCTGTTATTTCTTTGGGTAATGATGAAGCTTCTCAAATATATGTACGTAATAAACAAAAGGCATGCGACTATGTTGGAATCAAATCTCAAATTTATAATTTTGAAGCAAATACTCCTCTAGAAGATATATTAGAATTAATAGATGTATTAAATAATTCTCACTCTGTAGATGGAATATTAATTCAGTTACCTTTGCCTGCACATATAAATCCTAGGGATCTTATTTCAGCTATAGATTTTAAGAAAGATGTTGATGGCTTTTCTAAAGAAAGTTTAGCCGGACTAATAACAGGTGATACTGTTTTTAAAAGTTGCACGTCACTCGGCATTATCGAGCTATTAAAATATGAGAAGATAAAAATTTCTGGCAAAAAATGTGTTGTAGTAGGACGTAGTAATATTGTAGGCAAACCACTAGCCTTAATGTTATTGAATGAAGATGCTACAGTATCGATTTGTCACTCCAAAACGGATAATCTTATAGACGAAATAAAAACAGCTGATATATTGATCACAGCTATAGGTCAGCCCAAATTTATTACTGGAGATATGATAAAACCCGGTGCTGTAGTTATAGATGTAGGCATAAATAGAGATATAAATCAAAAATTATGTGGAGATGTGGATTTTGATTCATGTTTTGGAATAGCCGGTTATATAACGCCTGTACCTGGCGGAGTAGGGCCAATGACTGTTGCAATGTTGCTTAAAAATTGCTTAACTGCAGCAAACCTAAAAATTTAATTTAGAAAAATATTTAATCAGGACCTATCACAGATGGTTATATACCTGTTAAGATATAATTTATATTTTTAAGCTAGATTAAAGTAGTTTTTATATTGCTTTATTCTATACTAATAGATTTACAAAGAATTGTTGAAATTAGTGAAATTAGGAAGGAAGTTAAAAATTGTCTAACACAGTTGCATTTATATCACTTGGATGTGATAAAAATTTAGTTGACAGCGAACATATGCTAGGTCTTTTAAATGAGGCCGGCTTTGAATTAATCGCAGATGAAGAGCAAGCGGAGGTTTTAATAGTTAATACTTGTTGCTTTATCGATGAAGCAAAACAAGAAAGTATTGATAACATTTTGGAGGTTGCACAATATAAAAAAATTGGTAACTGTAAAGCCCTTATTGTTACAGGGTGCATGGCCGAACGCTATAAGGATGAATTGTTAAAGGAAATTCCAGAAGTAGACGCTATTGTTGGGACTACTTCTTATGACAAAATTGCAAATATCGTCAAAAATGTTTTGATGAAAAATGAAATTCGCCAACATTTTGATGATATCAATCGGCCACACTTAGAAAATATGCCTAGAATTCTTACTACAGGCGGATATTTTGCTTATATCAAAATTGCCGAAGGTTGTGATAGCCACTGCTCTTACTGTATCATACCAAAGCTTAGAGGAAAATATAGAAGTCGTCCTAGGCAGAGCATTATAGCAGAAGCTACTAAATTGGTCGAGGATGGTGTAACTGAGATTATTTTAGTAGCACAAAATACTACTTTTTATGGATCCGATATAGGTGACTCTTTAGCTAATCTTTTACGAGATCTTTCTTCTATAGATGGCCTAGAATGGATTCGAATTTTGTATTGTTATCCTGAACATATAACGGATGAATTAATAGAAGAAATTAAAACGAACCCTAAAGTTTGTAATTATCTAGATATGCCCATTCAGCATAGTTGTGATAAAATTTTAAAACTTATGAATAGAAAAAGTAGTAATAAGTTTTTACGAGACTTAATAGCAAAATTGCGTGCTAATATCCCACACATTATGATTCGATCAACGTTAATAGTCGGATTTCCGGGCGAAACCGAAGAGGACTTTCAAGATCTTATTCAATTTATTAACGATATAAAATTTGATAGACTTGGTGTTTTTACTTATTCTAATGAAGAGGGAACGCCTTCGGCTAAGTTGCCAAATCAAATTCCGCAACATATAAAAGAGTCTCGTAAAGATGTTATTATGAAAATACAGCAAGAGATTTCTAAAGAGCTTTGTGCTCAAAAAATAGGCCAGGTTTTCCGTGTAATAATAGAAGGGAAATTAGAGCAAGAGGATGTTTATATCGGCCGAACTTATGGTGACGCACCCGTTGTGGATTCTAAAGTATTCGTAGAATATGATGGTGATCTTATTTGCGGAGATTTCATTTCCGTAAAAATAATTCAAGCAGATGAATATGACTTAATTGGAAAGGTGATTTATGAATATTGCGAATAAACTTACTACACTTAGAATTATTTTAGTTTTTGTATTTATGGCAGTTATTTGGATTCCTATTTTTAATTTTCAAGCCACATTATGGATAGCCTTAATTATATTTATAGTAGCAAGTTTTACAGATTTTTTAGACGGATATTTAGCTAGAAAATTAAACTTAATAACTAATTTAGGAAAATTTATGGATCCACTAGCTGACAAAATGTTAGTCTGTGCTGCGATGATAGCATTGGTGGATTTAGGACATGCAGTACCAAACGGTGTTTTACCCGCCTGGATAGTTGTATTAATACTTTTAAGAGAATTTATGGTTTCAGGAATGAGATTAATAGCTGCAGGCCAAAACATCGTTCTTAGCGCAAATATGCTGGGCAAAGCAAAAACGGTCGTACAAATGATCATGATAATAGTTTATTTATGTCCGTATACAAATGCTTTTATGTCTGGATTAGCTATTTTTCTAGCTTATCTAGCATTAATATTAACAATAATTTCTGGCGCTAAATATATGATCGATAACAAAAATGTATTTAATGAAAATTAGATTTTCTGCTACTAACCGTAGCAATGGAGGCGGAGATGGTTTCGAAATTTAGTCCACAAACTCATGTAAAAGGCTATTTTATTGCAAAAAATAAACAGATTCTCAAAAATAAAAATGGTAAAGATTATCATTCTCTTAGATTACAAGATGAAAGCGGTATAATAGATGCGAAAATTTGGGCCTTTCATAGTGCTATAGAACCATATCAAAGTGATCAAGTAGTTTATGTAGAAGGTGAGGTTACTCTTTTTTTAGATCAACTTCAGTTTAATATATTTAAAATTCGACCCGCCAAAGATGGCGAATACGATTTATCTACTTTAATTCCACATACAAATAAAAATATCCAACAATTAGAAGAAGAATTGTATTTATATATAGATAGTGTTACAAACTCTGATATGAAAAATTTATTAGAAGCTATATTTTTAGATGAGGAAACTTATAAAAAGTTTTTTACTAAGCCTGCTGCTAAAACAATACATCATGCTTATTTAAACGGCCTACTAGAACACTCCGTTACAATGACTAGAATCGGAATATTTCTTAGTAACTTGTATGATAACGTGAATAAAGATTTAGTTATAACCGGCTGCTTACTTCATGATATAGGCAAAATTGACGAGTTATCCGGATTTCCCGAAAACGAATATACAGATGCAGGCCAATTGTTAGGCCATATAGTGCTCGGAACTAATAGAGTTGCTTTAGAAATCTCTAAGTTAAAAGGCTTTGATCCTGATCTTGCTAACTTCATACTTCATATTTTAATTTCTCATCATGGTGAGCAACAATACGGTTCACCAGAAGTACCTAAATCCATAGAAGCTATGATAGTTCATTTAGCTGACTATACGGATTCTAGATTAAAAATGCTTGAAGAAATTTTAGCTAATACTAAAGATGCTAAATATACCGGTTTTAATAAAATTTTAGGTCGTAATATTAGAAATACGAATTATAACAAATAAACACAATTAATGGCAAATCCCCTAATAAATAAATACTCGGTAGATTTGCCATTAGATTAATTTCAAATTTATTAGTTTTCGCACATTTTTTCTTACTAACCTTTCTTATTTGTCTTCTTCTGTTCCTACATATTCGTAAACAGTATATCCGTCTGAAGTTTGATTGTACTTAAATCTATAAGCAGATAATCTTTGATTTTTATCATTGTAGGTATAAATTTCAAAATAGTTTCTAGAATCTTCAGCATTGCCATAATATTCTTCGTATCTGATTAAATTGCCTAATACATCATATATTGTAGTTTTGCTGTATTGTAAAAGCTTAGTATTATAATAACTTTCTTTTATTTGATTTCCTAAAAGATCATATTCGTAAATATAATAACTATTTAATAAACTATTTTCATAAAAACTATGTTTAATAAGTTGATTATCACTATCGTATTCGAATAACTCAAAGGCCGGATTATTTCCTGTAGTAGTTATTTTCATTTTATTACCTTTGGAATCATATTCATGTATTTCTCGTTGTAATAACTTTCCGGATGAATTATAATCTGAAATTTGAGTAACATGATCATACTCATTATATTTGATAATTTGCTTAATGTTTGTTTGTTCGTTTTCGGTTGAATCCATTTCGTTAATAGTATACATTTTTTCTATAGGATTACCTTTTGAATTAAATTTTGAAGTAACACTTTCTGTTGTACCTCTTTTTTCTGTTGTAAATATCAGACCATCATTAAAACCTATGTTTGTATATGTATAAGTTTTAGTTTCGACTATAGTTTTTGTATCACCGTCATAATGTGCTTCTTCATATTTTATTAATTTAGGTTCTTGGTCATCGGTGTTGGTTGCTGAGTGTTTAATATCATATTCATAAGTTTTAGTTTTTAATATATCTAACGTACCGTTATTAGTCAAGACACGTTGAGTTTGAGTTATAATTATTTTATCCTTCAAATATTGATATTCGTAAGTAGTTCTTTCGGTTTCATCGTAATTTTCAACTTGGTCGTCTCTTCTATAATCTACCAAACCATTTTTTAATGGGGATAGAGGAGGCAACTCAATGACCTCATCTTTTTTACTTTTTTTAGTTTCTACTACAACATTTTCATTCGGGCCTACATAAGAACTTTTTCTTATAAAATTTCCATTTAAATCATATTCATAGACTTCTATTTTATCTATTATCTCACTCATTTCGTCTGGGTAATGCATGGATTTAGTCATTTCATTAGTTTGCATATATGAGGTATCTGGAAAACTTTCATCTACATAATTTTCAGCATGAATAAAAACAGTCGACATTATAAAACTACTTATTATTATAAATGATTTTTTTATTTTCATACATCCTAATCCTTTCTAAAATCATTATCCTAGTTATAATAAATATTATGTCGACATTTTTTTTTATATTCTTAATAATTATCAAAAAAATGATATTCTAAGCGATAAAAATAGGTGAAAGTTTTTTAGATTGGGCTACATAGAGTCTAGTATTCGAATTAACTTTATTTTCCAATATTCGTTGAGCGCTTAGATAAGCTAATTCGGGTATATTATTTTCTTTACTAATGTGGGCTAATATAGCCCATTTTAAATTTTTATGATATAATTTTTCCAATACAATAGCTGCTGCATCGTTAGATAAGTGACCAAGATTGCTGGCAATACGTCGTTTTAAAAAATATGGATAATGTCCTACTTCTAATATGTTAGGTTCATGATTAAATTCCAAAACAATGCCATCACAGTTATCTAATTCGTTAATAACGTTATTATCAACCAAACCGCAGTCAGTTAATACTCCGATTTTTTTAGTTTGAGTTTTAAAAATATATCCAACCGGGTCCACTGCATCATGAGAGATCTGAAATGCTTTTATTTGGATATCACCGTTAATAATTACAGGCTCAAAAATTTTTATTAAATTTATATTAGTAAGTTGTCCTATTAAATTTTTCTGTAAAATATATTTTAAAGTTTTTTCTGTTACATATATTGGGGTACCAAATTTACGAGAAAATATCCCTACACCTTTTATATGATCCATGTGTTCGTGAGTAATAAATATTGCGTCAATGGTTTGTGGGTCTACATTTATCTTAAGAAGACCTTCTATAACACGTTTTCCGCTGATGCCAATATCGACTAAGAGCCTAGTTTGCCCAGCGGTTATATACATCGAATTTCCGTCGCTTCCACTTGCTAAAGTGCATAAACTTATATTCATTGAAATTAACCGTTAAACATTAAATCTAAATAAAATTATATCGCCATCTTTCACTACATAATCTTTACCTTCAACGTTTACTAATCCTTTCTCACGTGCTCCATTATAAGATCCACAAGCAACTAAGTCTTTGAAGTTAACAACCTCTGCCCTAATAAAACCTCTTTCAAAATCCGAATGAATTTTTCCCGCTGCTTGCGGAGCTTTGGTTCCTTTGGTTATTGTCCAAGCATGAATTTCTTTGGGGCCTGCTGTTAGATAACTGATTAATCCTAAAAGTTTGTAGCTAGCATTAATTAATTTGGAAAATCCTGTATCGGTAATGCCTAAATCTTCTAAAAATATAGCTTTCTCTTCTGGATCTAACTCTGAAAGCTCCTGCTCAATTTGTGCGCATATTACAAAGACTTCGGATCCTTCGTCCTCTGCAAATCGACGTAGTTCCTTTACATACTCGTTTTCTTGTCCTAAATCTTGTTCAGCGACGTTGGCGGCATAAAGTGTAGGTTTTTGGCTAATAAGGCCTAAAGAGTTAATTAATATTGATTCTTCTTCTCCTACTATATTAAAGGTTTTAGCCGGATTACCTTCTTCTAAATGAGCATATAATTTTTCTAAAAACTCTACTTCTTTTTGAGCATTTTTATCGGCCTTGGCCATTTTTTTGGTTTTAGAAATACGTCTTTCTAACACTTCTAAGTCGGATAAAATCAATTCTAAATTTATCGTCTCTATATCTCTAACTGGATCCACTGTTTTGTCCACGTGAATAATATTCTCATCATCAAAACATCGGACCACCTGTACTATAGCATCGACTTCTCTTATGTGGGATAAAAATTGATTGCCCAATCCTTCTCCTTTGCTAGCCCCTTTAATTAAGCCAGCAATATCTACAAATTCACAAAAGGCTGGTATAACTTGTTCGGATTTATACATTTTTTGTAGTACGTCCAACCTATAATCTGGTACATTAACTCGTCCGGTGTTTGGTTCTATTGTACAAAACGGGTAATTGGCTGCGTCGGCCCCCATTTTCGTTAATGCGTTAAATAGAGTACTTTTTCCAACATTCGGCAAGCCTACAATTCCTAAATTCATCTATATTTCAATCCCTTCCAAAATTTTTTAAAAACAATTATGTTTACATTATCATATATTAGTTAAGACATTCAAGACCGTTACAATAAAAAAGGCGAGATACCCCGCCAAAAGTTTACTTTATTTTCCCTAGACAAAACCCTAAAATTAATGTTAGAATACAAGGTATGAGTAA